>ERZ650312.307-NODE-307-length-27307-cov-6.401182_pt1 | contig 27307 bp, 27 predicted proteins | sample MGYA00376248_ERZ650312 | MGnify/ENA primary metagenome ERZ650312 (study PRJEB26733, sample SAMN07839316) | wastewater metagenome | biome: urban; feature: wastewater treatment plant; material: waste water | place: USA: North Carolina | collected 2016-07-28 ... | reverse complement strand
TCAGGATTTTCTCGAATCGCTGGGGATTACGCCGCAGGAGATCGCGGCGATCCGCAAACGCTCCGCATGCGGAGGAAAGGATGTTTGAGTTGCAGTCAGGTGTTGTTGTTTTGCGTCGGCGTTTGCCCCGTCGGGCCGGGATCGTCGCGGCCTTGTTGGCTTCGCTTGCGGTCGCGCCGGTCGCGGCGGCGGAGCTTGAAGCCGCCGAGATGGAGCGCCTCGGGCGCCTTTCCGGCGAAGTCTTGCTTCACGCCTCAGTGCTCAAGCGGCTTGAGCTGAACTGTCCGGGCGAAGGCGGGAGCAAGCGCGCCCAGGACCCGGGCGCGGAGCTCGAGCGCGACGTGCAGAAAATGCCCGAGGATTTTCAGGCAGCGTTTTCCCTGCAGCTCGGGGCGACGCACAAGCTCGGCGATTTCATCGTTCGCGACCTGCTCAAGAAATCCGGCGGCTGTGCCACCGATGCCGTGCGGCAGGCGCGGACCCAGGCCGAGGACGGGCTCGTCAAGGCGCTGCGCAACTGGCGCGCACGCTGAGCCGCGTGCCTCTGCCCCCGTGATTCAGCCTTGCCGCGCGCTTTGCGCGGCCGGCGCTGCGCCTCTGTGCGATGACGGCGCGGTAAAGGCTGGCGTTACGGCGCGGGTTCGGGGCGGGGCTTGGCCTGCAGGTGACTGGCGTTTCCGGAATGCGGGACGCGCTTCCATTGTTTATTCCGAAAACGAATCAACTTGTGCGAAACAATTGCTTGTTGGGGTATTCATCACGAATAAGAATGCAATCAATCGAGTTGTGCGAATGTGTAGTCGGCTGACGAAGTGATGGGGCGGATCAGAAAAAGCAATTGGCGCGGCGTGTGCAGGCGCGGCACGCTGGCAGACGAAGCTGCCGCCCGCAGGCGTTGCGCGAGCAGGCCCAGGATGTAGCCGGATAGAGTCGCAGGCAATCTACCTGACCTGAAGCTCGCATCAACGCCGTCGGTCCTCCGACAGCCGGTGCGGTTTTCAGGTTTTTTATTGTCAGGTAGATACCATGGAAACAGAGAAGCAACTGGAGTTGTTGATGCAGCGGCGGGCCGAAGCCCGCCTCGGTGGCGGGCAGGAGCGGATCGACAAACAGCATGCGGCGGGGCGACTGACCGCGCGCGAGCGCATCGACCTCTTGCTTGATCCGGACTCGTTCGAAGAGTTCGACATGTTCAAGACCCACCGCTGCCATGAGTTCGGGATGCAGGACACGGTCTATCCGGGCGACGGCGTGGTCACCGGCCACGGGACGATCGACGGGCGTACCGTCTATGTCTTCGCGCAGGATTTCACCGTGCTCGGCGGCTCGCTGTCCGAAACCTTCGCCGAAAAGATCTGCAAGATCATGGATCTGGCGATGAAGAACGGCGCGCCGGTGATCGGTCTCAACGACTCCGGTGGTGCGCGCATCCAGGAAGGCATCGAAAGCCTCGCCGGCTACTCCGAGATCTTCCAGCGCAACGTGATGGCCTCCGGCGTCATCCCGCAGATTTCAGCCATCCTCGGCCCGTGCGCCGGCGGTGCGGTGTACTCGCCCGCACTGACCGACTTCGTGATCATGGAGCGGCACAACTCGTACATGTTCCTGACCGGCCCCAAGGTCGTGAAATCCGTAACGCACGAGGACGTGACCGTCGAGCAACTCGGCGGCGCCGACATGCACTCGTCGCAGAGCGGCATCTGCGACTACGCGGCGAGCTCGACGGCTGACACCATCCACTACATCAAGCGGCTGCTCTCCTTCGTGCCGCAGAACAACTTCGAAGCGCCGCCGGTCGTGCCCTGCACCGACCCGGCCAACCGCTGGGCCGAGTCGCTGCATTCGATCATCCCGGATAACCCGAACGCCGCCTACGACATGAAGGACATCATTATCGAGACGGTCGATAATGGCGACTTCTTTGAGGTCAAGGAACAGTTCGCGCCCAACCTGATCGTCGGCTTCGCCCGCTACAACGGCATCAGCGTCGGTATCGTCGCCAACCAGCCGGCTTATCTCTCGGGCGTGCTCGACATCGACTCGTCGGTCAAGGGCGCGCGCTTCGTGCGCTTCTGCGACTGCTTCAACATCCCGGTCGTCACCTTCGTCGACGTACCGGGTTTCCTGCCGGGAACGGCGCAGGAATACGGCGGCGTCATCCGCAACGGCGCCAAGATCCTCTACGCCTACGCCGAAGCAACCATCCCGAAGGTTACCGTGATCACGCGCAAGGCCTATGGTGGCGCCTACTGCGTCATGTCCTCGAAGCACCTGCGCGGCGACATCAACTACGCCTGGCCGAGCGCCGAAATTGCCGTCATGGGCTCGAAGGGGGCTGCCGAAGTGCTTTACGGTCGCCAGGCCCGCCAGTCGGACGATCCCAAGGCCTTCCTCGCCGAGAAGGAGGAGGAATACCACGAGACCGTCGCCAATCCCTACGTTGCGGCGCAGCGCGGTTACATCGACGACATCATCGATCCGGCGACGACGCGCGCACGCATCATCAAGGCGCTCGGCATCCTGCAGAACAAGCGCGATACCAATCCCATGAAGAAGCACGGAAACATTCCGCTGTGATTCGGCCGACGAACCCAATAGGAGTGTGACCATGAGCAACAAAGGGAAGAAGTTCGCTGCCGCGATGGCGGCCGTTCAGCTGTACCTGGAGGAGGAAGAAGCTGCGCTGGCGCAGGCTGAGCAAACCGCTCAGGCCAACGTCGTCGCGCCTTCCTGCGAGCCGGGCCAGTGGGCGCAGTCGGGACGCATCGAGATGATGGCCGGCCGCAGGATGATCCAACTGCGCGCCTTCTCGAACATCCGATAGCGAGTCGCTTAGAAGATTTCTGTATTCAATTTACAAGTCTTAGTGGAGCTAAAAATGTGTGACAACGTTGTAAACATGACCGAGATGAAATACAGCAGCAATCGTCCGAAAGCTGCCAATCCCGTGAAGATCATGGACCTGTCGCTGCGCGACGGGCACCAGTCGCTGTTCGCCACGCGCGGCCGTACCGAGGACATGATCCCGGTCGCCGAGATGCTTGATGAAGTTGGTTTCTGGGCGCTCGAGACCTGGGGTGGCGCGACCTTCGACACGATGCACCGCTTCCTCAACGAAGATCCGTGGGAGCGCCTGCGCACGCTCAAGCGCTACGCCAAGAAGACGCCGTTCTCGATGCTCCTGCGCGCGCAGAACCTGGTCGGTTACCGCAACTACGCCGACGACGTGGCGACCGCCTTCGTCGAGCGCGCCGCCGACAACGGCATGGACATCTTCCGCACCTTCGACGCGCTGAACGACTACCGCAACTTCGAGACCGTCGTCCGCCAGATCAAGAAGAGCGGCAAGCACTTCCAGGGCTGCATGTGCTACACGCTGACCGAGCCGCGCCTCGGCGGCGAGGTGTACAACCTCGAGTACTACGTCGGCAAGGCGAAGGAACTCGAGGCCATGGGCGCCGACTCGATCTGCATCAAGGACATGGCCGGCCTCATCGCGCCGTACGACGCCTACGCGCTGGTCAAGGCGTTGAAGGCTGCCGTCAAGCTGCCGATCCACCTGCACAGCCACTTTACTTCCGGCATGGCCTCGATGAGCCAGCTGAAGGCAATCGAAGCCGGCGTCGACATCCTCGACACCTGCATGACGCCCTACGCGTACCGCACCTCGCATCCGGCCGTCGAGCCGCTGGTGATGACGCTGATCGGCACCGACCGCGACACCGGCTTCGACATCCACCAGCTGGCCGCGATCAACGAAGTCCTCGAAAAGCAGGTAATGCCGAAGTACAAGCACCTGCTCGACGACTCCAAGATCTCGATCATCGACATTAACGTGTTGCTGCACCAGACGCCGGGCGGCATGCTTTCGAATCTCGTCAGCCAGCTGCGCGAAATGGATGCGCTCGACAAGATCGACGACGTCTACAAGGAACTGCCGCGCGTGCGCAAGGAACTCGGCCAGATCCCGCTCGTTACGCCAACGAGCCAGATCGTCGGTGTGCAGACGGTCAACAACGTGCTTCACGACACGCCGGACGAGCGCTACAAGATGATCACCGGGCAGGTGAAGGATCTCTGCTACGGCCTCTACGGCAAGACCGCCGTGCCGATCGACCCGGAAGTGCAGAAGAAGGCCTTGAAGGGCTACCCGCGCGGCGAAGAGCCGATCACCTGCCGTCCGGCCGAAGTGCTCGAACCGGAACTTGAAAAGGCCAAGGCGGAGATCGGCGACCTCGCCGCCGACATGGACGATCTTCTGATCTACGCCCAGTTCCCGGTCACCGGCCGCAAGTTCCTTGAGTGGAAGTACGGCCGCGCCGAGGTGCCGGACAGCGTGAAGCCGATCACCATGGAGTTCGTCAAGAAGCAGGACGAGCTAGTGAAGAAGGCCAAGGCCGGCCAGCTGGTCGAGCGCAAGGCCGCGACGCCGGAGAAATCCGAGCGCGTGCGTACCTTCAACGTGTTTGTCGACAACGAGTACTTCAGCGTCGACGTCGATCCGACGGGCGATGCGCCGGTCGCGATGACGCCGCGTGCGGTGGTTGCGGCCGCTCCGGCACCGAAGGCCGCGGCACCGGCAGCCCCCGCACCTGCCGTCAAGGCGGCTCCGGTCGCGGCTCCTGCTCCTGTTGCGGCGGATGCCGGCGGTACGCCGATCAAGGCGCCGATGCCCGGGCTGATCATCCGCTTCAACAAGAACGTCGGCGATGCGGTGACCAAGGGCGAACCGGTCGTCGTGCTCGAAGCGATGAAGATGGAGAACGCACTGGTTGCGCCGTGTGACGGCGTGCTCAAGGCGATCAACTGCAAGAGCGGCGACACGGTGGCTAAGGGCGCGACATTGTGTGTGGTTGAAGGCTGACCCTTCGCGGCAAGCGAAACACGCGGGAGGCTGCGGCCTCCCGCTTTTTATTTCTGTGTCTGTGGCGCATCAACCGCAGTTCGTGTGGCGGCTTTCGGTCGCATATGGCTGGCAACGCGCGGGGAAACGGCGGCATAATCGCGTCCTTCCCCGCCTTAAAACCAAAGCAGACCGCGTGATGGCTGTCGCGAGGGGGTTTCAGTCCTGAGCCGAAAGAGAGCCTTATGTCCGACGAAATCAGCTTTCGCATTCTTGAAGACATTGCCCGCGATCTTTCCAGCGAACAAGTCTCGTTCCCGACCTTTCTTGACATCACTTTCCAGGTCAGGAATGCGCTGAAGGATCCGAAGCTGACGATCGATCGCCTGGCGCGGTTGGTCGAGGCCGAGCCGTTGATGAGCATGAAGGTCGTGCGCATGGCCAATTCGGTCGCGATGAATCCCTCGGGTCGGGCGATTGCGGACGTGCGCAGCGCGATCACGCGCATCGGCATGGAGGCCGTGCGCAGCGTGTCGTTCGCCGTGGCCATGGAGCAGTTGCTGCGTTCGAAGAACATGGCGCCCTTCGAGGCGCTGTCGAAACGCCTGTGGGAGCATTCGATGCATGTGGCGGCGCTCTGCCGCCTGCTGGCGCGCAAGGTCGGCGGCATCACTCCGGACGAAGCGATGTTCGCCGGCATGGTGCACGACATTGGTGTCTTTTACCTGCTGTCGCGCGTGGCGAATTTCCCGGAGCTGATCGAAGACCGGCACGAATTGAATCAGATGCTGGTGCAGTGGCACGACAACATCGGCCATGCGCTGCTCTCGGCAATGGGCCAGTCGGATGAGTTGTTGGCGGCGGTGCAGGAGCACGAGACGGCACGCGCGCTGACGAAGATCAAGACGCTCTCGGATCTGGTCTACGTCGCTAACGTGCTGGCCAACGTCAAGAATGGCTGGCGTGAGCCGGAGTTCGCCATTGAGGCGGACACCGCATCCTTCGCGGCGTTGTTCGGCGATGGGGCGATTGATGAACTGCTGATCGAGTCGGAGGCCGAAGTGTCGTCCCTGAAATCGGCACTGGGCGCCCAATGAGGCAGTCGCAGTACAAGGAAAGATTGTAATGACGAGCAGTACAACGCATCACACGTTTCACATGAGCAAGAAGCAACAAGCCGCGCTGGCGCTGGCGGCGCTGGGCGTCGTCTATGGCGACATCGGTACGAGCCCGCTTTACACGATGAAGGAAGTCTTTGCCGGCAATCACCCGATCCCGCTGACGCCAGAGAACATCCTGGGGATTCTCTCCCTCATTCTTTGGTCGTTGATCATCGTCGTTTCGATCAAGTACGTCGTCTTCATCATGCGCGCCGACAACCGCGGTGAGGGCGGCATCATGGCGCTGATTGCCTTGGCGCTGCACAGCGCCAAGGGCAACCCGAAGCAATACCGTGCGATCATGCTGGCCGGTCTGCTCGGTGCCGGCATGTTCTACGGCGATGGGATGGTTACACCGGCGATGTCGGTACTCTCGGCGCTGGAAGGTCTGACGGTAGCGACGCCGGCGTTCCAGCCATTCATCATCCCGATGACGTTGCTCGTCCTCTTCCTGCTCTTTTTCTTCCAGCGGCGCGGCACGGCGTCGGTCGGCGCGCTGTTCGGGCCGGTGATGATGATCTGGTTCTCGACGCTGGCGCTGATGGGGCTCTACAACGTCGCTGCCAGTCCAGAGGTCTTCCGGGCGATCAACCCGCTATACGGCATTCGCTTCCTCGTCGAGAATCGCGGCATCGCGATTGTCGCCATGGGGGCCGTCGTCCTCTCGGTGACGGGGGCGGAGGCGCTGTACGCCGACATGGGACACTTCGGCAGCAAGCCGATTCGTCAGGCCTGGTTCGGCTTTGTCCTGCCGTCGCTGGTCATCAATTATTTCGGCCAGGGCGCTCTTCTGTTTGCCGACCCTTCGGTCGTTGATAACCCGTTCTATCACATGGCGCCAGACTGGCTGCTCTTTCCGCTGGTGGGCTTGGCTACCCTGGCGACGGTCATTGCATCGCAAGCCGTCATTTCAGGTGCCTTCTCGGTATCGCGGCAAGCGATGCAGCTCGGCTTCCTGCCGCGTTTCGAGGTGCAGTACACCTCGGAAAAGCAGCAGGGGCAGGTCTATCTTCCCGGCGTCAACTGGGGGCTTTTTGTCGCTGTCGTGATTCTGGTGCTCGGTTTCAAGTCGACGAACAACCTGGCGGCGGCCTACGGGATCGCGGTGACCGGCGACATGGTCATCACCTCGATCCTGGCAACCATTGTTGCAGCGAAGACATGGGGCTGGGGCTGGCCGCGCGCAATGGGGCTCTTTGCCGTGTTCCTCGCGGTGGAACTGACTTTTCTGTTTGCGAACGTTCTCAAGATCCCGGATGGCGGCTGGTTCCCGCTCGCCGCCGGGTCCATCGTCTTCCTGTTGATGAGTACCTGGAAGCGGGGCGGGCAGATGCTGACCGAACGCACCAGTGGCGAGGCGATCGAACTCGAGTCGTTCATCGACGCGTTGCTCGTTTCGATGCCTTCGCGCGTGCCGGGCAACGCGGTGTTCATGACGTCGAACAACGAACGTGTGCCGAATGCCATGCTGCACAACCTGATGCATAACAAGGTGCTGCACGAGCGGGTGCTCGTCGTTTCGGTGCAGGTCTTCGACGTGCCCTATGTGCCGGAGATCGACCGCGTCGAAATCCACAAGCTCAAGGGCGACTTCTACCGCGTGAACGTGCAGTACGGTTTCAAGGACGAGCCCGATATCCCGGCCGCGCTCGCTTTGTGCGAGTCGCAGGGATTGCCGATCAACATGATGGAGACGTCCTTCTTCCTCGGCCGCGCAACGCTGGTGCCGAAGCATGGTTCCGAGATGGTGTTCTGGCGCGAGAAGTTGTTTGTCTTCATGTTCCGCAACGCCAGCAGTGCAACGAGCTTCTACAAGATTCCGACCAATCGCGTGGTCGAGCTCGGGACTCAGGTCGTGCTGTAACAGGCGCATGGCGGATTGACCCGCCATGCGTGGTGCGACTGCTCAGTCCATCGCCTCATACAGCGGCAGCGTCAGGAACTCCGGGTAGTCCGGCGCCAGACTCATCTTGTCGAAGATGACTGCGGCCTGGTCGTAAGTCGCCGTCTCTTCGCCCTGTGCCGTCACCGTCGCTTTCACCTTCGGCAGCTCCTCGCCGATCATCTGCCGAACCATCTCAGGCGTGACCTTGCGTCCGTCGTCGAGGATGCCTTTCGGCGACACCACCCACTGCCAGACCTGCGAGCGCGATATCTCGGCGGTCGCCGCGTCTTCCATCAGGTTGTGGATCGGCACGCAGCCGTTGCCGGAAAGCCAGCTGCCGAGGTAGTGAATGCCCACGTTGATGTTGTTGCGCAGGCCGGTTTCGGTGATCGGCTGCTCGGGCTGGAAGTTGAGGAAATCCTTGGCCGTGAAGGTCTCGTCGCGTTGCTTCTCCCATTGGTTCGGGCGCTCGCCGAGCACCGCGGCGAATTCCTCGGCGGCGATCGGCACGAGGCCCGGATGCGCGACCCAGCCGCCGTCAAAGCCGTCGTTGGCGTCGCGCCGCTTGTCGTGGCGAATGCCGGCGAGCGCCTTTTCGTTGGCGACCGGATCATTCTTGATCGGGATCAGCGCGCTCATGCCGCCCATCGCGGGCGCGCCGCGCTTGTGGCAAACCTTGACCAGTTGCAATGCGTAGGAGCGCATGAACGGCACTTCCATCGTGATCGCACCACGGTTCGCGAGACAGAAATCCTTGTTCTTCTTGAACTTCTTGATGCAGCTGAAGATGTAGTCCCAGCGCCCGGCGTTGAGGCCGGCGGAGTGTTCGCGCAGTTCGTAAAGGATTTCCTCCATCTCGAAGGTCGCGAGAATCGTCTCGACGAGCACGGTGGCCTTGATCGTGCCGCGCGGCAGGCCGATGTGTTCCTGCGCCATGACGAAGATGTCGTTCCACAGGCGCGCCTCCAGATGCGATTCCATCTTGGGCAGGTAATAGAACGGACCCGCGCCGCGTGCGACCTGCTCCTTGGCGTTGTGGAAGAACACGAGTGCGAAGTCGAAGATGCCGCCGGAGACGCGCTCGCCGTCGACCGTCACATGCTTTTCATCAAGGTGCCAACCGCGTGGGCGGATCTGCAGGGTGGCGACCTTCTCGTTGAGCCGATATTCCTTGCCGGCCTCGTTGGTGTAGGTCAGCTCACGGCGGATCGCCTTGTAGATGTTGACCTGTCCCTGGATCTGGTTGTCCCACTTCGGGCTGTTGGAGTCCTCGAAGTCGCTCATGTAGGAGTCCGCGCCGGAGTTGAAGGCGTTGATGATCATCTTGGCCTCCACTGGGCCGGTGATCTCGGTCCGGCGGCGTTCGAGTGCCTTGGGTAGCGGCGCGATCTTCCACTCGCCGGAACGGACGGCGGCGGTCTCGGGCAGGAAATCGGGCATCTCGCCGGCGTCGATGCGCGCTTGGCGGGCGATGCGTGCCTGAAGCAGTTCCTTGCGGCGGCCGTTGAACGCGCGATGCAGCTTGGCGACTAGCGCCAGCGCGTCGAACGTCAGGATGGATTCGTATCCCGCCTTGATCGGCCCCGTGATCTGCATGCCTTCGGGGAGCTGGAGCTCGCTACGCTGGTTCATGTCTTGTCTCCTATAGAAGAGTGGGTCAGAGGATTCTATTTCATGCCCTTGGCAAAGATTAGTACGCCTGCACTAAAATGATCTTTTACTTCTGGTATCAAATGACGGCTATGGACCAGCTCAAACAGATCGAGGCCTTCGTCAATTCGGCGACACGTGGCAGCCTCTCGGCGGCGGCCCGCGTCGAGGGCGTGACGCCGGCCGTGATCGGACGGCGGCTCGATGCGCTGGAGGCGCGCCTCGGCGTGAAACTGCTCCTGCGTACCACGCGCCGTCTGTCGCTGACTTTTGAGGGGCAGTCATTTCTCGAGGAATGCCAGCGCATCCTGACCGATCTCGTGAATGCCGAGACGGCTGTTTCGCTCGGCGGCCTGCGCGTCGGCGGACACCTCAAGATATCTGCGCCGGCCGGATTTGGACGTAAGCACGTGGTACCGCTCGTCGAGAGCTACATGCACGAGCATCCCGAGGTTCGCGTCACGCTCGATCTCAGCGACCGCCTGGTCGACTTGCTGAACGAAGGCGTGGATTGCGCCGTACGCATCGGCGAGATGCTCGACTCCAGTCTGGTCAGCAGCAAACTGGGCGAGATGCGGCGCGCCGTCGTTGCCAGTCCCGCCTACGTTGATCGTAACGGGGCGCCCGCTACACCGGCTGACCTGCACCTGCACAACTGCCTGTCGCTCGGCCAGCAGCGCGGCTGGCTGTTACGCGATGTGCCGGACGGCGAAGTGGTCAGCGTCAAGGTCTCCGGCAACCTTGAGTGCAACGACGGCGCCGTGTTGCACGAATGGGCGCTGGCGGGAAAGGGCCTGGCGTGGCGCTCGATGTGGGAGGTCGGTGCCGATCTGGCGAGCGGGCGCCTGGTATCGGTGCTCGATGACTACGCCGCGCCGCCGATGGGCATCTTTGCCGTCTTCCCGCAGCGCAAGCATTTGCCGCTACGCGTCCGCCTGTTCGTCGATCACTTGAAAAAGGCGTTCGGCGATTCGGTCTATTGGGGCGCCGCATAACGCGCCAGGTGGTTCAGTCCGGGGCGGTCTCGGCGAGCGGAACGGCGATTCGCTGCCGCTTCTCGAAGCGCATGACTTCCTTGACGCCGAGGCGGTGCAGTCCTTCAACGGCGCTCGCGAAATGTCGCCCGACGTGGTGCGGCGCGTGCGAATCGCCGCCCAGCGTCAGCGGCACGCCGGCTTCAGCGAGCAAGGCGACGGTTTCCCAGCCGGGCATGAATTCACGCGCCGGATTGTCGAAGCCGGAGGTGTTGATCTCGACCGTGATGCCGGAGGTGAGCAGGTCGGGTATCAGCGGGGCGATGTAGTGCGGCATGCCGCGCGCCGGTCGATGCCCCATCTTCTTCGGCAAGTCGAGGTGGCCGATGATGTCGCAGAAGCGGTCGCGTACCATCATCCCAACCTGGTGGAAATACAGCTCGCAGACGTCGTCGATCGACCATTGCTCGTACAGTTCCGGTTGCTGCAACTGCTCGAAGCCGATGTTGTGCACCGAGCCGATGATGTAGTCCCAGTCGTGGCGCTGTTGAACCTCACGCGCTAGCACCAGTCGGCTCGGAATGTAGTCCATCTCCATGCCGAGGCGGATGTTGAAAGGCTGTTCGCCCGCACGATCGTAGCGCGCCTGCAGGGCGCGGACGTCGGCCACGTAGTCGTCGAGTTCGTCGGCCTGCATCGCGTAGTACGCGTTGTTGGCGCAGAGCATCCAGTGGCTATGGTCGGAGAAGCCGAAATCGCGCAGGCCGAGGGCGATGGCGCGTTCGATGTAGGCTTCCATCGAGCCGGTCGCGTGGCGACAGCGAACGGTGTGTGAATGCAGGTCCATCAGTCCGAGCATGGTGGGGCTTTCTTGGGCGAGAGGTCAGTGGTCGTCCGGGATGCGGCGCGCGGGGAATCTATTACAGACCGCCGCGAATGTCGACCTGCGTAAGGCAAGAAGGCCTGATGTTCATCGTGAACATCAGGCCTTGCTCAGGCGCGAACGCGACGGATCAGTGGAACTGTTCTTCTTCGGTCGAACCGGTCAGCGCCGTGACCGACGAGGCGCCGCCCTGGATGACGGTGGTTACGTCGTCGAAATAGCCGGTGCCGACTTCCTGCTGGTGCGAGACGAAGGTATAGCCGCGATCGCGCGCCGCGAATTCGGGTTCCTGTACCTTCTCGACATACGCCGTCATGCCGCGTGCAACATAGTCCTGCGCTAGGTCGAACATGTGGTACCACATGTTGTGGATACCGGCGAGGGTGATGAACTGGTACTTGTAGCCCATCGCGCCGAGTTCGCGCTGGAACTTGGCGATCGTCGCGTCGTCGAGGTTCTTCTTCCAGTTGAACGACGGCGAGCAGTTGTAGGCGAGCAGCTTGTCCGGGTACTTGGCATGAACGCCCTCGGCGAACTTGCGCGCGAAGTCGAGATCCGGCTTGCCGGTTTCGCACCAGACGAGATCGGCGTACTCGGCGTAGGCGACGGCGCGCGAGATCGATTGCTCGAGGCCGGGCTTCGTTCGGTAGAAACCTTCGGCCGTGCGCTCGCCGGTGATGAAGGGCTTGTCGTTTTCGTCATGGTTCGAGGTCAGCAGATCGGCCGCCTCGGCGTCGGTGCGCGCGATGACCAGCGTCGGTACCCCGCAGACATCCGCCGCGAAGCGCGCGGCGATCAACTTCTGCACGGCTTCCTGCGTCGGTACCAATACCTTGCCGCCCATGTGACCGCATTTCTTGACCGACGCCAGCTGGTCCTCGAAATGCACGCCGCCCGCGCCGGAGCGGATCATCGCCTTCATCAGCTCGAAGGCGTTGAGCACGCCGCCGAAGCCGGCCTCGGCGTCCGCGACGATCGGCACGAAGTAGTCGACGTAGTCCTTGTGACCGGGGCCGACATCCTTCGACCACTGGATTTCGTCAGCGCGACGGAAGGAGTTGTTGATGCGTTCGACGACCTTTGGTACGGAGTCGACCGGATACAGCGACTGATCCGGGTACATCGATGCGTAGCTGTTGTTATCGGCCGCAACCTGCCAGCCGGAAAGGTAGATCGCCTTGACGCCGGCCTTGACCTGCTGCATCGCCTGCCCGCCGGTGAGGGCGCCGAGGCAGTTGATGTATTCCTCGGTATTGACCAGCTTCCAGAGCTTCTCTGCAGCGCGCCGCGCCAGCGTGTATTCGATCGGGAAAGAACCGCGAAGACGCACGACGTCGGCGGCGGAGTATCCCCGCTTGATGCCTTTCCAGCGCGGATTTTCGGCCCAGTCTTTTTCAATGGCAGCGATCTGTTGCTCACGTGTATTCATGGTTGACCTCTCAGGAAGTTGGGTGCGGAACTCAAATACAGGATCGAGTGACGGAACAAATCAGGCTGGTCGCAAGGTAGGAATCGGTTGTTTTTTCGGCCAGTCGATGCGTTTCAGTATAGAGAGGAATATTCGCTGAAACAAGTGTCTTATATAAGATATAAGAATTTATTTTATTACGGTAAATCAATGAGGTATGAATTTTGTTTCGCTATTCGGAATGGGTTCTGTTTGGCGGTACGCTCGCATTGTGGCTTGCACGTGCCGCGCGGGGCGTACTGCGGAATCAAAACGAAACCGCCACCGTGGAACCGGTGGCGGTTTGTCGGGCCGGATTTACCGGGCGATGATGCGCTGCTTGCGGGCAGATGGCGGATAGATCAAACGGCGTCGGCGGTTTCTTCCTCGAACACCAGCTTCACCTTGTCGTTGTCGTCAAGATCGACCGTAACGTGACCACCGTTGGCGAGCCGCCCAAACAGGAGTTCGTCCGCAAGCGCCGAGCGGATGGTGTCCTGGATCAACCGGGCCATCGGGCGTGCACCCATCAGCGGATCGAAACCATGACTGGCGAGGTGCGCCTTGAGTGCGTCGGTGAAGGTTGCGTCCACCTTCTTCTCATGCAACTGCTCTTCCAGCTGCATCAGGAACTTGTCGACCACGCGCAGGATGATGTCGTGGTCGAGTGCCTTGAAGGATATGGTTGCGTCGAGGCGGTTGCGGAACTCAGGCGTGAATAGTCGCTTGATTTCGACCATCTCGTCACCCGCCTGCTTGCTGCTGGTGAATCCCATGCTCGTCTTCTGGATCGACTCCTGGCCGGCATTGGTCGTCATGATGATGATCGCGTTGCGGAAATCCGCCTTGCGCCCGTTGTTGTCGGTGAGCGTCCCGTGGTCCATCACCTGCAGCAGAATGTTGTAGATGTCCGGGTGCGCCTTCTCGATTTCGTCGAGCAACAGCACGCAGTACGGCTTCTTGGTCAGCGCCTCGGTCAGCAGGCCGCCCTGGTCAAAACCAACGTAGCCCGGTGGCGCGCCGATCAGACGCGAGACCGCGTGGCGCTCCATGTACTCGGACATGTCGAAGCGAACCAATTCGTTGCCAAGGCAGTAGGCGAGTTGCCGGGCGACCTCCGTCTTGCCGACGCCGGTCGGGCCGGAGAAGAGGAAACTGCCGATCGGCTTGGACGGGTTTCCAAGGCCCGAGCGCGTCATCTTGATCGCCTTGGTCAGCGCATCAATAGCGGCCTCCTGGCCGAAGACGACGGCTTTCAGGTCGCGATCGAGATTCTTCAGGGCACTGCGATCGTCGGATGAAACATGGTTCGACGGGATGCGCGCGATCTTGGCGACGATCTCCTCGATATCCTGCTTGCCGATCACCTTCTTCTGCTTCGACTTCGGCAGAATCCGCTGCGCGGCGCCAGCTTCGTCGATGACGTCGATCGCCTTGTCCGGTAGATGCCGATCCGAAATGTAGCGCACGGACAATTCAACGGCCGAGGTCAGCGCCGCGGCCGAATACTTGATGCCGTGGTGCGACTCGAAACGTGTCTTCAGTCCCTTGAGAATTTCGATCGTCTCGGCGTTCGACGGTTCGTTGACGTCGATCTTCTGGAAGCGCCGCGACAGCGCGTGGTCCTTTTCGAAGATGCCTCGATACTCGGTGTAAGTCGTCGCGCCAATGCACTTCAGTTGGCCGTTTGAAAGCGCTGGTTTTAACAGGTTGGAAGCATCCAGCGTGCCGCCCGACGCCGAGCCAGCGCCGATCAGCGTGTGAATCTCGTCGATGAACAGAATCGCCTGTGGATTCTCGCTCAGCTGCTTCAAGACCGCCTTCAAGCGCTGTTCAAAGTCGCCGCGGTATTTCGTGCCAGCGAGCAGGGCGCCCATATCGAGCGCATAGACGCTCGCTTTCGCGAGAACTTCCGGTACATCGTTATCGATGATCTTACGCGCCAAGCCTTCGGCGATCGCCGTCTTGCCGACACCGGCCTCGCCGACCAGCAACGGGTTGTTCTTGCGCCGGCGGCAGAGCGTCTGGATAACGCGTTCGAGTTCCTTCTCGCGCCCGATCAACGGGTCGATCTTGCCTTGCTGCGCCAGCGCGTTGAGGTTGATCGTGTAGCTCTCCAGCGGACCAGCGGCCGCCTGCGGCTCGGCTTCGGTTTCGACGTCCGTTTCCGTACGTGCTGTGCTTTGCGGCACCTTGCTGATGCCGTGCGAGATGAAATTGACGACGTCGAGTCGGCTGATGCCCTGCTTCTGCAGATAGTAGACGGCGTGCGAGTCCTTCTCGCCAAAGATGGCGACGAGGACGTTTGCGCCGTTGACTTCCTTCTTGCCGGACGACTGAACGTGCAGGATCGCCCGCTGGATTACGCGCTGGAAACCGAGCGTCGGCTGGGTGTCGATGTCGTCTTCGCCTTCGACCGTCGGTGTGTGCTCGCTGATGAACTGGGTCAGGTCGCGGCGCAACTGTTCGATGTTGCCGCCAGACGCCCTCAAGGTCTCCGCCGCGGACGGATTGTCGAGTAGCGCTAGCAACAGATGTTCGACGGTGATGAATTCATGCCGTTTCTGCCGGGCGTCAACGAACGCCATGTGCAGACTGACTTCAAGTTCTTGCGCAATCATTTAGTTTTCCTCCATTACGCAGGCCAGCGGGTGCTGGTTCTCCCTCGCGAAGGTCGAAACCTGCTCGACCTTGGTTGCAGCGATATCACGCGGATAAATCCCGCAGACGCCGCGACCTTCCATATGGACTTTGAGCATGATTTGCATCGCCCGTTCTCTGTCCATGGAAAAAAACTTCTGCAGAACGAGGACGACGAAGTCCATCGGCGTGAAGTCATCATTGAGCAGGACGACCGTGTAAAGCGGAGGGGGGGCTAGCTTGCTGCGTTTGGCTTCGAGTATCGAGCCTTCGTGATTCGGTTTTGCCATGATCCAATTCTACCCACACTTTCCAGATGCACAATGTTGAGGTCTTTGACGTTTTTTTCACATAAACGACAGTGCGCTAGAAAGAGTGTTCAAAATGCTTGACGCATCCGTGAAAACTAGCGTACAAAGCCCTTATGTTTAGATTCAGCTGTTAATTGAATTTCAAACATGAAAGTCGGGCACTGCCCGGATCTAGTCTTTTTTCAAGGAAGTAGCAATATGGCAACTGGTACAGTTAAGTGGTTCAACGACGCCAAGGGTTTCGGTTTCATTACTCCGGATGATGGCAGCGAAGACCTCTTCGCTCACTTTTCCGCGATTACCATGGGCGGATTCAAGACCCTCAAAGAGGGCGAGAAAGTTACCTTCGATGTAACGCAGGGTCCCAAGGGCAAACAGGCATCAAATATCGCACGCGCCTAAGTCTTAGTCTTAGACGTGACAAGAAGAACCCGCCTCTGGCGGGTTTTTTTCGTCCCGAGAATCGTGCTGATTCGGTTTTGTCAGGCGAAACAACTTGAAACATCCGGCGCAAAAGGAGTCCGCTATTATTCTCGCTTCTTCCGGATGCTTCGCTCCTCGACCGTGAATTCCTTCCGTCTCAACAGGCTACCAGGCCTTCTTCCATTGCCGGCAGCTTTGCTGGCGACCGCGGCGTTGTTGTTTGCTCCTTCCGTCCTAGCAGACGATCTTCCGGATCTGGGGGAGTCGGCGCGCGCTGAGTTGTCGCCTCAGCTTGAACGCAAGGTGGGCGAGAGCATCATGAACGAGATCCGGCTACGCGAGCCGAGTTATATCGATGACCCAGAGGTCAGCGACTACCTCAACCGTCTCGGTAGCCGGTTGGTCGAGGCAAGCGCCAACCCGACCGGCGACTTCCAGTTCTTTGCCATCCGCGATTCCACGGTGAATGCTTTCGCCATGTTCGGTGGTTTCATCGGTGTGAACACGGGCACTATCCTTACGGCACAGTCGGAGTCGGAACTGGCGGGCGTGCTGGCCCATGAAATCGGCCACGTCACGCAGAACCACCTGGCACGGCAGATTGCGAAATCGAAGCAGAACACCATTCCCAGCATGATCGCGATGGCGGTCGGAATTCTAGCCGCTCGCTCCAATTCAGATATTGCGGCGGCGACCATTACCTCCGCGCAGGCAAGTGTTGTACAGGCGCAACTGGCGTATACGCGGGACTACGAACGTGAAGCCGACCGACTGGGATATCAAACGATCGAAAAGGCGGGCCTCGACGTGCGCGGCATGGGCGATTTCTTCGAGCGCTTGCAAAAGGCCGGACGCCTGTACGAGAACAATGCGCCGGTTTATCTGCGTTCGCACCCGCTGACGCTGGAGCGCATTTCCGACATGCAGAACCGGGCGCAGCTTGCGCCCTATCGCCAGGTGATCAGCGACCTCGACTTTCATCTCGTGCGGGCGAAACTGCGCGCGCAAATGGGCACGGCGCGCGAAGCGATCAGCGACTTTGAACTGCAATTGCGCGAGAAGAAGTACGCGTCACTGGCTGCAACGCACTATGGGCTGGCGGTTGCACACATGCGCCAGAAGGACGCCGTGGCTGCACAGCGCGAAATCGAGGCCATCAAGGCGCTCAAAGTCTCCTCGCCGATGATCTCCGGACTGGCGGCGCAGATCCGCGTCGCCGCAAACGACATCCCGGGGGCACAGGCAATCTATCGCGAGGCTCTGCAGAACTTCCCGCAGTCGAAGGCCTTGATCTACGGTTATGCAGAGTCCCTGCTGGCCGGGAGACAGTACGATCAGTGTCTGCAGTTTCTCGATTCGCAGATGCAGATCAGCTTCTCCGATTTCAAGCTCTATGGCTTGCAGGCAAAGACCTTCTCGGCATTGGGCAAGCGCCTGCAGCAGCATCGAGCGCAGGCAGAGTTCTACTACCTTCAGGGACAACTGGTGCAGGCGGTCGAGCAGTTGCAGTATGCACAAAGGGAAACCGACGGGAATTTCTACGAGCAGTCCGTTGTTGATGCCCGTTTGCGCGAACTCCGCGCATTGCAGGCGGAGGAAGAGAAACTCAAGAGAGAGGGCGGGTAGAATGCGCCTTTACCTCTCTTCTGGACTTGCTCATGCAGTTTGATCGCGAACTCGACGTGCAGGGACTCAAGTGTCCGCTGCCGATCCTGCGAACCAAGAAATCGCTCTCTGAAATGGAAACGGGACAGGTGTTGCGCGTGCTCGCCACAGATCCCGGCGCGGCCAAGGATTTCCAGGCCTTTGCCCGGCAAACGGGGAACCAGTTGCTGTCTGCCAGCGAGACTGACCAGGTCTTCGAGTTCTTCTTTCGGCGCAAGTAGTGCGCGGTTTCGGCAAGGTCTTCATCGTTAAGCCGGGTTGATCCATGATGGCGGACGCACGCCACTTCGCGCTGCTTGATGCCGACGATGGTGCGGTATGGCTCCTGACGGATTTTCGTCGCTCCATCGGGGCGCCCGATCCGGACGCCGTCTTCGCCGCCGTCGACGTGGCGACGAACGGCGGTGAATGGGCCGTACTTGCTGCCGACTACGAGCTTGGCGCTTGCTTCGATCGGGCGATGGTGCGACCAGGGGGGGCGAACGCTCGGCTGCGTGGCTGGGTATTTGGCCGTGCCGAACGTCTCGACGCAGATGCGCTTGAGCGCTTCTTGGTCGATCGCCTGGCCGAGTTGCCCGCGCATGACCGGGTCTGCGGCGTTGCCGATCTTGTCCATGCATTCGATGCCGCAAGCCATGCGGAAAAGGTCGAGCAGATTCGGCGCTGGATAAGCGAAGGCGATTGCTACCAGGTCAATCTGACCTTCCCGGTCGATTTCACAACCTACGGCCATCCGCTGGCCCTCTACGCCCGGCTACGGGCACGCCAGCCGGTACGCTACGGCGCGTTCGTGCTCGTCCCGGAGGCGACCCTATTGTCGTTCTCGCCCGAGCTTTTCTTTGAGCGCCATGGATGTCGTGTCGTCACCCGGCCGATGAAGGGAACGGCGCCGCGCGGAGCGACGGCTGAAGAGGATGCGAGGAATCGGGCGGCGCTATTGGCGTCGAGCAAAGAGCGGGCCGAGAACGTGATGATCGTGGATCTGTTGCGCAACGACCTTGGGCGCCTCGCAGCCCCTGGTGGAGTGAACGTGGAGGCGTTGTGCGCAGTCGAGGCCTACCCGACCTTGTGGCAAATGGTGTCGACGATCTCGGCGGATCTGCCGAATGCGTCCTTGCGTGACATCTTTCAAGCCCTGTTTCCGTGCGGGTCGATTACCGGCGCGCCGAAGATCAAGGCGATGGCGCGAATCGCGGAACTCGAATGCGGGCCGCGCGGGCTGTACACCGGGGCGCTCGGCTGGGTCGCGCCGGGCGGCGATTGCCGCTTCAACGTGGCGATCCGCACGCTGGAGATTGATGCTAAGCGACAAGCGCGGCTTGGTATTGGCAGCGGCATCGTTATCGACGCCGATCCCGCCCGGGAGTACGCGGAGTGTCTTCTCAAGGCGAGTTTTGTCACGGGCTTTGACCCCGGCTTCGAGTTGATCGAGACGACCCGGTTGGTCGAAGGCGCCTATCCCCTGATGGCCCTGCATCTGCAACGCATCGAGTCGTCGGCATGTGCGCTCGGTTTTGTCTGCAATGTGTCAGCGATATCCGAACTCCTTGCCGCGGTTGCGCGGGAATGCCGAGATGGCGCTTATCGCGTCCGCCTGACGCTCGCGCACGATGGGCGGTTGAGTATCCAGCACGCCACGATGCCGACCGACGCACGACAGTGGCAAATCGTTATTGCCGACGAGGCGCTGGACGGCGATGACTATCTGCTGCGCCACAAGACGACGGCGCGTTCGCGCTACGACGGTGTTCTGGCCAGTCTGGCGGCGACGCCAGAGGTGTTCGATGCGGTCTTCTGCAACACGCGTGGCGAGGTCTGCGAAGGGGCGCGCAGCAACGTCTATGTGGAACGGGATGGCATGCTCTTGACGCCTCCCGTGTCGAGCGGCTTGCTGCCCGGCGTCATGCGCCGACATCTGCTGGAGTCCGGGCGCGCCGTTGAGCGCGTGCTGAACCGCGAGGATCTGCGGACGGCTCCGGCGATCTATCTGTCGAACGCCCTGCGCGGCCTGTTTCCGGCGACCTTGCGGTCGTCGTCGGCTAACCCGTTACGGTAACGACGATTTTCCGGCGGTGGGGGACGCTTCGGTGTTCCCACAGATAGATGCCTTGCCAGGTGCCGAGCAGCAGCTTACCGTTCGCGACCGGCACGGTGATCGAACTGCCCGCCAGGATGTTTCGGCCGTGCGCTGCCATGTCGTCATCCCCTTCGTCGTCGTGCCGATAGGCGCTGTCGCCGTCAGGCGCCCAGCGCGCCGCCAGCGTTTCGAGGTCGCGGCGCACCGTCGGATCGGCATTTTCCGTGAGAATGACCGAACAACTCGTGTGCAACACGAAGACGTTGGCGAGTCCCGTTGCGACTTGCGCCGTACGCACGATCTGCGCGACTTCGGCGGTGATCTCGGTCGTGCTGCGGCCGCGCGTCGATACCTCGAGGATTTGCTGCGCCGCCATGGCAATGGCTACGCCTTGCCCGTGCTGCCGAAGCCGCCGTCGCCGCGCGAACTGGCGTCGAACTCTTCGACGACGTTGAAGGCGACCTGCATGACCGGGACAACAACGAGTTGCGCGAGGCGGTCGAGCGGGTTGAGCGTGAAGCTCTCCTTTCCCCGGTTCCAGGTCGAAACCATGATTTCGCCCTGGTAGTCGGAGTCGATCAAACCGGAGCTTATGCGAGAAAAAAGTGTCTCAAAACGATGGAACGCTTTGCCCATAACCTTTTCCATGAAAGCGCAAAAATAAACCGTCTCAAAACTTCAAGAATTGCCTGTACTGCCGAACCCGCCTGTGCCCCGCTCTGTTTCCGTCGAGAACTCTTCGGTGAAATGCAAAGCAACCTGTACAACCGGCTGGAACATCAACTGGGCAATGCGGTCACCGGGCTCAACATGGAATGGCTTGTCACTATCGTTGGCTAAGATGACACAGATTTCTCCGTGATAGTCAGAGTCGATAACCCCGATACCTTGTGCGACACGAACACCATGCTTCAAAGACAATCCCGAACGAGCAGCAACAATGGCTACAAGACCTGGGTCCATCATATTGATGGCAATGCCGGTTTCAACCAGCCGGCGACCACCAGGAGGAATCGTCACAACCCCTTCCACACACGCGCGAAGGTCCATTGCGGCAGATCCATCAGTTGCGTAGGTTGGAGCAGGAATGCTATGACCTAGCAGTGGGTTGACCACTTTTGCTTCGATTCTACGTTTGAACATATTTATTCCTCAACAAATTTAGCTGGATTTTTGCATGGCGCAATAGATTATCGTAATCCAATACCTTGGAAGCATCACGTGCATCTTTCTATGAACAGCACCCAGAAGTTCCACCTGCATTGTTCTGCTCCGCATCAATCTCGTAAGCTCTAGACGTTCTCCAGGAAAAAAATCCATGGCTGACTCCTTCGGTCAGTATTCAGTCAAAGAGAAGCTTCAGAGAAATACTAACAACAAGAAGATATTCTCTTTGGCAGACGAAACAACTCTGGGAATCACCCTTGCAGAACTCTATTTTCGAACTTGCTACCGCAAACGCGGCGGCGTAGCGTCCAACCTCGCGGCGCGGTGAGAGCGGGGTATGACGTGGAACTGCATGGTGTTTCTGTACTGCCTTCATTGAGGCGACCATTTTTCGATTGCGAGTATCTGATCCATTTCCTTAAGGTCATGCTGCTGGTCGTCACAGAATTGGTTGAAAACCCTGCCGTCGACCAGTACGTAGCGCAGAAGGTGGGGGGCATTCTTGTCTTGCCAAACCTCTTTGATCGGATCAAGGCAGTAGCCTTCTTCCCCATTCATATACCCTGGACTAAACAAATCCAAACTGACGATCTGGAAATGCTCATTGGATTGCTTGGCAATATCGATCACAGGATCAATTTGGCTAAACCAAAAATGACGAATGAATTCCTCTCCGTCATCCGACTTGGCCTGGATGGTTAAAAAGAGATAGGCTGTTTTGAGGCCCAACTCCATCCATTTCCAAGATCGTTCGCCATTGGGTACTAAACCCTTAGGGATCTCCACCTCTGCATCTGGATAGGTATGGAACACGTAGATCCTTTATTGAAGGACTCTGCTCGCTGCGTGTGGCAGCGTCGCGCCAAATGATCGTCATTAGGATCTCTCGAATCCGTCTGATTCGGAGCGAAACGAAGCAAGAGACCAGTAAAAAGCCGTATTGTGACGTAAAAGCGGCTGACGCAAAAGCATCAAGTTTTCACCATTGGCGTCGAGATCATTCTTTTAGACCGCGACGTGTCGACACCCGGAACCGCCAGGCGCTATTTGGCGAAAAATTTGAAGAACTTTCGTGCCATCAAGGGCATTTCACAGGAGGAGCTGGCTTTCGAGGCGGGGCTTCACCGAACCTTTGTTGCCCACGTTGAGCGATGTGCAAGAAATGTGTCTATCGACAACATTGAAAAACTAGCTTTTGCCTTAGGGGTCCCGACATACCGTTTGCTGATCGATCCTGATACTCCGTTGGAGATTGTGTCCTGTGGTGCTGTGTAAGAGGTATAACGTTAGCAGTATGCTTCCGCGGAATTTCACGAGCGACGACTCGTCACACTGTACATGACGGTAGCGGCGATTTCTGGCTTGCATTTGTATGAGATACACATATTTCACGTTATTTCATCAATTTTGAGATATTTCATTTCACATGAAATAAAGGGTATCCGGAAATTTTTGTGGGTAGACGGTCAGAAGTTATCTGAGTCCAACCAGACAAGAAGTGTGGGGAGGTCGGTGCCGAGGTTGCCTTGACGGGTCTTGATTTTGACCTCGTAATCGTCGTCAAACGTGCCGGACATCATGAAGTAGGTCATGCGGCCCATCGAGATGTCCTCGAAGCGCTGCTTCTTCACCTCGACCTTCTCCTGGATGGGAATTCGCTTCTGCAATCGGTCGGTGAAGAGCACCTTGGCCCGCAGGCGCTCAAATGTGTAGCCATGGCTCCGCTTTGACGAGGTGTTCGTCCTCAAGCTCCTTCCGGTCGAGTTCTCGGAGGCCGGGGAGGTTCAGGATGCCAGTCATTTGCGGATTTCAGATGTGAAAAACCTCCGGCAGCCAATGACTGCGCGGGGGTTGAGTTAAAACGGTAAGAACAGATTTTGGGGATGGGCCGCCATCTGCTCGAAACCATAGCGGTGATAGAACTCGACTGCGGAGTGTTTCGCATTAACGACAAGACCAATCCCACCAACCTCACCGGAAATACGAGTCGTTCGGTCAATGGCATCAAAGAGTATGAACTCTCCAATACCTTTCCCTTGATGACCTAATGCTGTTGCCAGTCGCCCAAGACGAAACACGGGAACCTTGTTAGGCAACCGTTTCCCGTATTGCGCAGGCAAATTGGCATTCACCAATTCAGCAAGGCTAATCGCGTAGAAACCGAGTATTTCGACGCTTGCCTCGTCTCTTACCGAGACAAAGGTCGATGACACTCCCTTCTCCTTGTGTTGCCTGGCGGTCTGTTTCAGCCAGCCATTCAGGTCTACGTCACCGCAATCGAAGCTTTTCCTGTCATGCCTGTCATTAAGCGGTAGAACTAGCATCGTTCTTTAACCTCTGATAACGGGCTTGGGCTTGGAGAAACTTGTCATTGCGCGGTGGCGGATTCTCAATCATCTCCAGCAGCCTCAAAGATTCCCGACGAGTCAGGATAATCGTTGATTCACTTTCAATGACCTTCTCCGCCTTTTCAAGAGCCGCTTGAACGACAAACTGGTTCAGTGTCGCACCTACGAGGTCCGCTGCCGCTTGCAGCTTTTCCTGCACATGGTCAGTGATTCTCGTGGTGAGCCGCTTTCCTGTATGAGCGAGCATGGCAGCCTCCTTGGTAGCCAATGGTTGATGGCCCTCAGTATAGGCATGTGGCGTCATTTTGTCACCGCCTAGCTACTCACCAGCCTTCGCCAACAGACATTCCGGCGACTTCCCTGTTAGCGCGACCCAGGCGTGGGGCGCACGAGACCGGTCGGGCCACAAAACAGTGACGTTACATCTTGTATTTGCGGAGAAAGAAGTTGCTGGACTGAACCCGTCAGACCAAAAACCCACAACTTTTTCCGGATACCCGAAATAAGTAGCGCCTATACGATCGCTTTAGAACGCGGCTGGTGGCCGGGTCATCACCGACCGGGCGCGAAGCGTACAGTCGTCGCAGTAGCACCGACCTCATTACCTGAACCCAGCGACAAAAACTACTGCCTTGCCTTATGGCGACTCGCGGCCATTCAGGAGGAAGCGGAGATTGATACCCAATCAGAGTCATTCAAGAAAAGTACGCGGCGTATCTCAAAACAGAACGGTAGCTGTTTTCGGCTACAGCTTGGCTATCGACGTTGTCGGAAGCATCGAAATCGATCCAGGGGCATCGGGTTATAAGCGATCTAGGGTGTCAATCTTGCGGTCCGTTGACTCATTTCCTTACTACAGTCATGTCCCATCAATGAATCAACCGTAGCTCAAAGATTGTTCAGCTGAGCCGTTAAGAAGTTCAGCGGACTATCCGTGCTATTGCTCACGGGCAAGTGCTCGGCCTCAACTGTCGTTGGACAATCGTCCGGTGTCGGGCAGGAACGCTGCGGTAAGCCGCCCTTCAGCGTCGGTTGCCCGATGCTTGGTACGGATGTTTGTGGCGCGCGATGAAGGCCGTGATAGAGCCGTTGCCTGAGCCGCAAACCGGATCCTCGGGAACGCTTCACCAGGCGCGAAAGTGCGCACCCGGATGCGTACCAGCCCTCCATCACCGCGCTCGACGAACACGGTGAGTCCAGCAGGGCGCAGCGCCTTGCATTCGCGGGCGATAAGCCCCTGATTGGGATGGAGATCGGAAATCGCCTCGAATCGCGACAGTGCAACGATCAACCACGGCACGCCCGTCGATACCACCGCGAACGGGCTTCCCGCCAGATCCGCTTCGGCGCGGCCGAGCATCTTGGCAACGACTTCACGCGACAGCGCCGTGTCGCACTAGACCGGAACACCGCCACTTATCGCTTCGGTCCGATGAAGTCGAAAGTCGTCTTCATTCCGTCGAAGACCACTATCCAGTATCGGAAAGCAACCGCCGAATAGCCTCAGGGCGCCGCATGTCCTTCGATCACCTTCGCCGAGGCGGCGAATTCATACACCTTCGGACCTCATCAAAAGTGCCCGATCGTCTGATTCAACACATCGATGGAAGTGTTGACGCCAGCCTCGAGCGACATCGTCAGGTCATCCATTTCCATCGAAACCCAGCCGTTGTAGCCGCCCATGCGCACAACCGAGAAGAACTCCTTCCACCACTGCAAATCCTTACCGCAGCCGACGGCGACGTAGTTCCAGGTGCGGTTCGCGCTGTCCGTCACCGGCCGGGTCTCGAGCAGGCCATTGACGTCGGCCAGCCCACGCTCGATGCGCGCCTCCTTGCCGTGGATGTGGAAGATCGCCCCCTTCAAGGCACGTGCCGAGGCGATCGGATCGGCGCCGATCGCTGTCAGGTGAGACGGATCAAGATTCGCACCGATCATCGGTCCAACGGCATGACGCAAACGCAAAAGCGTTCCCGGGTTGTAGACGAGCATGCAGGGGAACTTCTCGACGGCGATCTGCTCGACGCCGTGAGCGCTACAGTGCTCGGCAAACTTCTTCCACCAGGGAATGGCAACCTCGTTCCACTGGTAATCGAGCGCCGGGGCCATGTAGTCGGGCCAGGAGACGGTCGAGGTGATCCAGTTCGGCGTCTTGTCACCCGGCGCGCCGGCCGGACAGCCGGACATCATGACGATCGTCTTGACGCCGAGCTTGCCGGCGAGGACCGCCGTGTCGTAACTCGACTTCGTGTGCAGCTCTCCCATCCCGCCCGGGCTGAGCGGATTTCCACAACAGTTGAGTGCGGCAATCTCCATCTCACGCTGTTCCAGTTCGCCCCTGAACGCGGCCAACTTGTTGTCGTCACGCAGCAGTGCCGTCGTCGCGACGTGCGGACAACTACCCCATCCGCCAGCGGTCAACTCAACGCCGCGTATTCCGAGTGACTTGACCTTGTCGAGCATCTCGACGAACGCAAGGTTCCGATAGGCATCCGTACAAATTGCCAGTTTCATGGAATTTTTCTCCGCAGGAGAGGATAGAAAATACCGCTGCATCGACTTCGTCACACGAGACTGCGCCGCCATCCGCGCCGGCGCTCGCCCCGGACAGGTTGCGCAGCCAGTCAGAAGACCCTCGCTTCAGCCAACTCGCCGCACAGCCACCCGTCGTTCCGGCCATACTCGCCGCAGCCAGAAAGAGTGTCTTGACAATGCCATGCAGGACACGCGGCTTGAGATGCTGATCGCGGCCACCGATCGGCAGGATCAGCGGCGTCGGATCGCGTGCTTGCGGCAGTGCCGGCAATCCTTGCGCCAGGCGGTAACGAACCAGCGCCAACATCAGTTCGCGGCTGGCCGGCCGTAAGCGGGGTGGACAACACGTACTGTTGATGGCGATCCACCACTCGCCGGAATCGCCAAGCGGCCGGATATGAAACGCCCCCATCGTCTGGCAGGACACCTCCGGAATACGCAGACCTCCGTGGTACAACAAGGCAAAAAGCCAGCGCACTCGCTCGGCATGCTCGCGCTCGCGATCGGTTGACGTTGGCAATGCGTTCAGCGCGGCGGTCGCAAGCGGCAGGAAGTCGCCCCGCATCCGTGGAACAGCCAACGCCGGCGACATCCGTACAGGTTCGTCGTATAGCGCCTGCATCGGGTTGTGCCGCAAGTAGCCGGTGTCGACCAGCCAGGAGAACAGTCGGCCGACCACGGCCAGCGACTGCCGGACGCTGCTCGACGACAAGGAGCCGGCGAAGGGGCGCCACTCGAGCCGATCGCGGCCGATTCGCTTGCCCCGCGCAGTAGTCCAGACTTCGCGCGGCTGCGGATCGGCGAGAAAGGACGGATAGCGGGCCAGGTCGTCTGCGCTGAGCAATGACAAAGGCTTTTGACGGTCGATCAGCGCCCAGAACAGGAGGCGCTCGACTTCGCGGCAATAGCACGCCAGCGTCGCCGCCCGTGACGAGAAGTGCGTCAACCAGGCACGCAAGGCGTCGATGTCGTTGCGCACAAGATGCCGGTCGACGTTGGACGAGTCCTCACCCAGGCATGGCAAGCGAAATTCGTCTTGCGCAACGGTCGCACTAACGCCTTCCGACCGTACCGAGAGAAGCCGGGGGAAACAGCCATTGCCCGACAACATTTCCGGATTCAGGCATTCCGACATCGCGCGCTCCGCCTTCCCGCTTGCTTACTTGACGTACTTGTCGAGGTAACGCTGGATCTCCTGCCGCATGAAGCGCGAAGAATCCTCGGCTCTGTCTTCCCAGGCGAATACGCAGGAGGAAAGCACGCCGTCGAACTTGATCTCGCCCAAGGTCTTGAAGAACA
>ERZ650312.306-NODE-306-length-27313-cov-6.777570_pt1 | contig 27313 bp, 28 predicted proteins | sample MGYA00376248_ERZ650312 | MGnify/ENA primary metagenome ERZ650312 (study PRJEB26733, sample SAMN07839316) | wastewater metagenome | biome: urban; feature: wastewater treatment plant; material: waste water | place: USA: North Carolina | collected 2016-07-28 ... | reverse complement strand
GATCATCGACGGCCTGCTGCAGGCCTGGCATGAGGTCGGCGACCGCGCCGTCCCCCACACCAAGGTGATCGGCCACCGGTGGAATCCCCGGTCGTGGGAGGTCCGCCAGTTCCTGGCCCACAACCAGCACTACTACCGCGCGTACGCGTCGGACGAGCCCAAGGGCAAGCAGCTGCTGACCGCCGCCGGCCTGGACGGGCTGGAGCTGCCGGTGGTGATCTCCGAGCAGGGCGAGACGCTGGTCCAACCGACGGACGCGCAGCTGGCCGGGATGCTCGGCCTGTCGACCACACCGTCGTTGGAGATGTACGACCTGGCCGTCATCGGCGGCGGACCGGCCGGCCTGGCGGCTGCGGTGTACGGCGCGTCCGAGGGACTGCGCACGGTCCTGATCGAGCGCACCACCACCGGCGGGCAGGCGGGCCGCAGCTCGCGCATCGAGAACTATTTGGGCTTCGAGACCGGCATCTCGGGCGCCGAGCTGACGACGTCGGCGCGGCGGCAGGCCGAGCGCTTCGCGCGCCTTGGCCGTCAGGCCGCGCCCGATGATCAGCGGGATGCGTCCGCCGGCACGCACTTCGTCGAGGATGACCGCCGTCTTCAACTGCGATTCGGCGATCACTTGGCCGTTCTTGAGCGCGGTGACCTTGGTCGTTACGGGATCGACGCGCAGCTCGATCTCGTCGCCCATCGCCATCTGGCTGACGTCGATCTCGATCGGCAGCGCGCCGGCGTCTTCCTGCGTGTTGAAGAAGATCGGCGCGATCTTGCCGCCAAGGCAGACGCCGCCAAAACGCTTGTTCGGCACGTAAGGAATGTCCTCGCCGGTCCACCACAGCACGGAGTTGGTTGCCGACTTGCGCGAGGAGCCGGTGCCGACCACGTCGCCGACGTAGGCGACGACGTGGCCCTTGGCCTTCAGCGCCTCAAGCTGTTTCATCGGGCCGCGTTCGCCGGCCTTGTCCGCCTCGATACCAGGACGCGGATTCTTCAGCATGGCCAGCGCGTGCAGCGGGATATCCGGGCGCGACCAGGCGTCAGGCGCGGGCGAGAGGTCGTCGGTGTTGGTTTCGCCGGTCACCTTGAAGACGGTTAGCTTTTGCGAGGCAGGCACTTCCGGGCGCGAGGTGAACCACTCGGCGTCGGCCCACGACTGCATGACAGCCTTGGCATTCGCGTTCCCCGCTTTGGCCAGTTCGGCAACGTCGTGGAAATAGTCGAAAACGAGCAGCGTCTTCTTGAGGCCCTCAGCCGCAACGGCGCCGACTTCAGGATCGCCGAGCACGTCGATCAGCGGCTTCACGTTGTAGCCGCCAAGCATGGTGCCGAGCAGTTCGGTCGCCTTGGCGCGCGAGATCAGCGGGCTGGCCGCTTCGCCCTTGGCCACCTTGGCAAGGAACTCGGCCTTGACCTTGGCCGCATCGTCCACACCGGCCGGCACCCTGTAGGTGATCAGTTCGACCAGCGTCGCACCTTCCCCGGCAGGCGGATTCTTTAGCAGCTCAACGAGTTCAATCGTCTGCTTGGCCGACAAGGGCAGCGGCGGAATACCAAGCGCAGCGCGCTCGGCGACGTGGGCACGATAGGCTTCCAGCATGGGAATTTCCTTTCTCTAAGGTTGCTCGGAGCAAACACAGCGACATGCAGACCATCATAGTACGGCGCGGTCGAACTGCCAGACGGCAGAGAAACCCCGCCGGGCAACAAGTCTTATATATGTTATAAGATAAGCATCGTGCTGTGAAGTTCCGGCCGGAAATTTCGTCAATCTGCGCCAGCCTCCGATCCGGCAGCCGGACCGGCGACCAGTTCGACGGTTTCACCGCCATACGCGACGTGCTGGCCGGGGCGCAGCTTGGCGCGCTTGCGCGTTTCGACCGCGCCATCGACCAGAACATTCCCGGCCTCGATCTCGGCATGCGCGTAGCCGCCCGAGTGGCACAGGCCGGTGGTCTTCAGCAACTGGTCGAGCTGGATGTACTCGCCGCGAATTTCAACGGTGATCGACATGGAATTCCTTTCAAAGAGGGGGGAGGCCGTGCCGTCTTCTGGCGCGGTCGCAGGCGTCGTCACCGATGCCGAGGTGCGCGTAGGGAGCAAAATCGCGGCATGGGCCGGGGCGGCACTCGTAGATCGTGCACGCGACGGACTTCCCGACTTCGCCGGCCAGCGCGACGCAGCGCGGCGGCGCCTCGTCGGTGCCGCGCATGCGGACGAGCGTCGCGGTCAGCGGCACGGTCAGTTCTACCGGAACGCCGGGCGCGTCGGCGCTCGCCAGGTCGGAACAATGAAAATCGACGCGAAACGCGGCGCAACACGCGCCGCAGCTCAGGCAGGCAAGGTCCGACATGGGAATACGGGCAAGTGGCAAGGACGGGAATTGTCGCCCACGGCCGGCGCCGCGGCAAACGCCGCGCGCTTACAAGCGAACCACGCCTCGATATAGGGCGTGGCCGGAATTGAGGTATTTGCGTTCGAAGGGCGTCAGCGCGGTTTCCGGCGCATAGGGTTCGCAGGCGACACGGTGCGCCGTCAGCCGCTCGACGGCGAAGCAGAACTCGTCGACGTAGATCTTCCAGTTGCTGCGGCATTCGAGCACGCCCCCCAGTTCGAGCATGGCCGGGAACACCGGATGCCCGTGCCAGCGTCGCGAAAGATGCCCGATCTTGGGCCACGGGTTCGGGTAGAGCAGATAGTGGCGCGCCAGGCGAATTCCGGCGTCGTGCATGAGCCGCCAGTAATCGACAAGGTCGGCGCGCACGAGGTCGAGGTTCTGCGGCAGGACATCGTAATCGCTCTTCCCGGAAGACTTCCGGCTCAGGCGCGATTCGGACTGGTCGACGCCGATCACGTAGTGGTCGGGAAACGCTTTCGCCAAAGCGATACTGCTCTCGCCAACACCGCAACACGAGTCGAGGATCAGCGGCGCATCAGGCGCGATCCGCTGCCAGCGTTCACAACTCGCCGCGAACGCCGCGCGGTTGTAGTCAGCGTAGGGTTTGCGGAACGGCGCTGCCGCGTGCCGATCGAGCAGTGTCGCCAGGTGTTCGTGGATGCCGGTCTGCGCGCTGGTCGGCACGCGCGAGTTGGCGTCTTGCGTCATCGTTCGCGCTCCTCGGCGAGGACGCGCGTCACCTCGGCCGGCTCGCGTAGCGGACGCACGGCGGCGTACAGTGCAATCGCTTCGGGCCAGGTGCGTCGGAAGTAGCTCAGGAGGAGTTTCAGTCGCCCCGGCGCATTCGGCGCCCACGTCCGTTGCTGCATCTTCTCCCAGTAGTCGATGATGTGCGGCACGAGCGCACGCCAGTCGTCGCCCGATGGCTGCGCATCGACCGCACCCTTGATGCGCCGTGCGAGAAAGGGATCGGCGACGGCGCCGCGGCCGATCATCACATCGTCGCACCCACTCACCGCGCGGCAGCGCTGCCAGTCTTCGACCGTCCACACTTCGCCGTTGGCAACCACCGGCACGGCGACCGCTTCGGCGATGCGCGCGATCCATTCCCAGTGCGCCGGGGGACGGTAGCCGTCGTCCTTGGTTCGCGCGTGCACGACGAGCGAGGCGACGCCGCCGTCGGCGAGCGCCTGCGCGCAGTCGATGGCGCGCGAGGTGTCGCTGATGCCGAGGCGCATCTTGGCGCTGACCGGCACCGCCGCCGGCACCGCGGCACGCACGGCGCAGACGATGCGGTTGAGCAGGCCCGGATCGGCGAGCAGCATCGCACCGCCGCCGCTCTTGTTCACGGTCTTCGCCGGGCAGCCGAAGTTGAGATCGACGCCGTACGGCGACAGCGTCGCCGCCTGCACCGCGTTCAAGCCCATCAGTTCCGGTTCGCTGCCGAGCAACTGGATGACCATCGGCGTACCGGCGGCCGTGCGGCAACCGTTCTGGACTTCCGGACACAGTCGTTCGTAGGTGCGGCGCGGCAGCACCGAGCCGGAAACGCGCACGAACTCCGAAACGGCACCGTCGAAGCCGCCGATGCGGGTGAGCACGTCGCGCAGGACAAAATCGGCCAGCCCTTCCATCGGCGCGAGGATCAGCCGGCTCATGCGTCTTTCACCCGGCCGCGCTGCAGCTTCACCTGGCCACGTCGCACTTTTGTGTCGACGCGCCGCTTCTGCGAGTTTCGCGTCGGCCGCGTCGGACGACGGATCTCCTGCACGTGCGCCGCCAGTTCAATCAGCTCCCGCAGCCGCGCCAGCGCGTCGAAGCGATTGCGTTCGAGGCTGCGGTGCGCCTGTGCCTTGATGACGACGATACCGTCGCGGCTGATACGCTGGTCGCGCAACTGAAGCAGGCGCACCTTGATTTCCGCTGGCAAGGACGAGGCGCCGATGTCGAACCGCAGGTGGATCGCGTTCGAAACCTTGTTCACATTCTGCCCGCCCGCGCCCTGCGCGCGAATGGCGACGAACTCGACTTCGCTTTCGTTCAACACGATGGAGGGACTGTGTGCCGACATGGACTTCAGATAGTTAAAACAGCGTGGAAACTGCCGTGACGCAGCTTCGGAAATAACGGAACTCGGCGCACTCAGCCGAACAAGGCGTCGATATCGAAATCGTCGGCGGCGGGGGCTTCAGCCGGCGCCGGCTTCTCGATCGCACCTTCGGCGACGAGTTGCTCGTAGCAGCAGACCTGGTTTCGGCCGTGTTCCTTGGCGAAGTACAGGGCTTCGTCGGCACGCCCGACAACGTCGGTCGGCACGTCCATCGCCGAGACGGCGGTGAAGCCTATCGAACAAGTGACCTGCCCGACCTGCGGAAATTCGTGGTTCTCGACCGAGATGCGGAACCGGTTGAAGCTCGCTGCCGCCAGCTTCTCGTCGGCAGCGTTGAGGATGACGACGAATTCCTCGCCGCCAAAACGGAACAAGCGGTCGCCGCCGCGGAAGGTCTTGCGCATGAGTTCGCCCATGCGCAGCAGGACTTCGTCGCCGAACAGGTGACCGAACGAGTCATTCACGCGCTTGAAGTGATCGACGTCGACCACGCACAGCCAGGCCGGCGATCCATCCTCCGCATTCCCGCGCCGATCGGCGAAGCCCCCTTCGGCGCAGTTGGCCGCTTGCGCCGTAAGCAGCCGATCGAAGGTTTCGTCAAAGGTCTTGCGGTTTAGCAGGCGCGTCAGCGTATCGAGCTCGCTGTAATCGAGCAATTTGATCTGGCTGCCGTAGATGCGCGCGAGACAGGCAATCTCTTCGGCGTGGCGCGCCGCATCGTCCCGGCCAACGTCGTAGGCAAAAATCATCTGCTCGTTCGCCAGTTCGGATGCATGGAGCGCCACCGCGCCGCAGCTCCGCCCTTCGATCGTGCACGTAAGCACCTCGCCACCGACCGGCACGGCCTCGATGAAATCGCCCCATCCGGGCAGTTCCGCATAGTCGATCGCGCTACCGGAGACGGTTCGCAGGGCAGCGTCGCCCGGCGCACTGCGCACGAAGATCCCGATATCGGCCGACTCGCCAAGCAAGGCGACCGCCGCCTCGGACAAGGCGCAATGCAGCCGACCGCGATCCCGGCACGAGGATATCGTTTCAACGCTCTGGAGCAGGGACAACACGTTCGGCATTCTCGAAAGGATACGGGCAAACCCGGCAGGCAACGATTACGGGGATAATTCGACAACCGCACGAATTCTAAGTGCGGACCGCGAGCATACACAACACCCCGCCAAGATTCCGGGCACTTTTCCTCAAAACACGCAATGAAGGCTCTCGCCACCACTCCCCGGCTCGTCCTCGACACGAACATCGTGATGGACATGCTGCACTTCGCCAATGTCCATACGCAGCCGCTGCAGGCGGCAATCGCGGCGGGGCGGTTCATCTGCTTCACCGACGAAGATTGTCTTGCCGAACTCGCGCGCGTTACCGGCTACCCGGAATTCGGTCTCGACGAGGATGCGCGAGCGGCGCTGATGGCGCGCTATCGGGAATTCGTCCATGTCTGCCCGGCCCAGGGCGAGGAAAGCTATGTGCTACCGCGCTGCCGCGACGCTGACGACCAGAAGTTCCTGATCCTCGCCGCGCGCTGTAAAGCCGACCTGCTGATCACGCGCGACAAGCTGCTGCTCAAGCTTGCCCGCCATCGGCAGAAGCCGCCGCCATTCGCCATCGTCACCGCCGAAGCGGCACGCAGCTTACTTGCTCTCGGCTGACCGTCGCCGGAAGACCCAGCGCGCGGCATCGGAAGCCGCGTCGTCGAATGCGTAGCCCTCTTCGCTGAACTTCTTCAGGCTTTCGACCTTCCTCAGCCGCTTCACAACCGCATGGCGCGCCATCAGGCCGCGGGCACGCTTGGCGTAGAAACTCACGACCTTGTACCGGCCGCCGCTCCAATCCTCGAACACCGGCTGGACGACCGGCGCCGCCAGCTTTTTCACCCGTACCGACTTGAAGTATTCCTCCGACGCCAGGTTGACCAACGCCGTGGCGCCGCTTCCAGCCAGGGCACCATTGAGCGCATCGACGATGCGCTCGCCCCAGAAGGCGTAGAGATCCTTGCCGCCCGGATTGGCAAGCCGGATCCCCATCTCGAGCCGGTAGGGTTGCATCAGGTCGAGCGGGCGCAGCACGCCGTAGAGACCGGAGAGGATGCGCACATGAGCCTGCGCGAAGTCGAGCGCGGCCGGCGACAACGTCGGCGCGTCCAGTCCTTCATAGACGTCGCCGTTGAAGGCGAGGATCGCCTGCTTCGCGTTCTCGGGCGTAAAGGGCCGATGCCAGCTCGCGTAGCGCTCGGCGTTGAGCGTGGCGAGCGCGTCGCTGACACCCATCAGCTCGCTGATCGCCAGCGGCGACAACGGGCGCAGGCGCTCTATGAGCACTTGCGACCGATCGAGAAAATCGGGCTGGGTATGCGTGGCGACGGTCGGCGGCGTCGTGAAATCGAGCGACTTGGCGGGGGAAAGGACGATGATCATGGCGGGAACGATGGCTCGTGAGCGGGTGGATGTTTCGCCGCCCTGCGGTATCGGAACGGCAATTTGCTAGGATTGTAGCCCACTCGCATCCAGCCAACCTCGGGCGGACCACCGCCACAGACTCCGGGCCACTATGGAACACACCCTCTCTTCCTTTGCCGAGCCGAACGGCGATCCGGTCGACCTCTTCGCCCGGCTGATCGACCAGATCCGCCCGCGCCGCCTGACCGATGTCGAATCGGCGCGGCGCAATCTGCAGGCGCTCTGTCACATCCTGGCGCTCAACCCGGAGTATCGCCGCGCCGTCCGGGCGAAGCTCGGCGAGTTGAGCGCGACGCACCGGCATTCCGATCTCTACACCTCGACCGGCATCCTGCCCAACACCGGCTTCGTCTCCGAATGCCTGCGCCGCGTCGGGCACAAGATCCTGCCGGAGGTGCTCGACGGCGACCTCCTGCGCTCCACGCTGCGCCGGGTCTTCCACCATGCGCGCGACGGGCAGTGGGTCACCGGCGTCGGCGAGGATGCCTGGCTGCAACTCATCGCCGCGCTGCGCTTCGACGAACAGGAACAAAGCGCGGAGATGCCGCGGCCGTTGAGCGAGATGCTTCGCTCGCTGCGCATCATCTCGTACTGGGTCGCCGCGCTCGGAATGGAACCCGAACTCTTGCGCCTCGACCGTGCGCTCGAGACCTACGACTCGCCCTTCGTCACGCAGAACGAGGAACTGATCGCCTACATCGACGCCTATCCCGCCTCATGGCGCAAGCCGGAGGCGACGATCAGCGACGACAAGCACCTGCGCGTGCTCTTCGACCAGTGCCTTTGCGTCATCGAGCGCATCCACAAGCGTGCCGGGCGTGACGGCACGAGCATTCGCCTCACTTATCACTTGCAGCGCCTGCAGCAGCTCATCGGGCGCAGCGAGGAGTTGCTCGACATCCTCGAGGCGCTGCGCGAAGACCCGGATGGAACCGCCGCGCATCCGCCGATCGTGCGCACCTTCACGCACCTGATCGACGAGGAGTGCCAGCGCAACAACCTGCGCCGGCACTGGCGGAACAACACGCAGCTGATCGCCTTGCGCGTCACCGACAACGCCAGCGCGCACGGCGAGCACTACATCACCGAGTCGCGCGCGGAGTACATGACGATGGCGCGCTCGGCGGCGATTGGCGGCTTCATCGTCGCCTTCATGGCCTGCCTCAAGATTCTTCTATCCAAGGCGTCGATGCCGCCGCTCTCGGCCGCCCTCACCTACTGCCTGAACTACGGCCTCGGTTTCTGCCTGATCCACATCCTGCACGGCACCGTGGCGACCAAGCAATCGGCGATGACGGCCAACGCCATCGCGGCGACGATCAGCCAGTCGGGCGGCAAGCTGCGCAACACCGAACAACTCACCGGCTTGATCGCGCGCACGGTGCGCAGCCAGCTCGTCGCCATCCTCGGCAACGTCGGCGTCGCCGTGCCGCTCGCAGCGCTGATCGGCTATCTCGTCTTCGTGACCAGCGGCACGCACTTCGTCGACGTCGAGAAAGCGACGCACCTGCTTGAGGACCAGAGCCTGATCGCCAGCGGCGCCGTCTTCTACGCCGCCATCGCCGGCGTCTGCCTGTTCCTCGCCGGCCTGATCAACGGCTACTTCGACAACTACGCCGCCTACAACCGCGTGCCTGAGCGCATCCTGCAACTCGACTGGCCCAAGCGACTGTTCGGCGAATACCGCATGCGGCGCGTCGCCAACTACATCGGGGAGAACCTCGGCGCGCTTTCGGGCAATTTCCTGTTCGGCTTTCTGCTCGGCGGCACGACGATTTTCGGCGTGCTCTTCGGTCTGCCGATCGATATCCGCCACGTCGCGTTCTCCTCGGCCTTCGTCGGGCTGGCCGTCGTCGGCACCGACTTCGCGCCCAACCTCGGCCTCCTGCTCTGGGCCGTACTCGGCGTCGCCGCCATCGGCTTCTTCAACCTCACCATCAGCTTCGCGCTGGCACTCAACATTGCCCTGCGCTCGCGCCAGGTGTCTGACACGCCCTGGCGCATGATTGCCGGTGCCGTGCTGCGGCATCTCTGGCAACACCCGCGGGAGTTTTTCCTGCCGCCCCGAAGAACGGGGAGTGGTGAGTAGGAAGTGGGGAGTGGAAAAACCAAACCCACTGCCCACTTACCACTGCCCACTCCCCACTCAGCCGCCTTGCTACAATGCCGGATTGCCACACCGCAGGATTTCACCATGAAACGCAACCGCCTCTCCTCCCGCAAACGTATCTCGGCCGACGCGACCGAGCTGGGTCGCCTGGCGACGGGACTCGCCGATTCCGGCGGCAAGCTGGAAGAAGTCTTCTGGGAAAAGCAGCTCGTTGAACTCATCGAAAAGCTGTTGCAGGACGGCGCCGAGGACGATCTGAACGCTTCGCTCGACCGCCTGTTCGACTCAAACGCGTCGGCCCACGATGCGCTGGCCGATACCGTCGAAGCCTGCGCCGAGTCCTGCGTGATGACGCACCAGGGGCGCGATTACGACATTCTGCTGTTCAACGTGCCGATTCTCGCCTGGTCGCGTTTTTCGATCCCGAACGGGACGATCCCGAAAAGCACGCTCGAGATGCTGAAGACGCACCTCGGCGCACACGTCTTCTCGGCGAACGCGCAACTCGCGGTGGCCGACTACCTGTACAGCCCGGACCAGCTGCCGCGCACTTTCGTCGACACCTGGCAGCTGATGCGCGACCTCGGCGGCGCGGCGCTGTGCAACAGCGCATTGAAGCTCGACCTGGAGACGATGCCGGAGACCAACCAGTTCCTTTCCGACACCCGCTACCTCCTGGGCGCGATCGCCGTGCCGCGCGGCATGCCGCTCTTCCGCTGGAACGAGACCGACGGATGCACGCGCGAATCGGCATTGAAGGAATGGGTCAAGCAGGGCGCGCCCTGCCTCGAACCACTGCTCACCGGCTGCGCCTTCCAGACGCTGCTCGCCGATTCGTACCACTCGGCCTGCCGCATGGGTGACATGGCCTCGCGCCCGTATTCGCTGCGCGCATCGGTCGCCTTCCTGCAGACGACGCTGGGCAAGCCGGCCGAGTCGTTCCGCGCCGTCATCGGCGGCTTCCACGACAAACGGCTCGAGGAATACCGCATCGCTTTCGGCCCGCGCGACAGCGACGCGATCTTCCACGGCGTCATCTGGCCGCTGCTCGGCAGCGAGGACGAGACGACCGAGGTTGCCGGCGAAGTCGAAGCGCTGCTGCGCGAGTCGGGCATCAAGGAAATCATCATCCACGAGCAGCAATTCCCGTTCGAGTTCTGCGACGACTGTGGCGCGCCGCTCTACCCGAACGCCGAGGGCGACACGGTGCACGCCGAATTGCCGGAGCAGCAGAACGCGCCGTCGCAAACGCTGCACTGAACGACGATGAGCAACGCCGACCTGCTGCAGCGCAGCCTCGCCGCCGTCTGGCACCCGTGCACGCAGATGAAGCAGCACGCGAACACGGATGCCGGCTCGCTGCCGCTGATCCCGATCGCGCGCGGCGAGGGCGCCTGGCTCTACGACTTCGACGGCAAGCGCTACCTCGACGGTATCAGCTCGTGGTGGGTCAATCTCTTCGGGCACTGCAACCCGCGCATCAACGCGGCGTTGCGCGCGCAACTCGACGAACTCGAACACGTCATCCTTGCCGGCTGCACGCACCGGCCGGTGGTCGAACTCTCGGAACGACTTTCGGCACTGACCGGCGGGCGGCTCGGGCACGCCTTTTTCGCCTCCGACGGCGCCTCGGCGACCGAAATCGCGCTCAAGATGTCCTTCCACAGCTGGCGCAATCGCGGCTTTGACAAGAAACGCGATTTCCTCTGCCTCGAAGGCAGCTACCACGGCGAAACGGTCGGCGCACTCGCCGTCACCGACGTCGCCATCTTCAAGGACGCCTACGCGCCGCTGATCCGCGCCGCAGCGACCGTCCCTTCGCCCGATGCACGCCAGGCGCGCGATGGCGAAACGCCGACCGAAGTCGCCCGCCGCGCCGCCGCCGCGCTCGAAGCGCATCTGGCGCAGCATCACGCAACGATCGCTGCACTGATCGTCGAACCGCTGATCCAGTGCGCGAGCGGCATGGCGATGTACGACCCGGAATACCTGCGGCTCGCCCGTTCGCTCTGCGATCGCTACGACGTGCATCTCATCTGCGACGAAATCGCCGTCGGCTGCGGACGTACCGGCACCTTCTTCGCGCACGACCAGGCGGATATCCGTCCCGACTTCATTTGCCTCTCGAAAGGCATTTCGGGCGGCTACCTGCCGCTCTCCATCGTGCTCACCACCGACGCCGTCTACGGCGCCTTCTATGACGACGCCACGGCGCGCGGCTTCCTGCATTCGCATTCCTACACCGGCAACGCGCTCGCCTGCCGTGCCGCGCTGGCGACACTCGACATCTTCCGGGAAGACGACGTCCTCAAACAGAACATCGACCGCGCGCAGAAGCTGTGGAACGCGCTCGCACCGCTCGCCGAGCATCCGCAGGTCACACACCTGCGCCAGCGCGGCATGATCATCGCCTTCGACGTCAAGAGCGGCGATCCGGCCTTCTCCCGCCGCTTCTACCGCGCCGCGCTCGCAAACGAGGCGCTGATCCGCCCGATCGGCAATACGGTGTATCTGATGCCGCCCTACATCATCAGCGACGAAGAAATCGCCCATCTCGGACAAGCCACTGCAAACGCGCTGAACGAAGCCCTGACGTAGTGGTCTCATTGCGTTCTTCGACCCAGGAGGCGACATGGACCAGAAAAACATCTGGAGCCAGCGATATGAAAGCGCTGGCGAGGACTATCTCTTCGGCACCGAACCCAACCGCTTTCTCGCCCGTCGTGCGAACCTGCTGCAAAATGGTGCGACAGCCCTGTCGATTGCCGACGGCGAAGGACGAAACTCGGTGTGGCTGGCGGAACAGGGCTTGCGCGTCACCGCCGTCGAGATCGCCCCGGTGGCCATCGAAAAGGCGCGGCGCCTCGCCGCCGGGCGCGGTGTCGAGGTGAATTTCCTGCTCGCCGACATGCTGGCGTCCGACTGGCCACCAGACGAACTGACCGGACACTTCGACTGGGTCGTCGGCATTTTTGTCCAGTTCGTCAGCGGTGCGGAACGCGAACGACAGTTCGCCGTAATGAAGCAACTCACGCGTCCCGGCGGACGCATCCTGCTGCAGGGCTACACGCCTAAACAGCTCGATTACCGTACCGGCGGCCCGTCACAGGTCGAGAACCTCTACACCGCCCGCTTTCTGCGCCAGGCGTTTTCCGGCTGGCAGATCGAGGAACTCGTCGAATACGAAGATGACGTCGCCGAAGGCGCAGCCCACAAGGGCCGCTCGGCCTTGATCGGGCTTGTTGCGCGCAAGCCAGGCTGAAAAATCTTGTCGCATAAACAACGACATCCGTCGGCCACACAGCGCCCAAAACGGTAAATTTCTCGCGGGGGAACTTTTTCGCGGTGGTAAAATCGCGCCCGATTTCAACTACCGAGTAAATCCATGTTTGCGCGTTTCATGCCTCAAGAGGGCAAGTTTTTTGACCTGTTCAACACCCACGCAGAACAGATCGTCCTGGGCAGCCAAGCCCTACTCAAGCTACTAACCGTACTCAACGATTCCGACGAAGACGCGGCCAAGCAATGTGACCTGATCGACGATATCGAAAACAAGGCCGACGGGATCACCCACGAAACGATGCGGCAGCTGCACAAGTCGTTCATCACGCCGCTCGACCGCGAAGAAATCCACCAGCTGATCACCAGCCTCGACGACATCCTCGACCTGATCCAGGACGTCGCCCACACCGTCACGCTGTACAACGTGCGCCACATCACGCCCGAAGCCATCAAGCTCGGCGAACTCTGCCTGGCCTGCTGCGAGAGAGTACGCAGTGCGGTTTCCTTGCTGCATTCGATGGATAACGGCGCCGACATTCTCAAGTTCTGCAGCGAAGTCGACCAGCTCGAATCCGCCGCCGACCGCGAGATGCGCGGCGCGATGTCGCGCCTCTTCCGCGAAGAGCCGGACGTGCGCGAGCTGATCAAGTTCAAGGCTGTCTACGAACTCCTGGAAACCGTCACCGATCGCTGCGAGGATGTGGCGAACATCATCGAAGGCATCGTCCTCGAAAATTCCTGATCGGCGCAGCACATGGATACCGCAAACATCAGTTTCGGCGTGATTGCGCTGCTCGTCTTCATGGCGCTGGCGTTCGACTTCATGAACGGCTTTCACGACGCGGCCAACGCCATTGCCACGGTCGTGTCGACGCGGGTGATGAAACCGCATACCGCCGTTGCCATGGCCGCCATCTGCAACGTCGCCGCCATTTTCGTCTTTGAACTCAAAGTGGCGGCTACCGTCGGCAAGGGCACCATCGAACCGCACGCCATCGATTACTACGTTATCTTCGGCGCCCTCGTCGGGGCCATCGCCTGGAACATCATCACCTGGTACTACGGGATTCCTTCATCGTCATCGCATGCCCTGATCGGGGGCCTGATCGGCGCTGCGCTCGTCAAGTCCGGTCCCAGCGCGCTGATCACGGGCGGCGTGGTCAAGGTTGTCTCGTTCATTCTGATCTCGCCGCTGCTCGGCATGGTGCTGGGTACGTTGATGATGATCCTGGTCTCTTGGGTGTTCCGTAAAAGCACACCAAGGCGCGTCGACACCTGGTCGCGCCGGCTACAGTTGCTTTCGGCGTCGGCGTACGCTCTGGGTCACGGCGGGAATGACGCGCAAAAAACCATCGGAATCATCTGGATGCTGCTGATCTCCGCCGGGATTACAAAGACCAACGAGCATGTCCCCTACTGGGTCGTCGTTGCCTGTTATTCGGCGATTGGCCTCGGAACCATCTTCGGCGGCTGGCGCATCATCAAATTGATGGGGCAGAAGATCACCAAGCTGCGTCCGGTCGGTGGTTTTTGCGCGCAAACCGGCGGCGCCGCGACGCTGTTTTTTGCCACTGCACTGGGGATTCCTGTGTCGACTACGCACACGATTACCGGCGCGATCGTTGGCGTCGGCGCGACCAAACGACTCTCCGCAGTGCGCTGGGGAATTGCGGGAACCATCGTTTGGGCCTGGATTCTGACGATTCCGTGCTCGGCACTGATCTCTGCCATCTTCTGGTACATCGGCCGACTCGTCCTCTGAGTTTTGCCTGAACGCGATTGCGAGCGAGGTGTCGACGCAGTCGTCCTGCAGCGACACCTCGCCGGCATTTCTGCGTCAGTCGATAGCCCTGGATACCCCATCCCACACATCAAGGTCCGATGACCCCATCCATCCTGCACGAAGAACTCGCCCACCAACTGGCACAACTCGAAAGCGACGGACTCCGTCGTCGCAGGAGAACGCTGGAGACTTCATGCGGCCCGCTGGCGCGCGTCGACGGCCGCGAGCTGATCAGCTTTTGCAGCAACGACTATCTCGGTCTGGCCAGCGATCCAGCGTTGATTGAAGCCGCCAGCACCGGCGCGCGGACCTGGGGTGTCGGCTCGGGCGCTTCGCACCTCGTCAGCGGACATCTCCTGCCGCATGAGGCCCTCGAGCAGCAACTGGCTGCCTTCACGGGTTTCCCCAAGGCGTTGCTGCTGTCGACCGGCTTCATGGCCAACCTCGCCATCGTGCCGGCAATCGTCGGGCGCGGCGATGCGGTTTTCGCCGACAAGCTCAACCACGCATCACTGATCGACGCCGTGCAGCTCTCGCGCGCCGACAGCCAGCGCTACCCGCATGGCGATCTCGCGGCGCTCAAACGGATGCTTGGCGCGAGCACGGCCAAACGCAAACTGATCCTCACCGACGCCGTGTTCAGCATGGACGGCGACCTGGCGCCGCTGCCCGAGCTTCTTGAACTCGCCGAACGCTTCGACGCCTGGCTGGTGATCGACGATGCGCACGGTTTCGGCGTACTCGGGCCACAAGGACGTGGCGCACTCGCCCACTTTGCCCTGCCGCACGCCGAACGCATCATCTACATGGGAACGCTCGGCAAGGCCGCCGGCGCGTCCGGCGCCTTCGTCGCCGGCTCGGCCACGGTCGTCGAATGGCTGCTGCAGCGCGCGCGCACCTACATCTTCACCACCGGGTCGAGCCCGATCATCGCCTGCGCGTTGCTCGCCAGTCTCGACCTGATCGAACACGGCGACGAGCGGCGCGCACACCTGCAAGGGCTCACCACCCAGTTACGCGACGGACTGGACAATACGCGCTGGCAACTCGTCCCGTCGCCCACGGCAATCCAGCCGATCATCATCGGCGACAACCACGAAGCGTTGCGCGTGGCCAACGCGCTGTTCGAACGCGGCCTGTGGGTTCCCGCCATTCGCCCGCCGACGGTGCCCAAGGGCACGGCGCGCCTGCGTGTCTCGCTGACCGCGGCACATACGAACGAACAGGTCGAGCGACTCGTTCACGCGCTGCGGGAGCTCGCATGAACGCCAGCGGAGCGCGTGCGAACAAGCCGGAGCTGGTACTGATCCACGGTTGGGGCCTCGGCCCGGCAGCCTGGGACGCGGCACGGCCAGCGCTTGAAGCACGCTTCAACGTCATCTCACTAGCGTTGCCAGGTTACGGCGACGCTGCGCCTGAATCGGTTTCGTTTGCCGAGACGGCAACCCGGCTCGCTGCCTCCATTCCGGACGGCGCCTACGTTTGCGGCTGGTCGCTCGGCGCCATGCTCGCAACGCAGATCGCCGCACAAGCCAGGCGAACGCTCGCCGGCCTGATCCTCGTCGGCGCCACGCCGAGCTTCATCAAGCGCACGGACTGGCATCCAGCGCAAGAACCGGCCCTGCTCGACACCTTTTGCGCAGCAATCGAACACGACGCCGCCGGCACGCTGCAGCGTTTCGTCGCGCTCATCAATCAGGGCGACACGCAGGCGCGTGCGATCGCCCGCGGGCTCAACGGGCAACTCCAATCGGCCCTGCCGGCCAACACACGTACGTTGCTCGACGGCCTTGCCTGGCTGCGCGATGTCGATTTGCGTGCGACAATCGCGGCCGTCGCGACGCCAGCGCTGCTCATCCACGGCGCGCACGACCCGCTGATGCCCTTGGCGGCGGCGCAATGGCTCGCTGCAAATCTGTCCAACGCCGCGCTGAAAGTGATGCCCGACGCAGCGCACGCGCCTTTCCTTCACGCCCCGGAGAATTTTGCCAAGCTGATTGGCGAGTATTGCCATGCTGCCGCCCGCCCTTAAGCAACGCGTTCGCGAATCGTTCGACCGCGCCGCCGTCACCTACGACGCTGCGGCCGTCGTCCAGCGCCAAGTCTGCGACCGTCTGCTGGAAAGTCTGACAAGCGCCATCCCCGCGCCGGCGCACATTCTCGACGCCGGTTGCGGTACGGGTTATGGCACACGCTGCCTGCGCTCCCGCTACCCAGCCGCACACATCACCGGCGTCGACTTCGCGCCGTCCATGCTCGAAATCGCCGGCGAGGTTGCCGATGCCTGTTTCGCGGCCGACATCGAGAAACTGCCATTCAGCGAACACCGCTTCGATCTCTGGTGGTCCAGCCTGACGATCCAGTGGTGCGACGCGCAAACTGTCTTCGGCGAAGCCGCACGCGTACTCAAACCGGGCGGACGCCTGGCGCTCAGCACGCTTGGTCCGGGCACTTTTTTCGAGCTGCGCGAAGCGTTCAGCGGCATCGACCGGCACCGGCACACGCTGCCCTTCAGCGAAGCCGACGATATCGCCGAGGCACTGCTACGCGCCGGTTTCTCGAACATCGCCCTGCGGCGCGAGAAGCACGTCGTCCACTACCCCAACCTGAAGACGCTGCTGCGTGCCGTCAAGGCGATCGGCGCCCAGAACGTCGGCGAAGGTGGCCGCAGCGGGATGATGGGCCGCGCTGCCTGGCGCCAGCTTGAAGCCGCCTACGAAAACTACCGCGAACCGGCCGGCCTGCCGGCCAGCTACGACGTCATCCTTGCCTACGGAACTCTATGACCGCATCCAGCCAACAGCCCGCTTACTTCGTCACCGGCACCGATACCGAAGTCGGCAAGACCTTCGTCACCTGCGCGTTGCTTCTCGCGCTGAAAGGACTGGGCGTGAAAGCCGTCGGCATGAAGCCGGTTGCGGCCGGAACCAACGAGCATGGTTGCAACGACGACGTCGAGGCGCTGATCGCCGCCTCGGGCGTCGTAGCCCCACGCGAACTGGTCAATCCCTACCTCTTTCATCCGGCCATCGCGCCGCACATCGCCGCCGTCGAGGAAGGACGCTCGATCGACATCGACCGCATCGTCGATTCGTTCGACACACTGCGCGGCCTGGCCGACGCCGTGCTGGTCGAAGGTGTCGGCGGCTTCTGTGTACCGCTCGGCCCGCACAGCGACTCGGCCGACCTTGCCGAACAGCTCGGCCTGCCCGTCATCCTCGTCGTCGGCATGCGGCTCGGCTGCATCAACCACGCGCTGCTCACGCAGCAGGCGATCGCCGCGCGCGGCCTCAGCCTCGCTGGCTGGGTCGCCAACCGGATCGATCCGGCCATGTCGCGTTTCGACGAAAACCTGGCGGCGCTGACGGCACGCATCAAAGCGCCGCTGCTCGGCGTCGTTCCGTCGAACAGCACACCGGATCTGGCTGCCAGGCTGCTCAATTTGCCCCGCTGAGCGTTTTCTTGCGTCAAGGGCAACGATGGCCTAGGCTGGGACTGTGAAGTATTTCACATTCAGCAGGTACTCCCGATGCTGCTTACGCCGCCTTCAGAACTTGCCGCACAGTCGCCGTCGCACGAACCTTCGCCGCACGCAGCGGCTTCGTACGTCCACCGCTGCAGCGCTGATCGACGGAAGGTCGATGGCTTCCCGCCTCCCGGTTGCGCGGAGCGCCGAGTCCAGGCTGAGCGGCGCGGCATTCGCCTGACCGAATTCGATTTCGACGAACGCATCACCATCGTCGCCCCCGCTCGCACCAACCAGCGCGCCAGCCAAAATCGATAGCCGGAACCGAAGCGCGTTCCACCGGTCTCATTTGCGTACACGTTCGTTACGTGCCGGGCCGCGGCGACGGAGGTTCTCATGCGTAGTCGGGAGGAAAAGCGATCCGGCCTGGATCGCCGGCGCTTCGCTGTGGTTCGCCTTGCGCCGCAGGGAATCGAGCGGCGCTGGGCGTTCGAGCAGCGAGCCAGCGTACCGAGCGAGGACACGATCTACGGTTTTGACACAACGCCCTCCGAAGACGACTGGGAGACCTTCTTCAACATCCATATTCGCGAGTAGCAATGTGTTGGGCGCTCTTGCGCTCGGCTCTACCCTTCTTCCTCGCCCGTCGAAATCGCCAAGACGTTTTTTTCGGCCATACTCAGCGGAGACACAGCAACGAATCGGCGCGCCCGATTGGAGCGCCACTGGTGCCTCGTGGAAAGTCTTCGCCGCCCTTCCCCCATTGAAGTCATTCAAACGATCGGAGCATCGCAATGGACAAACTCGTGATCAAAACCGCACGCCCGGTGTGGCCCGGCAAGCCCTTCCCCCTGGGTGCCACGTGGGACGGCGAGGGTGTGAATTTCGCGCTCTTTTCGCAACACGCGACGAAGGTCGAACTGTGTCTGTTCGACGCGCACGGTCGCCGTGAACTCGAGCGCATCGTCATGCCGCAGCAGACCGATTTCATCTGGCACTGCTATCTGCCGCAGGAACGCCCCGGCCTGCTCTACGGCTACCGCGTGCATGGCCCCTATCGGCCCGAGCAAGGCCACCGCTTCAACCCGAACAAGCTGCTGCTCGACCCCTACGCGAAAAGTTCGAAGAACCGCCTGCGCTGGCACGACGCCAACTTCGGCTACAAGATCGGCGCCAAGCACGCGGACCTGTCGTTCGACTGGCGCGACAATGCCGTACTGATGCCGAAGTCGCAGGTGATCGACGATCGCTTCGACTGGGGCGACGACCGCCCGCCGGCGACGGCATGGAGCGACACCATCATCTACGAAACGCACGTCAAGGGTTTTACCATCCAGCACCCGGACGTGCCCGAAAAGCTGCGCGGCTCCTACGCGGCACTCGCCCATCCTTCGATCATCAGGCATCTGCAAGGAATCGGCATCACGGCGATCGAGCTGATGCCCATCCACGCTTTCGTCGACGACCGCCATCTGCTCGAGGATGGCCGCAGCAACTACTGGGGCTACAACTCGATCGGCTATTTCATGCCCGACGCGCGTTACGCAAGCACTGAAGATCCGATCGGCGAATTCAAGGCGATGGTCAAGGCGCTGCACCGGGCGGGCATCGAGGTCATCCTCGATGTCGTCTACAACCATACGGCCGAGGGCAACCACCTCGGTCCGACATTGAGCTTCCGCGGCATCGACAACGCGGCCTACTACCGCCTGATGCCGGACAACCAACGCTACTATCGCGACTACACCGGCTGCGGCAATACGCTCAACATGATGCATCCGCACGTGCTGCAGCTGATCATGGATTCGCTGCGCTACTGGGTCACCGAGATGCACGTCGACGGTTTCCGCTTCGACCTCGCGGCGACGCTGGCGCGCGAAGCGCACGAGGTGGACCGCTTCGGCGCCTTCTTCGACATCATCCAGCAGGATCCGGTGCTGTCACGCGTCAAGCTCGTCGCCGAGCCTTGGGATCTGGGCGAAGGCGGCTATCAGGTCGGCAACTTCCCGGCGCGCTGGAGCGAGTGGAACGCGAAATACCGCGACGCCGTGCGCGCCTACTGGAAAGGCGACGGCGGCCTGATCGGCGATCTGGCCAGCCGCCTGACCGGTTCCAGCGACCTCTACGCACACAACGGCCGACGTCCCTACGCCAGCGTGAACTTCATCACCGCGCACGACGGTTTCACGCTCAACGACCTGGTGAGCTACGAAAAGAAGCACAACGAGGCGAACGGCGAGAAGAACCGCGACGGCGAATCGAACAACCTGAGCTGGAACTGCGGTGCCGAAGGCGCCACCGACGACCCGGAAGTGCTCGCCCTGCGCGCGCGCCAGAAGCGCAACCTGCTGACCACGCTCTTCCTCTCGCAAGGCGTGCCGATGCTGCTCGCCGGCGACGAGATGGGGCGCAGCCAGCAGGGAAACAACAACGGCTACAACCAGGACAACGAGACGAGCTGGGTCAACTGGTCGCTATCGCCGGCGGACAAGGAGTTGCTCGCCTTCGTCAGCCGCATCGTCGCGCTGCGCAAGGCGCACCCGATCTTCCGCCGGAAGAGCTTCTTCCGGCCGCACGGCACCCCGGATGGCGAGAAGAACATCCTCTGGTTCAACCCGGACGGGCTGGAAATGAGCGATGCCGAATGGGACCTCGGTTTCGCGCGCTGCCTCGGCATGTATCTGGCGGGCGACGCGATCGGCGAAGTGAGCGAGCGCGGCGACGCGGTGCGCGACGACGATTTCCTGCTCCTGATCAACGCCCACCACGAGCCCATTCCGTTCCAGATCCCCGGCTTTCGCGGGCGCATGCGCTGGCGCGTCGTCGTCGATACGACCGACCCGGAACTGCGCGCGGCGGAAAAGCACTACGCGCGCGGCAACCTGGTCACGCTGCAAGGCCGCTCGCTGATTCTTCTGCAGCAGTCGCTGCAAAAACCGGCGCTGCCGACGGCGAAATAAGCAGCGGCGAACGCGTCGCTACGCCTTGAGCGCCCCAGCCAGAGTATCAATGGCGGCAAGCAGTTCAGCGGTGAGCACGTCGGCGCCGTTCAGATTGCCCGCGGCAGCGAGCTGTTCGAGCCGGAACGCAAGCTCGCGACCGGATTCGAAGGAAAACGTGGCGAACACGCTCTTGACGGTGTGCGCCTCGCGCTGGACGGTTGCCGGATCGCCGGAATCGAGCGCGTCGCCAAGCGCGCGGCGATAGATCGTGCTCTCCTCGACGAAGAGGCTGGCCACGCTATCGAGCAACTCCTCGTCCCCGCCCAAACGCTCCAGCGCCTGGGCGCGATCAAAAACCACAGCCGAACTCATTGTTCTCTCCCTTCGTCACCGCCCGACGGCAGCCACCATTTCAAAGAATCGGCGCCACCACATCGCGATAGCGCGCATGCACCGCCATCACGTCGGCCCAACTGGCAAAGAAGGCATCCAGGCAGGCCGGATCGAAATGCCGCCCACGCCCTTCGCGCAAAAGCTCCGCCGCCTGCTCGACCGTCCACGCCTTCTTGTACGGACGCTCCGACGTCAGCGCGTCGAAAACGTCGGCCACCGCGACAATTCGCCCGAACAGCGGAATCGCCTCGCCAGCAAGGCCGTAGGGATAGCCGGAACCGTCGAATTTCTCATGATGCGCCACCGCAATCGTCGCCGCCGCTTGCAGGATCGTCGAATCGCTGCCCTTGAGCAACTCGAAACCGATCGTCGTGTGCGTCTTCATCGTCCCGAACTCTTCCGCCGTCAGCGCGCCCGGTTTCAGCAGGATCTGGTCGGGAATGCCGATCTTGCCGACATCGTGCATCGGTGCGGCGTGCAGAATCAGTTTCTGCTCCGCCTCCAAAAGGCCAAGCTGCCGAGCAATCAGGCTGGAATAGTTGGCCATGCGCTGGATATGCGCGCCCGTCTCCGGATCGCGGAACTCGGCCGCACGCGACATGCGGAAAAGCAGTTCCTGCTCGCGCAAATACACGGCGGCCGTCGCCTTCTCAACTTCTTCCGCCAGCCACGCGGCCTTGTCGGCCAGTTTCTTCCGGCTTGAGGCAAGGTTGAGCATGTTGCGCACGCGCGCCGAGAACTCGATGCGATCGACCGGCTTGGTCAGGAAATCCGTTGCACCCTTTTCAAGGGCTTCGTAGCGCACGTCCTTGTCGTCGTTGGCCGTGATCATCAGCACCGGCACCTCTTCCCGGCCGGCAACCGCGCGCAGGCGGGCGATGAACTGCAGGCCGTTCAGGCCGGGCATCATGTAGTCGACGATGACCAGGTCCGGCGCATTCTCCGAACACCAGGCCAGTCCCGTTTGCGCATCCGAGAACAGGCACGGCTCGCAGGAATCGAGCTTCTTCACCAGGGCGCTCAAGAGCGTCAAGTTGATCTCGCTGTCGTCAACGATGGCGATACGGTACATGCTCACCTCCGTGTGTGCTGTCATCCGTTGTCCGTCCGCGCTGCCTGATTCATGCGTACCCCTGCCCATGACCTGTCGAGCACGACGTTCATTCATTTCCAAGCCGCGCATTGGACAGCCGGACACCGAATCAGCCATAATCAAAAGCCATTCTAGCCGGTTTGATCATGAAATTTCTTTTCGACCTTTTCCCCGTCATTCTCTTCTTCGCGGCCTTCAAGTTCGCCGGGATCTACGTCGCCACGGGCGTTGCCATCGCCGCGACCTTTGCCCAGATCGCCTGGGTCTGGTTCAAGCATCGCAAGGTCGACAAGATGCTCTGGGTCAGCCTGGTGATCATCACCGTATTCGGTGGAATGACGCTGTTTCTCCACGATGAGACCTTCATCAAGTGGAAACCGACCGTACTCTACTGGGCGTTCGCTGTCGCGCTCGCTGGCGGAGCGCTGTTCATGAAGAAGAACTTCATCCGTACCATGCTCGGCGAGCAGCTAGAGTTACCGGAGCACATCTGGACTCGCCTCAACTGGTCCTGGGTCGGATTCTTCGTCTTCATGGGCGTCGCCAACCTGGCCGTCGCCTTCGCCTTCAACCTTTCAACCGACGTCTGGGTCAACTTCAAGCTGTTTGGCGGCATGGGACTGATGTTCGTCTTCGCCATGGCGCAAGTGCTGATGCTCTCGAAGTACGTCGAGGAGAAGAAATGATGCTCTATGCCATTGTTGGCGAAGACCGCGCCGACTCGCTGGCGGCCCGTCTCGCCGCCCGCCCCGCGCACCTGGAACGCTTGAAGGCGCTTCAGGACGAAGGCCGCATGATCCTCGCCGGCCCGTGTCCGTCGATCGACTCGCCCGACCCTGGTCCAGCCGGTTTCTCTGGCAGCCTGATCGTCGCCGAATTCACTTCGCTGGAAGCGGCCAAGGCCTGGGCCGACGCTGACCCGTACGTCGCCGCAGGCGTCTACGAGAAGGTGACAGTCAAACCGTTCAAGAAGGTCTTTCCGGCTTGAAACCGTCGTCCGACAGTATCGAGGCGATGTTCCACGAGCGGCTGGCTGAACTCAAGCCCGTTCGCCTGGAAATCATCGATGATTCGGCCCTGCATGCCGGACATGCCGGCGCTCGGGACGGCGGCGGGCACTACCGCCTGCTGATCGTTGCCGAAGCGTTCGCCGGAAAGTCGACTGTCAAGCGGCACCGCATGGTTTTCGACGCACTTGGAGAATTGATGCGTAGTAGAATCCATGCCCTGAGCATTCAGGCGATGACGCTGGAAGAAGATCGCTGAAAACAATCGCCACCCGAGACCGTGCCGGCATAGATCCGGTGCATTCCCCTGCGACACCCCACCCCCACGTTCAAGGAATCAACTTCATGCACAAACTATCGAAACTTGCCGCTCTGCTGATCATTGGCACGCTGATGTCGGCGACGGCTTCGGCCGCCGGCTCGACCTTCGTCACGGTCAACGGCGTCGCGATTTCGCAGTCGCTTGCCGACGCTTTCATTGCCGAACAAACCGCCAAGGGCGCGCAGGACACGCCGGAGCTGAAGAACGCCGTGCGTGAAGAGCTCATCCGCCGCGAGTTGCTGGTCCAGGAGGCGAAGAAAGCCGGCCTCGACAAGAAGGCCGAAGTCGCCGCCCAAGCTGACGCTGCCCGCGCTGCCATCTACATCCGCGCCTACATCCAGGACTATCTGAAGAAGAACCCGATCGCCGACGCACAGCTGCGCGCCGGCTACGAGAAGATGAAGTCACAACTCGGCAGCACCGAGTACAAGGCGCGCCATATCCTGGTGAAGACCGAGGAAGAAGCCAAGGCGATCATCGACAACCTCGGCAAGGGCGCCAAGTTCGACGAACTCGCCAAGCAGTCGATCGACCCGGGCTCCAAGGACAAGGGTGGCGACCTCGGCTGGGCCAGCGCCGGCAACTTCGTCAAGCCGTTCAGCGACGCGCTGACCGCGTTGGCCAAGGGCAAGTACACGGAGACGCCGGTCAAGTCCGAGTTCGGTTACCACGTCATCGAACTGGAAGACACCCGCCCGCTGAACGTCCCTGCGTTTGAAGAGCTCAAGCCGCGCCTCCTGCAGCAAGCGCAAGGCGAGCAGATCAACAAGATGGTCGAAGAACTGCGCGGAAAAGCCAAGGTCAACTAAGACAAGGCAGATACAACAAAAACCAAAAACGCCGGACGGCTGCAAACCGTCCGGCGTTTTTTGTCGACTGGCGAACCCGTCAGTCCGGCGTCACCACCCGGCGCGCAAAATCTTCTCGGCCCAGAACAGGCACGCGACCGTTTTCGCGTCGGTGATATCGCCCTTGCGCACGCCATCCATCGCCTCGTCGAGCGACATTGTCAGAACATCGAGGAATTCCTCGTGATCGAGTGACTGACCCGCTTCGTGTTTCTGCAGCCCTTCGGCGAGGAAGATTTCGATGCGCTCATTTGAGTAACCGACGCAAGGATGCACGAGTCCGACGTGGCGCCACTTCTCTGCCGTGTAGCCGGTCTCTTCAAGCAACTCGCGCTGAGCGGTGACGAGCACGTCCTCGCCCGGATCAATCTTCCCGGCGGGCAATTCCAGCAGGGCCTTGCCGAGCGGATAACGGAACTGGCGCTCGAAGAGCAGATCCCCGTTATCGAGTACCGGGATGACCACTGCGGCGCCCTGATGCACGATGTATTCGCGTGTGCTCTCCTTGCCGTCGGGCAAGGCCACGCGGTCGCAGCGGACGTCGAGCAGCTTGCCATGGAAGACCCGGGTACCTTCGACCTGTGTTTCGGTAAGGTGAGGCGTTTCCTTCAAGACATGACTCATCTTGCCCTCCCGACGCCTAGCCGACCCACTTGCGGGCGTTGCGGAACATGCGCATCCACGGCGAATCCTCGCCGAGGTTGTCCGGATGCCACGACATCTGCACGGTACGGAAGACGCGCTCCGGGTGCGGCATCATGATCGTGAAGCGGCCGTCGGCCGTCGTTACGCCCGCGATGCCGGCCGGCGAGCCGTTCGGATTGTAGGGATAGACCTCGCTCGCATTGCCCGCGTTGTCGAGATAACGCATGGCGACCAGCGCGCTCGCCTGCTGCTCGGCCGAGTCGAACTCGGCGCGCCCTTCGCCGTGCGAAACGACGACCGGCATGCGGCTGCCCACCATGCCGCCAAAGAACATCGACGGCGATTCCGGTAGTTCGACCATCGTGAAGCGCGCCTCGAACTGCTCGACCTTGTTGCGCTCGAGACGCGGCCAGGCGTCGGCGCCGGGAATCAGCGATTTCAGCGCGCTCATCATCTGGCAGCCGTTGCAGACGCCGAGCGCGAAGGTGTCGTCACGGTTGAAGAAAGCCGAGAACTCGTCGCGCGCACGCGGATTGAACAGGATGGTGCGCGCCCAACCCTTGCCGGCGCCAAGCACGTCGCCGTAGGAGAAGCCGCCACAGGCGACCGCGCCCTTGAAATCGGCCAGCGCCACGCGACCGGCGAGGATGTCGCTCATGTGCACGTCGACCGCGGCGAAACCGGCACGGTCGAAGGCAGCGGCCATTTCGACGTGGCCATTGACGCCCTGCTCGCGCAGGATCGCCACCTTGGGCCGCGCGCCGCTCGAAATGAACGCCGCAGCGATATCCGCCGCCGGATCGAAGGACAGCGTGACGGAGAGGCCTGCATCCGCTTTATCGAGAATGCGGTCGAACTCCTGCTGCGCGCACTCCGGGTTGTCACGCAAGGCCTGCATGCGGAAGGTCATTTCCGACCAGGCGCGTTGCAGATCGACGCGCGTCTCGGCAAAGACGGTCTTGCCTTGCGCCGTGAACCGCAGGTCGTCGGTCGCATTCGGCGCGCCGATGAACGAAGCGTATCCGGCGAGCCCGGCTTCGCGCAGCAGCGACATGACGCGCGTGCGGTCATCGCGGCGGACCTGCAGCACGGCGCCCAGTTCTTCGGCGAACAGCGCCTTGACCACAGCGCCGGACGATCCGTCGCACAAGGCATCCAGATCCACCGATACCCCAGCGTGCGCCGCGAAGGCCATTTCGGCGAGAGTGGCGAAGAGGCCGCCGTCGGCACGGTCGTGGTACGCCAGTACCAGGTCATCCGCCGCCAGTTTCTGGACAGCGTAGAAGAAGGATGGCAGCAGCGCCGATTCGTCGACATCCGGCACTTCCGAGCCGGTCGTGTTGAACACCTGGGCCAGCGCCGAGCCGCCCAAACGGTTCTTGCCGGCACCGAGGTCGATCAACAGCAGGTCCGTCTCGCCCGCGTCGAGCCTGAGTTGCGGCGTCAGCGTGCGGCTCGCGTCCTGCACCGGCGCGAAGGAGCTGATGATCAAGGACAGCGGCGAGACGACCTGCTTCTTCTCGCTGCCGTCCTCCCAGGCCGTGCGCATCGAGAGGGAATCCTTGCCGACCGGGATCGAGACGCCGATCTGCTGGCAGATGTCGGAGACTGCACGCACCGTATCGAACAGGCGCGCATCCTCGCCCGGAACGCCGGCCGGCGCCATCCAGTTGGCGGAAAGCTTCACGTCACCGAGCTTGGCGATGCGTGCGGCGGCGATGTTGGTCAGCGCCTCGCCCAGGGCCATGCGGCCGGAAGCCGGTGCGTCGAGGATCGCCAACGGCGCGCGCTCACCCATGGCGAAGGCTTCGCCGCGCAGCGTCCGATAGCCCATCGTCGTCACCGCGACGTCGGCCACCGGCACCTGCCACGGGCCGACCATCTGGTCGCGCGCCGTCATGCCGCCGACGGTGCGGTCGCCGATCGAGATGAGGAAGGTCTTGTTGGCGACGGCCGGCAGACGCAGCACGCGATAGGCGGCATCCTTCAGGTCGACCGAAGCCGGATCGAACGGCACATCAACCGACGGCAGATGCGCGACGTCGCGCGTCATGCGCGGCGGCTTGCCGAGCAGCGCGTCCATGTCCATATCGACCGGGTTGTTACCGAAGTGACGATCGGCGACGACCAGACGGTTGTCGTCGGTCGCCACGCCGACCACGGCGAACGGGCAGCGCTCGCGCTCACAGAAGGCCTTGAACTCGGGCAGACGGCTCGCCGGAATCGCCATCACGTAGCGCTCCTGCGCCTCGTTACTCCAGATTTCGGCGGGCGACATGCCCGGCTCCTCGATCTTCACGTCGCGCAGTTCGAAGCGCGCGCCACAGCCGGCACCGTGCGCGAGTTCCGGCAAGGCGTTGGAGATGCCGCCGGCACCGACGTCGTGGATCGAGAGGATCGGATTGCCGTCGCCGACGGCCGCGATATCGTTCTTCGGCGCGCCCATCTGCCA
>ERZ650312.305-NODE-305-length-27377-cov-11.065259_pt1 | contig 27377 bp, 29 predicted proteins | sample MGYA00376248_ERZ650312 | MGnify/ENA primary metagenome ERZ650312 (study PRJEB26733, sample SAMN07839316) | wastewater metagenome | biome: urban; feature: wastewater treatment plant; material: waste water | place: USA: North Carolina | collected 2016-07-28 ... | reverse complement strand
TTTCATTAAAGAAAAAAATTAATAACTCTTCTTCTCCACTATATCTCCAAGGATTAAAAAAGATTGTTATCATATCTCTATGGCATTTCTGAAACCGTTCTTCTATTAAATTTAAAACTGAACTTTTCCCACTCCCCCATGCACCCATTAGTCCAATAGTGAAAGCATCATTTTCTGTCCTTTTTGCGACTATATCTGCAATATTATAAGCAAAATCTTTCCTTTCTAATAAATCCTCTTGATATCCTTTAATTGCTGAATCACTCACTAACGTCATTTTTATTCTTCCCTTGAACGCAAAAAAGCGCATCACTTGATACGCTTTTTATGAGGCAGACTCGCCTACATTTCAACCATAAATCAAAGATTTATTATGCACACTTCGCTGTTTGGAAGTTCTTGGTATTTTTACCGCGCGCACATTGGTAAGAGGTTTTCGTCGCAGTTTTTTCCCAGTCGCCATCGACCAACTTAAAGTTATACACGGTACGCACCGACTTCACCGAATCATCTAACAACCCTGTTTCAGTCACTTTGACTTCTGCCGCAGTCGGGGACTCAACCGTATTAAAGTACTGACGGATTTCAACCGTAGCCAACTCATTACGCAAATCTGGACGCTCTTTAAGTACCTGAGCCAACGGCGTATCTGACGAACCGACTTTATTCACTAACTCTTTGGTCGTCGCACAACCTGACAATAATCCCACACATACGGCTGAAGCTAAAATAAGACGCAACATAAATCCCACCCAAAATTCATTATTTATCAATCCATCATGCCTTTTTTAGGCCTATTACACTATTTAGTAAATGTAATTCAGTTCCTTCAGCCATAAAAAAGCGCATCACGATGGATGCGCTTTTAAAACTCAATTCGAACTTAAAGGTCGAATAATTTACCTGGGTTCATAATTCCGTTTGGATCGAAAACTTGCTTCAATGCCTTCATATATTCAATCTCTTCCGCCGAACGCGTGTAGTCAAGGTATGGCTTTTTGGTCATACCTACACCGTGCTCCGCAGAAATTGAACCGTCGTATTTTTTTACAGTTTCAAAGACATATTTATTCACCACCTGACATTTGGCAAAGAATTCGTCTTTGCTTAAGTCAGCCGGTTTTAAAATATTTAAGTGTAAATTACCGTCACCAATATGACCGAACCAGCAGATTTCAAAGTCTGGGTAGTTGCTTGCCACAATCGCATCAATTTCTTTAATAAATGCAGGTACATGAGTAATTAAGACTGAAATATCATTTTTGTATGGTGTAAATGGCGCAATCGACTCAGAAATGTCTTCACGTAAACGCCATAAACTTTCCACTTGATCGAGGCTTTGGCTCAACACGCCATCCAGTACCCAACCTTGTTCCATGCAGTGCTCAAAAATTTCCATCGCCTTGTCCATAATTGGCTCAAATGGCGCTTCAAATTCTAACAATACATAGAATGGACATTCGGTTTCAAATGGACGTTGTACATGACCATGTGCCAACACTTTTTGCATTGCCAGTTCACCAAAGAACTCAAATGCAGTCAGGTCAATTTTTGCTTGGAAAGCATGCAGTACAGGCATCACAGCATCAAAGTCAGGCACGCCCAATACCATTACTTGAAGGTCTTGCGGTTGGCGTTCCAGTTTGATTTCAGCTTCAGTCACTAAGCCCAGTGTCCCTTCACCACCAATGAATAAATGTTGCAGTGCATAACCGGTTGCGTTTTTGATCATGCCTTTGTTTAGACGCAGCACATCACCCTTACCCGTGACTACAGTTAAACCGAGTACCCAGTTACGCGTCATGCCGTATTTAATGACTTTAATACCGCCTGCATTGGTGCCAATGTTTCCACCAATTTGACTCGAACCCGCAGAAGCAAAATCGACTGGGTAATACATGCCTTGCTCTTCAGCATAGTTTTGCAGCTGTTCAGTCACCACGCCTGCTTGGACGCGAACCATACGGTCTGCTGGGAAGAATTCCAAGATTTGGTTCATCTTGTCCATGCTCACCACAATTTCACCGTTGGCAGCGACTGCACCGGCAGATAAGCCAGTACGACCACCTGATGGTGTAATCGCAACATTGAACTCATTTGCAAGTTTCACAACCGCTTGCACTTGTTCCGTGCTCGATGGAAAAACGATGACTGACGGGTTTGGATCAAAATGTTTGGTATGATCGCGTCCCCAATTTTCAAGGCTATCCGCATCGGTTTTAATGCGGTTTTCACCTACAATTGCTGTCAATTGGGTCAATAACTCTGGGGTTAAAGCGACTGGAGCATTCATCGTTTTCAGACCTTGCAAGAAGTAAACAAGTTGTTTGTGGCGCTAGGGTTCTCTGCATGAAAAGCGCTTCATTTCAGTCTTTCCATGCCCTAAGGCTCAGGCAGTTCGTGAGGATTTAAGCAGCAGTGTGCAACTGGCTTATTTTCACGAAGTCATATTATAAGGCATTTTTTCTGTTTCCCGCAGAAAAAGCTGTTTTATTCAGGATACCTTTGAAATGATTAGTTTAATTAGACCAAAAAGACTTTTTTACGCACTATAGAGGCTAAAAATACCCAGCAGAGTCCGCATAAAGGAAATGTATATCGGGCGCGGTACGTGCTATTATATCGCCACTAAATTTGGCCTTTGTAGCGGAGCCGTAATGAGCCAACATCTTTCACTTCCTAAAGATAAAATTCGTTTCTTGTTGTTAGAAGGCGTTCACCAAAACGCAATCGACACACTAAATGCTGCCGGATACACCAACATCGATTATCGTAAAACAGCGCTTGAAGGTGAAGCGTTGAAAGAAGCGATTAAAGATGCACATTTCATTGGTATTCGTTCCCGTACACAACTCACTGAAGAAGTGTTTGAAGCAGCGAATAAATTAATCGCTGTTGGTTGTTTCTGTATTGGTACCAACCAAGTGAACTTAAATGCTGCGATGGTTCGTGGTATTCCAGTATTTAACGCACCATACTCAAATACACGTTCAGTGGCTGAACTTGTACTTGCTGAAGCTATCCTTCTTCTTCGCCGTGTACCTGAAAAATCGACAGATACACATGCAGGCGGTTGGAACAAGTCAGCTGTTGGTTCGTTCGAAACTCGTGGCAAAACTTTAGGGATTGTCGGTTACGGTTCAATCGGTTCACAACTTTCTGTCCTTGCTGAAAGCTTAGGTATGAAAGTGATCTACTTCGACACAGTAACGAAATTACCTTTAGGTAATGCACGTCAAGTCGGTAGCTTAAACGAACTTTTAGCCAATGCTGATGTTGTTTCTTTGCATGTACCTGATGTTCCGTCTACACGTAACTTCATGACCAAAGAAAAATTTGCACAAATGAAAGAAGGTGCAATCTTCATCAATGCTGCACGTGGTACATGTGTCGTGATTGAAGACTTAGCAGATGCCTTGAAATCAGGTCATGTTGCTGGTGCTGCGGTTGACGTGTTCCCGAAAGAACCAAAAGCCAATGGTGAAGAGTTCATTTCTCCACTACGTAATATTCCAAACGTGATCTTAACCCCTCACGTGGGTGGTTCGACTATGGAAGCTCAAGCGAACATTGGTTTAGAAGTGGCTGAGAAATTCGTTTCTTATTCAGATAAAGGCATGACTTTATCTGCGGTGAACTTCCCAGAAATCGCGTTACCATTGACCGAAGGCAAACACCGTTTACTTCACATCCACAAAAACGTGCCAGGCGTGTTGTCAAAAATCAACAACTTGTTTGCTGAACACGGCATCAACATTTCTGGTCAGTCTTTAATGACCAAAGGTGATGTTGGTTACTTGGTGATGGATGTAGACGCAACAGCATCTCAAGAAGCTTTAGATACTCTACAAGACGTTGAAGGCACAATCCGCGTTCGCGTATTGTTCTAATTCGACTCTATTTAAAAACCACAGCTGCCAAGCTGTGGTTTTTTTATTTTTGAATACTTGTTAAAATTTTATGTGCGACCCAAGCACATTCTCCGCTACTTTTCGCAAGTATTCATTTCTCTATCTAGTATTCTAATAATGCCAAATCTAAAAAGTACTCCCCACCTCCAAGCGACCTTTTTATTGCTGATTGCAATGCTTAGCTTGCAAAGTAGTGGTTCACTGGCCAAAGTGCTGTTCGATCAATTTCCCATTTTAACCGTTTCCGCCATGCGCTTGCTGTTGGGATCAATCATTTTGGCCGTGCTGTTTAAAATTTGGCAGGTTGATTTTAAGCAAGTCAAATATAAAGCCATTCTCAGCTATGGTTTTGCTTTGGCAGGCATGAACCTATTGTTTTATTTATCCATTGCTCGCCTGCCACTCGGCATTGCAGTGTCGTTTGAGTTTATTGGCCCGCTCAGTGTTGCGCTGTTTTATGCCAAACAACGCTTTGACTTTGTTTGGGTCGGGCTGGCTATTTTAGGCTTGGTTTTACTTTTTCCTTTCGACCAAGCAGCTCAACCTTTAGATCCTCTTGGGATCGCATTTGCCCTAGGTGCAGGTGCATGTTGGGCCTTGTATATCGTGGCGGGGCAGCGCCCATCGGGTGTTTCGGGCAACCATACCGTGTGCTTGGGCATGTTTGTCGGCATGCTGATATTAATGCCGCTTGCCCTATTCAGTGGTTTACCCACAAATGTGTTTGAACCCTCAAACCTGATTTATTTCGTGGCTTTAGCAGTTTTAGCCAGCGCTTTGCCTTTTAGCTTGGAAATGATTGCGCTACGCAATTTAACCGCTCTAAGTTTTGGAACGCTCATGAGCCTTGAGCCTGCCATTGCAGCACTATCTGGTTTTGTCTTTCTAGGCGAGCAACTATTGTGGTCACAGTGGCTTGCGCTCAGCGTGATTATCATGGCGTCTATTGGTTGTACCTATACAGCCCAGAAAAACCGCCAAGCCGCAGTTTAAACCATGTGATTCATTGTTTGAATTTAGCTTTTAAATCCAAAGGCTCTATCGATTACTTTTAAATTCATGTCGTTGCATTTCAAAAAATCAGCTTATTCAGCATCCAACTTGGGTTGTGAATCGTTATACTAATCCACCTTCTTAAAATAACAGGTCGCCATGACCTGATGTGTGCATGATGCCTAATTCTCAACTGATGGCAGTGATGTTCATGGTCTTGTCCATGCTGTCCTATCAAATCAGTGCTTCTTTTGCCAAGCAGTTGATTGCCATCCTTGACCCGCTAACCGTGGTGACCCTTAGACTGTGCTTTGCGGCAATTTTAATTGTGCTGATGTTCCGCTCATGGAGCATCATGAAACGCCTACCGCATTTAAAGTGGAAAGATTTACTCAGCTACACGGCAGCCTTATGCCTCATGAATATTTTATTCTACGCTTCGCTGGGTAAACTGCCGCAAGGTATTGCCGTCGGTTTAGAGTTTTTAGGTCCTTTAACTTTAGCGCTACTCTCGATTAAACAACGTCGTGATTATATCTGGGTCGGATTAGCGATTTTAGGCATTGCACTGATGGTGCCGTGGCATCAAGCCAATGCAACCAACTTCTCTTTCTTAGGTGCTGCATTTGCGGTTTCGGCGGGTGCGTGCTGGGCGCTGTATATTTATTTTGGGCAAAAAGTCGTCCGTCAAAATATCGGCATGCATGCCCTCAGTATTGCTATTGTGATCTCAGCCTTGGTGCTACTGCCCATTAGCGCCACGCATAACCCTACAGCGCTAATGCAAACGGAATACTGGCCCAAAGCCTTATTGATTGCACTACTCGCCACAACCATTCCCTATGCTCTAGACCTCATGGCTTTGAAACGTTTAAGTAAACTCAGCTATGGGACGCTTTCAAGTTTGTCGCCGGCTTTAGCAGCCTTGGCAGGTTGGTTACTACTGAAAGAACAAATTAGCATGTGGCAAACGTTGGCGCTGGTTTGCATTATGATTGCCTCTGTTGGTGTTACCTTTAGAGCCAAACCGCAAAGTGATGACGCGCTTTAAATCACAAAAGATGGCACTCGCCATCTTTTGTTTAAAATGGACTTAAACCAAACTGTCTTTTTCAATTTTTTTGTATTTTTTATATTCCTGCTGATACTGCTTGGCGAGCGCAGTCTTTTGAGCATCGAGTAAAATTTTTCCGGCTTGCTGAAAAAAACCATGCTCCTCTTCTTGTAAGTGATGATGTACAGTTTCCGATAATTTTTTTGCAATTGCCAACCAGCCCGGATTTGAGAATTCCGTCTCGGTCAATTGTTCCAATAACTCATCCATTTTATGGTGTTCTGCCAAAGCATGGCGGGTAATGTTGAGGCCCGAATCAGTCATCATTAAAGGGATATAAAAATAACGGTCTTCTGCCACAGCATGGGCAAATAATTCATTTTTAAGGCGTTCAAATAGCTCACGGCGCTCAGGCGTATCCCCTGAAGTTTGGAGTAGTCGTTCAGCCAAATTTCGTTGTATAACGTGACTTTCTCTTAAGGCTTCAAATATATTCATTCTATGCTCCAGTTCCGTTCAACTTAAAACATCATTTTTTATTGAAAAGCTTCTTGGCACAGCATTGAGTGCGCTGTATTGATCTTAAATGCAATAAACGAGAAATGAGGTCACAGACTGCGCGTTTTTTGTAATGAAGTTTTAAAGGTATCGCACCATTACATCAAAAACATTTGATAGCTCAATCTGAGAATTAAAATAGTTACCAAAATAAGAAATAAAATACGAATAAAGCCGCTGCCATATTTCAGCGCCATTTTTACCCCACAAATAGACCCGATCATATTTGCGACGGCCATCGTGCCTCCTACAGCAAAGAGCACATGCCCCGAGGGAATGAAAAAGCTTAGCGCTGCAAGATTGGTCATCACATTGCCAATTTTAGCCAATGCCGCCGCATGCAAAAAATCAACGCGTAAATAGCGAATAAAATAGAAAATAAAGAAACTGCCCGTGCCTGGGCCAAACAAACCATCATAAAAGCCAATGGCTAAACTTCCGAGACCCGCCAACAACAAAATTTTAGGCGTCACACTTTGCGCCATATGCACTTGCCCAAATTGCTTCTTCATGAGGGTATAGACCGCCATCACAATCAACATGACCAAGACAAAGGGTTGGAGGACTTCTTTTGGAATCATGGCCACACTGGCCGCGCCCCCAAATGAACTGATGGTGGCACACACTGCGACCACAGCCAAAAGTTTCCATTCAAAGCGAACTTTGCGGGCAAAGGAAACGGCGGAAGTGGCTGTACCCACCACTGCCGCTAATTTGTTGGTGCCAAATAAAGTGGCAGGTGCCATCGACGGAAATGCATTCATCAAAGCGGGAATTTGGATCAGCCCACCACCACCGACGGCAGCGTCAATTGCGCCTGCACAAAAGGCAAAAAAGATCAGACTGATAATAATGTCAATGTCCACGCCTTATCCTTTTTTACCGCGTGATATATTTCGATTATAGATTTAAAACCCGCTTTGGAACCAACCTTTTCTTATCGGTAATTTCAGCCAAGCCTAAGCATTTTTCCCCATCGAAAACCAAGACCTGTGCTTCGGCTGTATGCTCAATATTACTTTCCATACCGCGACTAAAGTATTCACTGCGTCCTTCTGGAACTTGTACTTTAGGAAAATGATCTACAGGTGCATATACAGGTAACAACAGTGCTTCGCGCTCTTGTTCAGACAAACTTTCCAAATACTCAATGGTATAACTTGGAATCAGATCAAAATGACCCGTTTTAATGCGGTGTAAATAAGTTAAATGACCATAAGTACCCAATGCCTTCGCAATATCTTCGCCTAAAACACGAATATATGTGCCTTTCGAGCAGGTAATATCAAGGGTGACACTGTCTGCTGTGAATGAAAGCAACTCAATCGCAGAGATGGTAACCGGACGGGCTTCACGCTCAATTTCAATCCCTTTACGGGCTAACTCATATAAAGGACGACCATCTTTCTTCAAAGCGGAATACATTGGTGGCACTTGCTGAATATCACCCATAAACTGAACCAAAACGGCTTCAATCAACTCTTCGGTTAACTCAGGTACAGCCTGCTCTAACAACTGCTCGCCTTCTACATCACCTGTGGTGGTACTGTGACCCAGCTGAATGGTGGTTTGATAGCGCTTCACCGAGTCCAACAAAAAGTGCGAAAACTTGGTCGCTTCGCCCAAACAAATCGGCAGCAGTCCCGATGCCAATGGATCAAGCGCTCCTGTATGCCCCGCCTTTTGCGCACGGTATAACCAACGCACTTTTTGCAATGCCGCATTTGAACTGATCCCCAATGGCTTATTCAATAAAAATACACCATTCACTGCACGGCGCTGGATTTTTGAAGCAGATGATTTCATAACATAGACACGTCTTAAAGCTGCCGCAATACTATCAACCGCTTGTCTAGTTTTACAACTTTTCTGTTGTTTATTTGCCCTTTTGTTTCAGAATAAATCGAGTTCAGTCATATGAACCAAATAAAAAATACAATAGGGATGTTAGGCATAGGATATGCAAAAAAAGAAATTATGGCTCATTTTCGCCGTGATCATCGTTGTCATTCTTGGTTTTCTCATTTGGCTCGCACCCAATGCAACTGTTGGCTCAAACCATGAGTCGATTCGCTCTAGCGCTCAAAATACGACAGGCTTATTACCCACAGCATCAGACTTGCCACATGCTTCAGGGCTGCCTTTTGTCAGCAACAGCCAACAGGACACCGAAATCAACTGCCAACTGGTGCTCGACCAAAGTAATCGCTTAGTTGTTAATGAACAAACACGTAACTGTTTTGAATATTTCATTACCCAATATGGTGAAAAAAATATTGACCAGATCAAGCAAGATTTTAAAGCCTATATCCAGCAAGGTTATCAAGAACCTGCGCTTAAACAGATTTTAGATCTTTGGACTCGCTATATAGATTATCGTGTGCAATTGGGTAGTCTGAAGGAGCCAAGCCTAAATAAAGAAGACCCTGAGTACTATCGTAAAATTTTTACTTTGATGAAAAACCTACGCAGCCAATTCTTTTCCGACTATGAAATCGAAGGTCTCTTTGGCGCTGAAAATACCTACCATGAATATACCTTAGACCGCATGAGCATCATGGCAGATCAGTCCTTAACTGAAGTACAAAAAGCGCAGAAACTGAAAGAACTGTTTGCTCAACTGCCTGAAGATTGGAAAGAAAACCTAGAACAACTCTCCAAACTCGAAGATCTGCGTAAACTGACCTCAGATATTAAAGCGCGCGGCGGCTCTGCCGAAGAAATTCGCCAAATGCGCCAGAATCTTGTCGGTGCCGAAGCGACCGTACGCCTAGAAAAACTCGACCAAGATCGAAACAATTGGAAATCTCGGGTCAATACTTACTTAGAACAACGCGACAGCATTCTCAACAGCAACATGAGTCAAGACGCGCAGCAGCAAGCCATTCAAAAACTACGTGATCAACAGTTTAATAATTCACAAGAACAACTTCGACTAGGAGCCTTTGAAACCACGCATGACACGGGAGGAAAACTTCCGTTCGCAGATTAAAGCTATACCGTGTTTGACTTTTTCAGGATGAAAAAAATGTTTATAACGAAAAGAATGATACAAACAATGTCACTCGTGGGTCTGGTTACCAGCCTTGGACTCAGCGCAACCACAGCCACAGCTGGATTACAGACGGTGACTGCAAGCGTAAAAAGTAATTATGCTCAAACTAAATATCCATTGCTATTTACCCATGGCATGTTTGGGTTCAGCCGAGTGGGCGTTGCCGAACTTGGACTAGATTACTGGTATCAAATTTTACCCGACTTGGCTCGAAATGGTGCGACCACCTTTGCAGCACAAATTTCCCCTTTAGAATCAACTGAAGTACGGGGTGAACAGTTACTACAACAAGTTGAAGAGGTCATCGCCCTGACAGGCAAGCCCAAGGTTAATTTGATTGGACATAGCCATGGCGGACCAACCATTCGCTATGTAGAAGCAGTTAAACCGCAATATGTGGCCTCACTGACAGGTGTGGGAGCAACATTTAGAGGTTCAAAAGTGGCAGACCAGCTTCTTGCCAATCAAGGTGGAACACAACTGCTCAGCCTAGCGGCTGATTATATTATTGGTCCTATGCTTGCTTATGGGCAAAGTAACCCTGCATTAAAAAGCAATTTAACGGCATCACTCACTTCAATTAGTGAGCAAGGTTCCAGTGTTTTTAATCAGAAATATCCAACAACAGCACTGGCTTCAGACTGTAACAAGAGCGGTGCAACATCCAGCAATGGCGTATATTACTATTCGTGGACAGGCACGTCTCAAGTCACGAACATTCTCGATGTTGCAGATAGTGCGATCTCACTGTTGGGGCCTTTGGCCTATGGCCATTTAGACAATGATGGTTTAGTGGCACGCTGTAGTACACACTTCGGTAAAGTCATCCGTGATAACTATGACTGGAACCATTTAGATGAGGTCAACCAAGTTATGGGGCTACGTGGACTATTTAGCGCAGACCCTGTTGATGTCTATCGCCAACATGCCAATCGCTTAAAACTTCAAGGACTCTAGTTCAATTTTTCCCTTCGAATCTTTAACGTTTCGGAGGGATGCCTCCTAGAATTATCCAGTTACAAACTGTATTTAATTTAATCGGATTTCTCTACGCTCCTCCTCCCTCACCTTTATACTCATTTTTGACAACTTAAATTGTCGTCATAAAAAATAAAAAACGAGGATGATCAATGAAATATGGATTATTGATAGCTGGACTGCTGTCGACCTGCGCACTTGCTGCTACACAAACGCAAGCAGCTGCTTCACAAATTAAATCAAACTACGTTGCCTCTAATTATGCAAAGACCAAATACCCTTTGGTTTTTGCACATGGTATGGGTGGCTGGATTCGAGCAGGAACCGATGAACTTGGTGTGGATTACTGGTATCAAATCTTGCCAGATTTAGCCCGTAACGGTGCAAACGCATGGGCAACACGCGTTTCTCCATTCAACACATCTGAAGTTCGTGGTGAACAACTGCTGCAACAAGTTGATGAAATCTTAGCGATTACAGGAGCACCCAAAGTCAATTTGCTTGGTCATAGTCACGGCGGACATAGTATTGCCTATGTCTCAAATGTTATGCCCAATAAAATCGCGTCTGCAACAGCCATTTCTAGTCCTTTAAAAGGCTCTCCTGTGGCGGATTTGATTATTTCCGCGCAAGGTACGCCGCTAGAACAACCGCTGGTAGGCTTAATCAACTTTGGGTCCAAGGCTATTGTTTGGGCACAACAGCAAAATCCGAACTCACTTCCACATGATGCACTCGGTGCTGGTAAAAGTTTAAGTCAAGCTGGTTCTAAAGCTTTTGCACAGAAATATCCACTGGGTATGCCAAAAACAAGCTGTGGTGAAGGTTTAGCGAAAGAAAATGGAGTTTATTTTTACTCTTTCTCTGGCAACTCAACATTAACCAATATTCTTGATCCAGACTCATTATTGGGTGCGACAGGCTTACTCATGCAAGCGCCCAATGATAACGATGGCTTAGTCTCACGTTGTAGTGCCAAGTATGGTAAGACCGTGCGCGATAACTATAATTGGAACCATTTAGATGTGATTAACCAGTTCTTTGGTCTACGTTCTATTTTTGCTCCAGACCCTGTTGATGTTTACCGACAACACGCCAACCGATTGAAGCTTCAAGGACTCTAAAATTTAGGCATAAAAAATGCGCCATTGGGCGCATTTTTTTACTCGTATAAAACTTAAAATTAAGCTTTAACTTTACGAGCTGGTAACTTTTCACGAATACGTGCAGCTTTACCAGACAATTCACGTAGGTAGTAAAGTTTAGCACGACGAACGTCACCACGACGTTTCACTTCGATTTTAGCAACGATTGGAGAGTGAGTTTGGAAAACACGCTCAACACCAACACCGCTAGAAATTTTACGTACTGTGAACGCAGAGTTCAAGCCACGGTTTTTCTTCGCGATTACAACACCTTCAAATGCCTGAAGACGCTCACGGTCACCCTCTTTTACTTTAACCTGAACGATAACTGTATCGCCTGGTGCAAAAGCTGGGATGTCTTGTTTAAGCTGTGCATTTTCAACAGCTTGTACTAAAGGATGCTTACCGCTCATGGGGTATCTCCAATATGTGCGGGTCAGAAGAGGTCTGATATCCGCTGGGTATAGAGGCTAAATCGCATAGACCCGATTATCTTTCTCTTTATGCTTGACCACTTCAATGCACAAAGAGCCTATTAAAAGAATACTCTGAATTAAGTATTCAAATCTGTTAGCCATTTCTTTTGCTGCTTCGTCAACTCCACATTTTCCACCAACTCAGGTCGGCGTTGTTGTGTTCGTTGATAACGCTGCAAAAACCGCCATTTCTCAATATTGGCATGATGTCCCGACTTTAAGACTTCAGGGACATCCAAACCTTCAAAATGGTCTGGCTTGGTATATTGTGGGCAGTCCAAAAGACCATCCACAAATGAGTCTTGCACATGAGACTGTTCATCAGACATTGCACCCGGAAGTCTCCGAATAATACTGTCTAATAAAACCATCGCAGGAAGCTCACCACCCGATAAAACGTAATCCCCTATGGACCATTCCTGATCAACATATTTTTGGATCAAACGTTCATCGACCCCTTCATAACGACCACACAATACAATCAATCCATCATAGTCGACAAACTGTTGTACTGCAGGCTCATTTAAGGTTTTTCCTTGCGGTGACATATACACCACAGGAACATGAACTGCACCTGCTTGCATGGCAAGCTCTTTGGCATGTTGAATTGCTTTTGCCAGAGGCTCAGCCATCATCACCATACCTGGACCACCACCAAATGGACGTTCATCCACTCGTTTGTAGTTGCCCTCAGCATAATCACGAGGATTAATACAAGTTACTTGTACTAAATCACTTTTTGCTGCACGCCCGCTAATACCGTAGGCTGTAATCGCTTCAAACATTTCAGGAAAAAGCGTAATGACTGCAAAAAACATCGCAGACTCCCGTATTTCCAAAAATAATTAGTAATCTACGCCCCAATTAACGTAGATACGACCAGCTTCGAGATCAACGCGTTGCACCACATCTTTATGCCATGGAATCATACGCTCTTCAGCATCAACGCTGTCTGGTGTTGCGTGAACCACCATCACATCATTGGCACCTGTCTCAAACATTTCATGGATTTTTCCGAGATTTACTTCTTGTTCTTCATCATCCAAACCTAACACTGTTAAGCCTTTCAAATCTGACCAGTAAAACTCATCCATTCCTGCTTTAGGAAGTTGCGCTTTTGAAATCCAAACATTTGCGCCAACTAGGTTATCTGCTGCAGTGCGATCAATGACGCCTTTGAGCGAAACAACTAAGCCTTTGCCATGCGGTTTCCAACGTTTTACATCTATTGTTTGCCAACCTGCTTTGGTTTCAATGTACCAAGGCAGATAGTCAAAGATGTTGCTCATCGGTTCTGTATTGGAATAGATCCAGAGCCACCCATTTAATCCATATGCTGAACGTAACTGTCCAATCTGAATACGATCTTCGGGAACATTCTGTGTTGGTGTCATGGGCTACCTACTACTTAATTAGCAAAAATTATGCAGTAGCTGCAGCTTTCTTAGCTTGAGCAGCTAAAGAAGCAACACGTTCAGATGGTTGAGCACCTTGAGCAACCCAGTGTGCAAAACGATCAGCATCTAAACGAAGTTTTTCTGCTTTACCTTGAGCTGTTGGGTTGAAGAAACCAATACGTTCGATGAAACGACCGTCACGTGCATTACGGCTATCAGTTACAATAACTTGATAGAACGGACGTTTTTTAGCACCACCGCGTGCAAGACGAATAACTACCATGATACAACCTTATAGTTTTTACGGATTATCCCTGCCCCGACCACCGGAACATTTCAAACCCCTTTCATAGAGGGCAATATTTTACGTTATCTTTACTATGAAAGAAAGATCAAAATTTGTTTATCCACAGTTTTGAATTTAAGACTACTTTCCATCCCAGTTGGAAACATCTGAAGGAGAGCAAGCTTTACCACTATTTTTATCTGAACCTTTTACCCAACAGCGCTCACCTTTATAATTCAGACTAATATATCCATCACCATATTGACTAGAAGAAGCAATAGGCTGAGCAACTAAAATCCATTTTTCAGAGCCTAAAGGTGCTGAGTTTTGTTCAATATTTTTATCGTCTAACCAATGTAAATTCAGAGTATATAGGGAAGTGGCGGCATCTGGGTAAGCAGACTTAATTCCGATATCGGATGCAGTTGCACCTGTAGCCTTAAAGTTGGCAATTTTATACTTTTGTAGCTGCACGGCCACATCTTGCATCGCTGCTTGCATCTCAATGCGCTTAGTTTTTCGTACATATTCCTGATAAGACGGATATGCGATAGCAGCCAAGATAGCAATAATTGCAACCACTATCATAAGCTCAATGAGCGTAAATCCTTTATTCATTTACCACCCCTCACTACCATTCGCAGCACTACCACAACTTGTATAAGTAATATTAGCTTTGGTTTTATTTTTGCACTGTACACCAGTACTGGTCATTAATAATGAAAAATTATTCTCATTGCTACTAATTGCCTTAATTACCCAACTCTGACCTGCAGCTTTGTATTGCTGATTGGCATCCTGCTCATTTAAAGTCAGATTTGTATCTGTGCCATCTTTAATCTCGAAATTATAGTTGGGCACGGTTTTCGCTGTTAAGTTAAACCCTTGATAACTAAAATTACGAGATTTCCATCGAGCCAATTCACTGGCCAAACGTTGAACCTCCTGCTGCGCTTGCGAAGCTTGAGCACGACGAATATATGTTTGATAACTTGGGATCGCGATTGCAGCAAAAATAGCCACAATCACCACAACAATCATAAGCTCAATGAGAGTAAAACCTTGTTCCAGTGATCTATTCTCTGTTTTCATAAATTCACCTTACTAAAGCTTCTCATACCAACGCTGAGGAACAAGGCACATTCTCGTTTGTTCGCCAGAACCACTACTACCCGTTACTGTAATCGTGACACGACTACCCGTTGCAATACAATAATTTGAAGCACTACTTAGTTTTGAGCTAACTCCTCCAGTTCCCCCACCTGTACTACCTCCATTACCACTCGAGTTACCATTCCCCACTGTAACAGTATGAATCCCTGCACCAATCATAGTATGGGTTGTACCTGTAACATCACCCGCAGCACACTGACCAAAAGGTAAGCAGAAAGTGGTCATTAAACTTGCTCCTTTTACGCCTGCTCCACAGTCCCCAGCAAGACCATCTTTACTCGCATCAAAAGTCGAAACAAAAAGCTTATTATTTAACGCAATTGGTGTACCAAATACTTTTTCAGTTTGCTGTTTATAGCTATCACACTTACCATACCCAGTTACACAGTCTGTAAATTTATAATACCAACCATGTGCACTGGCTGGCGCATTATAGAGGATATTACCCTTACCATCCGTATTGTCTTTCCGTTTATCATCATTAATTAAACGTAAACCCGATACATTATCTACTTTAATATTTTTTGTGATTAATGGATTTTTAACTGAATCATAGTTATATAAATCTGTCCGCGCCACATCCTTATCATAAATATTATAAATTGCGTCATAGTCATAACTGCTGTCTGCAAATAATGGTGCACTGCGGTTACCGCTGCCTTGAGACACCACCGCAAAAATTGACCCGTTATTATTGTAAAGTGAAAAAGCAGGCATATCATAAAAACGAGGGCTCTTACCATTCGCTTTATGCTCATCGAAGATAAGTATAGGAGCCTTAGCCCAACTTCCAATCGTTTTTTCCTTATTATTAAAATCGGTACGGAAAATTTGACCACCCAAATCCCCAAAGTAGACATGATCAATCAGGTCATCACCATCACGATCAACACTCCGAATTTCGCTCACCACACTATATTGCATATTTGGGCTATTGATCCCAACCGTACCGCTCTTCGTGCTTGCAATACTAGTCGTCGCATTAGCACTTGACCACCATAATAACTCACCAGCCTTAATCGCTATCGTGTTATTCCCATCTTGGATACTCGTATCTTCAGCACTAAACATATATACACCAGCACCTTTTTTATTGGTCTGATCATAACTAGTACTTTCATAGCCATCATCATAACCACCACCAACAAACATCACCCGAGTACGTTTACCAGCCCAGTTTACAAAACCAATGGTCGGTTTAGACCAACTTTGCCCCATATAACTAAGTGGCGTACCTGCTAATGCTGAATCTGGGTTAATATGGAATTTTAATTTCGGATTTTGAATATCTTTTAAGTCCAACGCATAGTAGCTACGACCGCCCATACGCAAGCCGCCATATACATTTTGCACACCTTTTTGGTCACCCTTACCATCACCTACCGTCAAATACCCCGAACCATCCACAACGTATTCCGTATAAGCTGTCCACGGACCATCAATCCCATAAAAGAGTTGATTCGTCCCTCCACTGGTCACTTCAGGCTTTTCAAAGGCTTGCTTTTGCTTGACTAACATTTCGTTCGGAATAAAGGTAAAAACCTCTTCCCCCCCTCCAGCAATACCTGATGTACCCGCCTTCACAACATGTAATGCCCCCTGAGTCGTGCCAAAGAGTACATAATCTTCTCGACCCGTAGAACCCATAGTTTGAGTACTTTCATTAAACTCAAGCTTACCTTTATTGGTCACCAAAATAGGTTGCGAGTGCATGACTGCACCAGTTTGACGGAATTCTACTGCAGTTTTTAGATTATCAAGGCTGGTCGGTGGCGTCGCGGCATCAATGTTATAGCCCAAAGCACGCACCAAATAACCACGATACTCATCATTTTTATAATTAGTATCGGTCAAATCTGTTGGTTTCACCTGACGTAGTTCATCACTTTTGCTAACAAAAGAACCATTAGTATAGATACGGTTGGTAAATACCTTACGTTGTACCACACCATTGCTCGGATTATTCAACGGATTAGTACGTAGCAACAGCTTAGACCATGCTCCACCACGTAAAGCAAATGCATCGCTTCCTACCGTATTTTCATCTGCACTTTGGTTGGAACTCGTGGTTTCTTCTGCCCAATAATCATAGTTTGCAACAATTTTTCCATCAGCATCAACAATTGCTGTACCTTTTTTATCTTTTAAAATACCACCTGTAGTCACCAGATATTTTTTTAAGTTTCCTGTCCATAATTGATAGGATTTATCTGGCGTTGGTTGAAACTGTTGATAATAAGCATCATCTTGCAAAATAGCAGGGTTCAATGCATCCTTAGGAATGGTTGGAGAGCCTGTAGTCACGGATGGAATGGTAGTGGATAAGTTATTAATAAAAGTATTGACGCTATCTATAATATCTTTAGAGCTTTTACCGGCATACCAGCCCCCTTCTCCTAAAACTCCTAACTTAGCTGCATTTTTTTGATTCGCATTTGCCGTTGATGCCTCCACAGCTGCCAAGTTTTGCGCTTGAGTTTTATTCGGATCATATGACGCTACTGAATTAAATGAACTCCCAAATCCAACCATAGCAGTTTTAACTTTTAAACCTGTTGGGTTTTTGGTAGGGTCGAGTAGCTCCTGCGCTAAAGCCTGACTACAAGGCCAAGTACTATCACTATTACCACCACAACTAAATGAACTATTATTCAAAGCCTGCCGTATTAACGCACGAGGACTACCATCGCTATATGGATCACCATCGGTCAGAATATAAACACCTTGACCACTACACTTCGCAACATCATTTGTTTGAGTTAATGAATAAGGTTTTTCATATTTTGACTTATCTCCTATTTTTGTTTCATTATTTGAATAAGAAAATCCGCTTCCATCAGCAGAAGTCTTTGTTCCCATCATATATGCAACAGTTTCAGCATAAGAACGTGACGTTGGTGTACTGGTATAAGCCGTCAAACTATTTACTTGATCAATGAGGATTTGGCGCTGAGTTTTGCCATTACTCGGCATATTCAAACACCCTGTTGCACCAAAAGTACAATCCAGACGTCTTGCAGGTATCAGCACTGCTCCTGCATTATAAGAACTATTATTTACTTTAGCTCCAAGAGTAGAAAGCCCGATAACCTTATCATCACTCAACCGCTCAATTTTTTTGCTTGTATTGCCTTGTAGCAAATCAAGCATTGCTGTTTTAAGTCGAGTCATCCGGTCTGTGCTTTCGCCATCAATAGATCCTGAGTTTCCCCCCATAGATCCTGAAATATCTAACATAAACATGAGAGTAATCTGCCCAGACTTCGCTTGTTGATAAATATCAATATCGCTGGCTTGGCTGACACTAGTCGTAAATATCATGCTACAAACTGCGGCAACACTGGTCGCAAGTAGCTTACGACGATAGGTCTTTTTTGTATTTTTAAATATCGTTTTCATCTTCCTACTCCTGTATTACACAAAATCTTGAGTAATCACATATTCCGTGACTGTAGATTCAAAGGGTACATTCAAATCAGATAAACATTGAGTGACACTTTTATTTGCACCTGCGGCAGCTGTTACCCCAGATGGAATGGTCACATCATTCATATGTTCACTTAAACATTTATCAATCTCTGCTTTATCGGCTGATGTCAACGAAGGCATAATGGAGATTGCAAAAACTTTGACAGGTTTACTACGCTCTAATTTAACCGTGTTGCCATCCGTTCCTAAAACTTGCCCATAAAATGGATCGTTCGAGGCTTCTGTAGCAAATTTAACGGCCACTTGCGTCATGACAGCTTTACGTCCACTGGTAAAAAAGTTAAAACTATTATCACTCACCTTACAAAAACCATCTTTACCTAAGCTATTATTTTTAGGTTTGGTCGCAGGTGCATTCCATTCCACAATACTGGCATTAGAAAGGTCAAAAAACTTTTTTTGATCTGCACCGCGATAACAAAACACCAACTCCTTATCTTTATTAGTTGCTCCATCAATATAACCAAACATACCGCTACCACTAAGTGCTTGAACAATATTGCTTTGTTTTTCAACATTAAAAAAAGCAGAGTCGGCATTTTGCAACATCAACTGCATCGCCTGACTATTGGTTGCGATATTCAATGTAACCATACTTTGACGAATCGCCAAAGTACCAAGCACCGTGATTACAACCAACAAAATGAGAACAACAATGAGTGTTGCCCCTTGTTGAACTTGTTTCATTGCCCTCTCTCCCCAAAGGTGTTGCGCAATGCAATCGTTTGTGACACCACTTGACGAACATACTTCGTTGAAGCATTAGCTGGTATTTTTACCGTGACTTCATTATCCAACACTTGAAACTTTTGATCATTTTTAACCAGTGCATCATTTCCTACACTTTGTGAAGAACGTACCAATGCACCTAACTGAATCGATAAAATACGAGGCTTCACCCCTGAAAGATTCATATAATCCTTCACTGCGATATATCGATGATCATTAGCCTTTTGAATTCCCAGCAATACACGGAAATAATCCACGCGCTTCATAATGATTTCACCCTCACCACCATAATCTTCAACTTTGGCAGGATTCCCCGATTCATTGTACCAACCCGCATCACACGCTAATGCCAAGGCTTGATTCGGTTCATTGGCATTTTTATTATCATCCTCTCGTAAAAAATAACGCTGTACAATAATGCGTTGCGGTGCCGATTTAGCAAATGAGATACGATCACCCTCACAGTCAAATCCACCAAACCAATTCGCTGCGGTGTCTGGGTCTGTCGTATACTGCGGCTTATACTGAATCACCAATTGGTCACTTTTGAGATCAGTTCCAGCTAGTTTTACATTTGAAGAATGTGATTCGCTTGCAGATAAAGTTGCAACAGCTGCTGTTTTTCCTGTGACACTATCAGGTAAATTACTATAGATTTTATTTGGTGTAACCGCTGTATCTTTATACCCATTGTCTTTTGAAGTCAGTACGAGCCCACCTGCTTTGGTACGGTCATTTATTTCTGCACTCAAAGCGTTTAAATTAGCCAAGCGAATATCTTTAGTGACATAACTCAAACCAAAATTGGCATTATCTTGCAAATCAGCAGAACCCTGTTGCAGGGAATAGCTTTTTTGTCCTGTTAAAAACAACATGATTGCAGCAGCAACAACAATAAGCCCCAATGCCAAAGAAATCATTAGCTCGATTAGTGTTAAACCTGCTTGACGTTTATGTATTAGACCTAATGACATTTTAATACACCTCCATCACTAAGCACGTTGAAGCAGGGTCATACGCTGTTCCCACTGTACAGTTTCCAGTACCACTACTTGCACCATTCGTTGCAGCCGTTTCTCCCCAAGCGACATAAATACACTTTCGTTCATCCTTATTACCTTGACACTTATCTAAATTAATCGTCATTGCAACTGAATGTGCTTTTGCTACTACTTGAGATACATCATAATCTGCCATTTCTTGCGCACTACAATATTGCTTAGCACAGTCCTGCTTTGAGCTCCCCTGTCCAGATGAGCTTTTTAACTCAGACTCATAGTCAGATAAAGCCCCACGGTTCACACGAATTCTTTCAGCAAAGTCACGGGATAAATTAATTGCCTGCACTCGAGTCCCCCCTTCTGCTGTAGCCTCGACCGCCCTATATTGCAAAGCAATAAAGCCTAAAATGCCCAAAGCTAAAACCAATAGTGCGACTAAGATTTCCATCAAACCAACACCAACCTGATAACTATTTGTTTTCATGTACATGTTCCTTCGGTGGCTTGTTGAATTGTTCCCATTTTTGAAATACCGACGATTTTGGACTTATTGCCTTTCTGATTACATATTTCAACTGAAATATCCGAGTTTGCACTTTTGACTTTACCAGTCATTTCAAACACAAGAGGAGAAACAGCTGCTTTCAGCTTTGATTGACCTGTAGGCGCCCAAATATACAAACTTTTGTTTTTTACTTTTGACGCATTAGTACTATCCAAATTATTGGGATCTAAAGCAAAATTTACAGTAACATCACTTTTTGTCAGCACAGACTGTGCACGTGCTTCAGTCATCACACCAATTAAATCTTGCGTACTTTTATTTAAATTTTGGCGCTGTAACATATCCCCGAAAGAAGGAGCGGCCATCATCGCGATAATTGCCATAATCGCAATCGTCACCATCAGCTCAATTAAGGTGAACCCTTTATGTTTATTTTGCATACTCCCTCCCCAAGGCAACAAAACTTTACCCTATTTAAAATCATATTCTAATTCTTTACACAATCAGCACAATACAGGATAAAAGGCATAAAAAAACAGATGATTGCCAATTTACAATCATCTGTCAATTTTTCAATAAAATTAGAATGTTAACCAATCCACCTTTTAGGCTTGAGTTACCGCAATACGTAACTCTTTTGGCAAACTAAAGGTAATATTTTCTTCCGTTCCAGCAAGCTCTTGTGGTGGTGTTGCACCCCAATCTTGTAATCGTTGAATTACTTGCTTAATTAAAATTTCAGGTGCAGATGCACCCGCTGTGACGCCAACCTTGGCGATATTTTCAAACCATGCTTGTTGAAGTTCATCTGCATTATCGACCAAATAAGCCGCTTTACCCATTCGCTCAGCCAATTCACGTAAACGGTTAGAATTCGATGAGTTTGGTGAACCGACCACCAACACCACATCACATTGGGTTGCTAAATCACGCACTGCATCTTGACGGTTTTGAGTTGCATAGCAAATGTCATCTTTACGCGGCCCTTGAATCTCAGGAAATTTCGCCCGTAAAGCATCAATCACTTTTGCAGTATCATCAATTGATAAAGTAGTTTGAGTAACAAAAGCCACGCGCTCAGGATGATGCACTTGAAGCTCGGCCACGTCTTGCTCATCTTCAACCAAATAAATCGCACCACCATTTTTCAGGTCATATTGCCCCATGGTACCTTCAACTTCAGGGTGGCCTTCATGACCAATTAAGATAGCCTCAACCCCCTCACGGGCATATTTAGTAACTTCAATATGAACCTTGGTCACCAATGGACAGGTTGCATCAAAAACTTTTAAACCACGACGCTCGGCTTCGATCTGTACCGCTTTAGAGACCCCATGCGCACTAAAAATTACAATATTGTCATCGGGTACTTCATCCAATTCATCGACAAAAATTGCACCTCGTTGACGTAAATCGTCCACGACAAATTTATTGTGTACCACTTCATGTCGTACATAAATGGGTGGATTAAAACACTCAAGCGCACGATTTACGATGGCAATCGCACGGTCAACACCTGCACAAAAACCACGTGGATTGGCCAATACAATTTCCATATGTTCCTCGATACCACTTTTCAATCAGCGGAAACTAATAAAATAAATGCAAACAAAGTGACGCCTTGCTATTTCGTTTAAACCTTGTCTACTCTAAAATAGAGAAGATATTTTATCATATCAGGAAAAATATCATGTCGGGTCTCTTGTTTGTCGTTTCTGCAGCTTCAGGAACAGGCAAAACATCCCTCGTAAAAGCCCTCCTTGACCGTGTAACGAATCTTCACGTTTCTGTTTCTCATACTACACGTGGGCAACGTCCCGGCGAACTTGATGGTGTACATTACCATTTTACCGAAAAAGACTCATTTTTGGCCTTGGTTGAACAAGGTGGTTTTATTGAATACGCCGAAGTCTTTGGTAATTACTACGGTACAGCTCAAGCTACAGTAAAAGAACAATTGGCGAAAGGTCATGATGTTCTATTAGAAATTGACTGGCAAGGCGCACAGCAAGTTCGCAAGCTTTTTCCTGACTCTAAACAAATTTTCATTTTACCACCAAGCCAGTTTGATCTGCGTCAACGTCTGTCTAACCGTGGCACAGACTCGGTTGAAGTGATTGAGCGTCGTTTAGGCTGTGCAGTTGAAGACATGCAACAATATGTTAACTTCGACTATGTGATTATTAATGATGATTTTAATAAAGCTTTGCACGATCTTGAGTCTGTGATTATTGCCAATCGTTTAGTCATTACACAGCAAGCGAGCCGTCATCAGAAAATGATTTCTGAGCTGATCACCCCTGTTGAAAAGTGATTAAAACTTGAGTCTACAGACAAAGCACCTTATACTGCACAGTCTGTTTAATTTTAGCCTTTGTAACGAGAACTCTTATGGCACGCGTAACCGTTGAAGATTGTTTAGACCATGTAGACAACCGCTTTGAGCTTGTACTAGTGGCAAGCAAACGCGCGCGTCAATTGGCACGTCAAGGCATTGAACCTACTGTTGAGTGGGACAATGACAAACCGACTGTTGTTGCATTACGTGAAATCGCAATCGGTCATGTTTCTAAAGATATTTTGAAACAACGTGAGCAAGACTACCAAACTTCGAGTCTTGATCTTGCACTGTCTGCAAACAATTTGAATTTAGATAATTTTTCTTTCCAATAAGAAAAATTTATCGTTTAAAAGCCTAGTTTTTAACTAGGCTTTTTTATTGGATAACTTTTATATTTGTGCAATACACGTTATAACTAGAAGATAGGATTCATCGTGGTTTAGGTGTATCTTTTTTGCTTTTCTCTCAATGAAAAATTTGACAACTCATGCAATATGTTTTTCATTAGAGGATCAGTAAAATTTTCTTGTAATTGCTACGTCTTAAAGGTGTTTTATGCCAGGCCCAATGGTCAGCCAAGCTAAACAACAGCTCAAAACTATTATCGATGCTTACTTAACTGAAAGCGACGTCGAGCGAGTGCTTGCGGCCTGTGATTATGCGGATATTGCCCATGATGGTATTACCCGTAAAAGTGGCGAACCCTATATTTTGCACCCCATTGCGGTCAGCTGTATTTTAGCGCATATGCGTCTAGATGCCGAAACTCTGATGGCGGCACTTTTACATGATGTGATTGAAGACACAGACTTTAGCAAAGAAGATATTGCAGAAAAATTTGGAAAAACCGTTTCCGAACTGGTCGATGGCGTCACCAAACTTAGTCAATCCAGCGATAAAGAATATAACAAAGCCGCTTCTTTCCGAAAAATTCTGCAAGCCACACTACAAGACCCACGTGTCATTATTATTAAACTGGCTGATCGTTATCACAATATGACTACCTTGGATGCACTACGCCCCGATAAGCGTGCGCGTATTGCCCAAGAAACCTTTGATATTTTTGTCCCAATGGCACGTATTGTTGGTATGAATGAGATGGGCGATAACCTCGAACATCTGTGTTATCAAAACCTTGATCTCGACATGTATAACAATGTCCAAGAAGCCCTCCTGCAAACCAAACCCAAACGCTGTGAATATCAAAGCAAATGGGAAAATAATCTTACTGAGCTATTAAAAACCCATCAAATTTCAGGTCGAATTAAAAAGAAAAATAATAATATCGAACTGTTACGTCACTTTGTAAAAAATGACATTGATCTACATGAACTCACGCATAGTCATGCCTTTGAAATTATTCTAAATAGCATTGCTGACTGTGACCGCTTAGCCGATGTGTTGCGAGAGAGTTTTCAAGTTTTACACTTTGCAGACCATATTCGTAAACCACTCCCAGGTGGTAACCAATCGCTACTACTACGTTTAAAAGGTGAAAACACAACCTTATCAGTCACCATTCAAACCGAACTGATGCGCAAAGCGGCGCGTTTTGGTGTAGTCCTAGGCGACAGTGCTCCGCAAGCTTGCCGCTCTGCGATTCAAGCCTCGATGCAGAACTTAAATGTCTTGATTGATGGTGCCTGTGCCAAAACCACTTTTAGCGAACTGCTCGATTATTTACACCAAGAGAAAATTTGGGTGTATACCCCACAAGGTCATCTACACGAGTTACCACAAGGTGCAACGGTAGTCGATTTTGCCTACTCTGCTAGCTTATTTTTAGGTAACCATGCGGTAGGTGCGAAAATCAATGGGGAAACTAAACCACTTTCTACGCCATTGCACAGTGGTCAGGTGATTGAAATTATTACTGATGTCTTGGCCACCCCAAACCCAGATTGGCTCAGCTTTGTCAACACGCAAAAAGCCCGTCGTGCCTTACAAAATATACTGCGTGAGCAAGACATCGAAGAACAACGCCTTGTTGGACAACAAGCTTTAAATCGCGCTTTAAAACTATTCAATGTATCCATTAAAGATTTAACCGAATCAGACTGGTTAGAGCTTTTACAATGGCGACATATCGAAAGTAAAGACCAACTCTTTGAGCAAATTGCCGTGGGCGATTTACTGCCGCAATTGGTTGCGAATCATTTGTTTGCGCATGACCAAAGTGCACAGGAATCTGACCGACTCATTCAAGGTACTGAAGGTGTCGATGTCAAATACGCACATTGCTGTAACCCTGTGTTGGGTGATCCAATTCAAGGACATTTATCACGCCGCGGTCTTATTGTGCATCGTGCGCGTTGTCATAATCTCCTGCATGAACAACATCTACACCCTGAAAACATCATGCCGTTGCAGTGGACCAATGAGAATGAAGAAGAAATTAGTTTCACTGCATATTTATTGATTAACATGGCCATGGATGACGAACAAATTTCCGACCTGATTTATCAATGCCGCAAAGAAAAAATTGGGGTCGAAATGGTACGTAATCAAGATGACAAGACTTATGTCAATGTTGTGGTACACAACCGCAAGCAAATTGCAAAAATAATTCGCGATCTACGCATGCATTTTGGCTTCCCGCGTATCAGTCGACTGGCTCAACCAGTGAGCATTGCGGAAACATCGATTGCGAGTTAATTGTTTAAATCCACACATTTTAATGCCAATCTAGGCTATGATTGATGGTGAATATAATAGGAGAACACGATGTCCCGCCAAGTAATTCATACTGAAAATGCCCCTGCTGCGATCGGCACTTATTCGCAAGCAATCTTAGTCGGCAATACACTTTACCTTTCTGGTCAGATCGGTTTAGACCCATACAGTATGGAGTTGGTTGAAGGCATTGAAGCACAAATTCGTCGTGTGTTTGATAATTTAAAAGCTGTCTGTGAAGCTGCTGGTGGAACACTGGCTGATATCGCGAAGTTGAATATTTTCTTAACCGATCTTTCAAACTTCCAGTTGGTCAATCAAATTATGGGCGAGTATTTCGCACAACCTTACCCTGCACGCGCTGCACTCGGTGTGGCTAGCCTACCTAAAAATGCATTGGTTGAGATGGATGGCATTGTGATTATTAATCAATAAGTTATATTTTTTAAGAAAAAGCCACCGATTGAGTGGCTTTTTTTTATCCAAAATTCCAATAAAGACAAATGAGATTTCAAATGATTTTTATTGACAAACGATAACAATTATCAATAATATCACTTATCTTATTTCTTTCATGTGGCTTGCTGAAATGTACGTGTGCTTATGCCGTGGTATTACAGATCAAGATATTAAAGACGCTGTTGAAAATGGTGCGGGCAGTTATCGCGAAGTTCGCGAGATGCTGGATCTCGGGACATGCTGTGGTCGCTGTGCACCAGAAGCACGCTCAATCATCAGTGCTGAAGTATCTGCCATTGCCTCACGCCTAGCTATTGCTGCCTAGATATTTGATTCGTTTTTTAGAATAACCATAATTATAAACTTACTCTTTATGAGTAGCTCCTCCCCCGCTTATGACTCTAAGCGGGTTTTCTTTTCTTTAAGTCCTAAAAATAAATTTTTCATCCCGCATGCTTTTGATTGCGATTTTCATTTGCTGTTCTATAAATTACTCGCCAAAAACCACTTTGTTGTTTAAGATATTTCTCATAAGTTATTGATATTATTTTTAAGCCGCAGTTTGAATGGAGCTTTCTCATGAAAGGCAATCGTGATGTAATTAATCAGTTAAATCAGGTGCTTTATCATCATTTAACTGCCATTAACCAAAATTTCCTACACTCTCGTATGTTTAATGACTGGGGGATTGAGCAACTCGGTTCTGCCGAATATAAAGAATCGATTCGCCAAATGAAGCATGCTGACAAAATCATTGAACGTATTCTTTTTTTAGAAGGTCTACCAAACTTACAACACTTAGGTAAACTCTACATCGGTCAACACACGGTTGAAGTACTGAACTGTGATGTACGTAAGGTCAATGAGAACATTGAAGCCATTCAAGCTGCTGTGAAGCTCGCTGAAGAGCAGCTCGACTATGTCACTCGTGATCTTGTGCAAGAAATTTTAGAAAAAGAAGAAGAATGGTTAGACTGGACAACTACACAGCTCGATTTGGTTGAGACTGTAGGTCTAGAGAATTATATTCAAAGTCAAATTTAGGACTTTTCTATCATTTAAAAAAACCTGCATATGCAGGTTTTTTATTATTTTCATAATTTATTTCCATGGGCGCAAGTCAACTATTTTGACCACCTCACCTTTTTCTTTAT
>ERZ650312.304-NODE-304-length-27377-cov-22.105446_pt1 | contig 27377 bp, 32 predicted proteins | sample MGYA00376248_ERZ650312 | MGnify/ENA primary metagenome ERZ650312 (study PRJEB26733, sample SAMN07839316) | wastewater metagenome | biome: urban; feature: wastewater treatment plant; material: waste water | place: USA: North Carolina | collected 2016-07-28 ... | reverse complement strand
CCGCCAAAACCACAATAGGAGGATTTTATATCATGGCTAAAAAAGTCGAAAAACTCGTAAAACTTCAAATTCCTGCAGGTAAAGCTACTCCAGCTCCACCAGTCGGACCAGCACTTGGTCAAGCAGGTATCAATATCATGGGATTCACTAAAGAGTTCAACGCTCGTACAGCTGACCAAGCTGGTATGATCATCCCAGTTGTTATCTCTGTGTATGAAGATAAATCATTCACTTTCATCACTAAAACACCACCAGCTGCTGTTCTTTTGAAAAAAGCTGCAGGTGTTGAAAAAGGTTCAGGTACACCAAACAAGACTAAAGTTGCAACAGTTACTCGTGCACAAGTACAAGAAATTGCTGAAACTAAAATGCCTGACTTGAACGCTGCATCTGTAGAAGCTGCAATGCGTATGATCGAAGGTACTGCTCGTTCTATGGGATTCACTGTTACTGACTAAGTAGCACCCTAGTTTATCTGATTACAAGGAGACATATAATATGGCTAAAAAAAGCAAAAACTTGCGTGCTGCTCTTGAGAAAATCGACAGCACAAAACTGTACAGCGTAGAAGAAGCTGTTGCTCTTGCAAAAGAAACTAACTTCGCTAAATTTGATGCGTCTGTTGAAGTTGCTTACAACTTGAACATCGACGTTCGTAAAGCTGATCAACAAATCCGTGGTGCAATGGTATTGCCAAATGGTACTGGTAAAACTTCACGTGTTCTTGTTTTCGCACGTGGTGCAAAAGCAGAAGAAGCAAAAGCTGCTGGTGCAGACTTTGTTGGTGAAGATGACCTTGTTGCTAAAATCAACGGTGGTTGGTTGGACTTCGACGTTGTAATCGCAACTCCAGATATGATGGCTGTTGTTGGACGTCTTGGTCGCGTACTTGGTCCACGTAACTTGATGCCAAACCCTAAAACTGGTACAGTAACAATGGATGTTGCTAAAGCAGTTGAAGAGTCTAAAGGTGGTAAAATCACTTACCGTGCTGACAAAGCAGGTATCGTACAAGCTCTTATCGGTAAAGTATCATTTGACGCTGACAAACTCGTTGAAAACTTCAAAGCATTCCACGACGTAATGGCTAAAGCTAAACCAGCTACAGCTAAAGGTACTTACATGACTTCAGTAACAATCACAACAACACAAGGTGTTGGTATCAAAGTTGATCCTAACTCACTTTAATCAATAAGAAGATTGTCTTAGGGCAATCTTTTTTTCTTGAGATTTTCTTGACAAGCAATTGATTTCGATTTATACTATATTCAATTTACATAAAGGAGTCATCCAATGAAAATAGCGGAAAAAAATGAGTTTTATAACTACCTTTCTGCGGCCTACAACCTTCCGCAGGAAGCATTTTCAGAAGCCCTGCGTGAAAAAATATTGGAGGTGGCAGGTCAGCTGGACAAGGAGGAAAATCTCTATATACTGGCTGGACACTTAAGTCGCTTTATCAATGCAGAGCTAACAGCTCTCACTTGTCGAGCACCTAAGGAATTGGTTCAGTTAGCTCGCTATCTTCAAGAACTTCAAAATCACTATCGTTATGCAAGCATTATTCCAGGTAAGATAGAATAGGGGAAAACATGACAGAATATATAAAACCACTCGTATGGAAGTGGGAAGATAAAAATGACAACCGATCTGGCAATCGCCCCACAGCAGGTAGTCGCTTTGAACAAAAACTACCAAAAGGAGAAAAACCTTTCCAAGTTTATTCACTGGGAACGCCAAATGGTATTAAAGTAGCTATCATGTTGGAAGAACTGAGGGAATTTGGTGTTTCGCATGCAGATTATGACCTGTTTCTCATTAATATCGGTCAAGGAGACCAATTCGGCTCCGATTTTGTTGCTATCAACCCCAATTCCAAAATTCCAGCCATGGTAGATTATTCTGAAAAAGAACCCGTTCGCGTCTTTGAATCAGCAAATATTCTTCTCTATTTAGCAGAAAAATTTGATGTTCTCTTACCGAAAGAATGGGCTGAACGGACTGAAGTCCATAACTGGCTCTTCTGGCAAACTGGCGCAGCTCCATTTGTTGGTGGAGGGTTTGGACATTTCTTCCATTATGCTCCGACCGCGCAAGAATATCCGATTAATCGCTATACAATGGAGACCAAGCGTCAGCTGGATCTGTTAGATCAGTTATTAGCGACTAGAGAATATGTGGCAGGTAACACTTATACTATTGCTGATATCGCTATTTGGTCTTGGTATGGTCGCTTGGTGCAAGGAGAACTATATCCAGGTTCAGCAGAATTTTTAGATGTTGCTTCTTATACGCATCTAAAAGACTGGGTAGAGAAGATTGCTCAGCGTCCTGCTGTACAACGAGGGTTGACAGTGAAGTATCAGTCCATTGATCATTAAACCACTCACCCCACCCATTGGGTGGGTTTTTCTTTTACTTTGGTATCATAAAAGTTTATAATGAGAGGGTTAGACTTTGTGAAAATCCAAAAATAGAAATTAATAATTGATACTCAATGAAAATCAGAATTAGACTAGGCGACGTAGATGCAGATAGAACTGAAGTTCATCAAATCAAGTCAACAACGTCTGATTTTGATTTTCGAAGAGTATGAGTTTTTCCTGTCTTATATTTACATAGAAAGTAATAGAAAAATGTCCGAAAAAGTTGAAATGCAGCAGTCCAAAGAACAGGCGACAATGGCCAGAGGCTTGGCTTGGTTGACTGCTGGAAATATTCTTAGTCGCCTGCTTGGTGTTGCCTATGTTATTCCCTGGTATATTTGGTTAGGGGAATATCGAGCTGAAGCCAATGCCCTCTTTAGTATGGGGTATCAAATCTATGCCAACTTCTTATTGATTTCAACAGCTGGTCTTCCGACAGCTATTGCTAAACAAGTAGCTAAATACAATGTCTTGGGTAAAGAAGAGGTGTCGCTCTACTTGGTCAGAGAATTCTTCAAGCTCATGTTGGTCTTTGGAGCTGTCTTTGCAGGGGTCATGTATCTAAGTGCTCCGTGGTTGGCAGACGCATCGGGGTCGAAGGAAAAGTTACTTCCAGTCATGTATAGTCTAGTCCCGCCTCTCTTTATCTTCCCAGCCATGAGTATCTTGCGTGGTTTTTTCCAAGGTCGGCACGATATGAAGCCCTATGCGATCAGTCAGCTTGCAGAGCAGCTGGTACGGGTTATCTGGATACTGGCAGCAACATTTATGATTATGAAGTTGGGTAGCGGTGACTATCTTGAAGCGGTTGTCCAATCTACCTTTGCAGCTTTTGTCGGGATGATTGCTAGTGTTGGGATTTTAGTTTATACTTTATGGAAGCAAGGTTACCTTGGCAAGTTGCTTCATGCTAAGAAACAAAAGATTTCTTTGGATACAGGTCAACTTATTAGGGAAACTGTTCGAGATGCGATTCCAATTATCATTTTAGGTCTAACGATTCAATTATTGCAGTTTATTGACCAAGTCACGTTTATTCGTGTTATGGAAAGAATTACGAATTACAGTAATTCGGAACTTTTGGAACTTTATTCGTATATGGCTGCCAATCCAAGTAAGATTACGATGATGATTATCGGGATTTCACTGAGTTTGGGAAGTGTGGCCATTCCTTTGATAACAGAGAAATTTGTCAAGAAAGATTTGAAGGCGGCATCTCATTTAGTGGCGGATAATCTACAATTACTCTTTATATTCACTATACCGGCAATTGTTGGAACAGTCCTGTTAGCTGGGCCACTCTATACGATTTTTTACGGACCGTCAGAGCCTATCGCCATTACTCTATTCATTTGGAACTTATTTTTAATTTTACCTCTGGGACTATATTCTGTCATTAGCGTTGTTATTCAATCAATCTTTGAAAACAGACATGGAATTTATTATTTCTTGATTGGTATGCTAGTGAAAATTGTTTTACAAGTACCAATGATGTATCTTTTCAAAGTTTATGGCAGCTTTATTTCAACAATTTTTGGTTTAGGTATTATGCTGTATCTCTTTTATAAACGAATTGATAAGATACTAGATATTGATGAACAATTAGTAGTGAAGGATATTGTGACAATTAGTTGGATTTCCGCGGTGATGGGCTTGATTGTCTGGGCTATCGAGTTCCTTCTAGATATCGTTCTTCCAGCAAATGGATATGTTTCTAGCTTTATCCATTTAGTGATTGCTGGTGGTGCTGGTATTATTGTTTTCGGTCTACTGACATTAAAGACGCGTCAGTTAGACCACCTAATCGGTGGTAGAGCACAACTTTTACGTAGAAAGTTACGGCTGGGATAGGGTCTTCGAGAGGGTTAATCTGGCTGGTATTGCGGGATCATTGTACAGTAAAGATAGGCTAGTACGTAATAAAAGGAAAGAAAATTCATGATGGATTTTCTTTTTTCTTGGAGATTTCAGTATAAAAAAAATTGAATTTATGGTAGAATAGTAGGGACAAAAAAGAGGAGTAAGAGAATGAAACCTAAATACGAACGCATTCTAATAAAACTGTCTGGAGAGGCTTTGGCCGGTGAACGTGGTATCGGCATTGACTTGAAAACCGTTCAAGAAATGGCAAAGGAAATCCAGGAAGTTGCAGAATCAGGTATTCAAATTGCCCTTGTAATTGGTGGCGGTAACTTATGGCGTGGAGAACCTGCTGCTGAGGCGGGCATGGATCGAGTTCAGGCTGACTATACTGGTATGCTTGGAACTGTTATGAACGCCCTTGTAATGGCGGATTCCCTTAAACAACTTGGTGTAGATACACGTGTACAAACCGCCATTGCCATGCAGTCGGTTGCTGAGCCTTATATTCGTGGTCGTGCGCTCCGTCATCTGGAAAAAGGTCGTATTGTTATCTTTGGTGCAGGTATTGGTTCTCCATACTTCTCAACCGATACAACAGCTGCCCTTCGAGCTGCTGAAATTGAGGCAGATGCAATTTTGATGGCAAAAAATGGTGTGGATGGTGTGTATAACGCTGATCCGAAGAAAGATGCCAATGCTGTTAAATTTAATGAATTAACCCACCGTGAAGTGATTAGTCGTGGTCTTAAAATTATGGATGCGACTGCTTCAACACTTTCAATGGACAATGACATTGATTTGGTTGTGTTTAATATGAATGAACCAGGGAACATCAAGCGCGTTGTCTTTGGTGAACCGATTGGGACAACTGTTTCAAATTATACTGCAGAAAAATAATAGATTGAAATTGAGTTCAGTTTTCATCTATTTAATAGAAAAATAAAAAAAGTAGGAAGTTTTATGTCTAAAGAAATTATTGCTAAAGCGCAAGAGCGCATGAACCAATCTCATCAGAGTTTGGCGCGTGAATTTAGCCACATTCGTGCTGGTCGTGCAAATGCTAGCTTGTTGGACCGTATTTCAGTTGAGTACTACGGTTCTCCAACACCATTGAACCAGTTGGCTGGTATTACAGTGCCAGAAGCGCGTGTTCTATTGATTACACCATTCGACAAGTCAATATTAAAAGATGTTGAGCGTGCTTTGAACGCATCTGACCTTGGTTTGACACCACAATCTGACGGTACTGTTATCCGTTTGGTCATTCCTGCTCTTACTGAGGAAACTCGTAAGAATTTAGCGAAGGATGTGAAAAAAGTGGGTGAGAACTCTAAAGTTGCTATCCGCAATATCCGTCGTGATGCTATGGATGAAGCAAAAAAAGCTGAAAAAGCAAAAGAAATCACGGAAGACGAATTGAAGTCACTTGAAAAAGATATTCAAAAAGTAACAGATGATGCTATCAAGACAATTGATAAAATGACTGCCGACAAAGAAAAAGAATTGTTGGAAGTTTAATCAACACGTTTTTAGGCTAAAAAACAGATCATCACTGGGCTGTCTAACTTCCAGTGGTGTATCAATAAGAAATCTAATGGAGGGGGGGTTAGACAGACTCCCCCTTTTTTAATCAGAAAGAAGAAAATCATGAATGATTTATTAGCACAGTATATCGTTGGTTTAGTGACTGACGAAAATGATCAGTTTTATTTTGTCCAAAAAGGAGGAGTTACCTTTGCGCTCTCCAAGGAAGAAGGAGAACATAGTCTAGGTCAATCTGTTAAGGGATTTGCCTATACCGATATGAAACAAAAACTCCGTTTGACAACTAAGGAAGTTGGAGCGAGTCGTACCAGCTTTGGTTGGGGAACTGTCTCAGAGGTACGTAAGGATTTGGGTGTCTTTGTGGATACTGGTCTGCCAGACAAGCAAGTGGTTGTTTCCTTAGACATTTTGCCAGAAATCAAGGAACTCTGGCCGAAGAAAGGTGATCAGTTGTACGTCAAATTAGACGTCGATAAGAAGGACCGCATTTGGGCTCTACCAGCTTTTCAGGAAGAATTTCAGAAAATGGCTGGACCTGCTTATGACAATATGCAAAACCAAACTCTGCGAGCGATTGTCTACCGTTTGAAAATGAATGGTACTTTTGTTTATTTGCCAGACAACAACATGCTTGGTTTTATCCATCCGAGCGAACGCTTTGCGGAACCACGTCTGGGTCAGGTTTTGGAGGCGCGTGTCATCGGCTACCGTGCAGTTGATCGGACCTTGAACTTGTCTCTCAAGCCACGTTCATTTGAGATGCTGGAAAATGATGCTCAGATGATATTGACTTATCTGGAAAGCAATGGAGGTTTCATGACCTTGAACGATAAGTCTGCTCCGGAAGACATCAAGGCTACCTTTGGTATTTCCAAAGGGCAATTCAAAAAAGCTCTTGGTGGTTTGATGAAGGCTGGGAAAATAAAGAAGGACTCAGTGGGAACAGAATTGGTATAGGAGGCGTCTATGCTCGTATATATTGCTGGTAGTGGAGCGATGGGGTGTCGGTTTGGTTATCAATTGTCTAAGACAAATCATGAAGTGATTTTGCTGGATAATTGGGAAGAACATATCGAAGCAATTCGAGAAAACGGCTTGAAAGTGACTGGAGATGTAGAGGAAACTGTACACTTACCCATCATGAAACCGACCGAAGCAACGAGAGTAGCAGATTTTATCATTCTATTGACTAAGGCTGATCAGTTGCCAAAGATGTTGCGGGATATTAAGCCAATTATCGGTCCAACTACCATGGTTTTGAGTCTCTTGAATGGTTTGGGGCATGCGACGACCATGCGTCGGTACGTGCCAGATGAAAGTATCATGGTTGGGGTGACCATGTGGTTGGCGGGACTAAAGGGTCCTGGACATGCTCACTTAGAAGGTCCGGGTTCTATGTCCGTTCAGCATATTCTTGGTGATGAGCAATCAGTTGCGGATATTATTGAAATGCTGAATGAAGCTGGGCTAAATGTGACCTATGACAATCATGTTGTCAGTGCTATTTGGCAGAAAGCCTGTGTCAATGGTGTGATGAATCCAACTTGTACCATTTTAGACTGTACAATTGGTGAATTATTCGGTACGGAGGCTGGACTGAATCTAGTACAGGGGATTTTCAAAGAATTTATTGCTGTTGCTAAGTCTGAGGCAGATGGAATTGACGAAGAAGCTATTTGGAAATATGTTATTGATGCTTCGAAGAAGGCTTCCAATCACTATCCATCTATGCACCAGGATTTGGTCCAATATGGTCGAAAGACAGAAATTGATTATCTGAATGGAGCGGTTGTTTTTAAGGGAAAACGTGCAGGTATTCCAACACCCTATTGCCAAATGATAACGGATATGATTCATGCCAAAGAGAGTATGCTGGGGTTGAGATAGGAGAAAGTCATGCTGATTGAAGCGGTAACGATTGAAGAATATATGGCTGCCTTGCCTGAAAATCGGAAGGAAGCAGTTGAACGACTCCATCAAGTGATTGTGGAACAGTTACCAGCTGGTTTTGAAGTAGGAATCTTGGGAGCTATGATTAACTATTATGTGCCGCTTGCTGCCTACCCTAATGGTTATCACTGCACACCGGGAGAGCCCTTGCCATTCCTTGCCTTGGCATCACAAAAGGCACACATCGCCCTCTACCACATGGGAATCTATATGGACCAAGAATTGAATGATTGGTTCGTTGCTGCTTATCAAGCACAGGTGCCTACCAAACTGGATATGGGCAAGTCCTGTGTTCGTATGAAAAATCCCAAGAATATTCCTTATGAATTGATTGGGGATTTAGTTAGTAAAATGTCTATGGAGCGCTATATAGAGCTCTACGAAAAAAATCATAGAAAGTAAATGTAGTGAGAAGAAGTTTTTATTCTTGGTTGATGACCCAGCGCAACCCGAAAAGTAATGAACCAGTAGCTATCTTGGCAGATTATGCCTTTGATGAATCTGATTTTCCTAAGCAATCAGATAATTTCGATGAAGTCAGTCGTTTTTTGGAGGAATCGGCCAGCTTTGCCTTTTCCATGGCTGATTTTGATGCGATTTGGGAAGATTATTTGGGACATTGATGGATAAAATAGTACAAAATAGCCTTGTTTGGGCTATTTTTGCTATAATAGAGAAAAGCACAGGAAAAGGAGTAACTCTTGCTAGAACATTCAATTGATATTCAACTCAAGCATCCAGATGATTCGTTTAGTCTATTTGGTTCGAATGAACGTCATCTGAGATTGATGGAACAGGAACTAGGTGTGGTTATTCATGCCCGTACGGAAAAAGTGCAGGTGATTGGTCAGGAAGAACATGTAGAACAGGCGCGTATTGTTATCCAGTCTCTCCTTGTCTTGGTGAGTCGTGGTTTGGTTATCAATACGCCAGATGTGGTCACAGCTATTTCCATGGCAAAAAATGATGAGATTGAGAAATTCGTTGCCCTCTATGAAGAAGAGATTATCAAGGACAACTATGGCAAACCCATTCGCGTAAAGACCCTTGGACAGAAACTCTATGTGGACAGCGTGAAGCGTCATGACATCGTGTTTGGAATTGGACCTGCTGGTACAGGTAAGACCTTCTTGGCGGTTACTCTAGCTGTAACAGCCCTCAAGCGGGGACAGGTCAAGCGGATTGTCCTGACCCGTCCTGCGGTAGAAGCAGGCGAAAGTTTAGGCTTTTTGCCAGGGGACTTAAAAGAAAAAGTAGACCCCTATTTGCGTCCTGTCTATGATGCCCTCTACCAGATTTTGGGCAAGGAGCAGACCACGCGCCTAATGGAGCGCGAGATTATCGAGATTGCACCGCTGGCCTATATGCGGGGGCGGACCTTGGAAGATGCCTTTGTCATCTTGGATGAGGCGCAAAATACCACCATTATGCAGATGAAGATGTTCCTGACCCGTCTGGGCTTTAATTCTAAGATGATTGTCAATGGGGATATTAGTCAGATTGACCTGCCACGCAAGGTTAAGTCAGGTTTAATTGATGCGACAGAGAAACTGAGCAAAATTCCGCAGATTGATTTCGTACATTTTTCAGCCAAGGATGTGGTTCGCCATCCAGTTGTTGCCCAGATTATCACTGCCTATGAAGAGGAGGCTCGGGCGGCAGATAGTCGATCAAGTTTTGAAACGATTGGACAGTCTGGTCGGAGCGAAGAGGATGAAGATTAGTCAATGTTCAAATCATTATCAAGTACGAGAGTTAGTAGACGCCGACTTAAAGCAGGTCTTGGCATTCTACCAGACCAATCCCCTCTATTTTGAACATTTTCCACCCTTGCCTAGTCTGGAAAGTTTAGCAAATGACCTTGTCGAGTGTCCACCAGGTAAGGAGTTATCAGATAAATATTTTTTAGGATTCTGGGACAAAGAGCGATTAGTTGCCATCCTAGACCTAATTGACGGCTATCCGACTGCAGAGATTGCCTACATCGGACTTTTTATGGTGGATTCAAGATTGGCTGGTCAGGGTCTTGGCTCAAAGATCATAGCAGAGCTCCTGTCTCAGTTAGCAACTCACTTCAAAAAGATGCGTCTAGGTTATGTAGAAAGCAATCCTCAGTCCAGTCATTTTTGGTCCAAAGTTGGATTTTGTCCAACTGGCGAGGTCAAAGAGTTGGCTGGAAAAACATTGTTTTAACAGAATATGATTTAGAATGATAAAAATAATGCCTCTTTTCTTTGTAAAATGGCATTTTTTTGTACTGTTGCAGACTGAAATGACTATTTTTCGTTTGCACCTTATTTAGTAATCTTTTTAATGACTACATGTGAGGTATTACGGGATAAACTGAAAAAATATGACACTTGATAAGTGGAAATATAAAGGGTTTAGCAGATGTGTTGTTACAAGTCATAATGGTCTAATAAAATTGATGTAAATTATTTGTGTACATAGCGAGAGTTATTGATAGATGAACTGAGTTAGTTTGATATGGTTGATGTGTTTTGAATTATTCTTAATTCGATAGTTCTCTGGCAGTGATAATTATTACAGTCATCATATTTGATAATAATGGAAGAAAGTTTTTTTATAAGTAGACAACTTAAAAATGAAGGATTCAAGTTCTACTTTAATAACGATAAAAGTTGCACTTATTCTTGCAAATTATCGTATAATGAAGGTATTGAGAGAGGTAACTTATGGCACAAATTACGAAAAAAGCTCTAGAAGCATCTTTGAAAAACTTGTTGTTACAAAAGCCATTATCTAAAATCACTATTCAAGATATTACAAATGATTGTGGGATAAGTCGAATGACTTTCTACTATCACTTTAGTGATATTTATCATCTGGTGGAGTGGGTTTGTGTAGAGGAAGCACAAAAGGTACTTGGTGAGCATCGACATTATGATAGCTGGGAAGAAGGGCTACTGGCTATTTTTATTGCTGTGAGGGAAAACAAGCCATTTATTCTCAATGTTTATCATTCGGTTAGTCGTGAGCAGATTGAAACGTACCTCTATCAATTAACATATAAGTTGATGGTTGATGTGGTTGAGGAAAAAGCAGTGGGTCTACGTGTTAGTGCCGAAGAAAAAAGTTTTATAGCAGATTTTTACAAATACTCACTGGTGGGGCTGATGTTAGATTGGATAAAAAAAGATATGAGAGATGACCCTCAAGAACTCGTCAATCGTCTAGCAAATTTAGTACATGGTAATATCGTGGCTGCTCTCCACCATTACGATAGCAAAGGAAGATAGTTTTGTTATTTATCAAAAAAGCTTAAATGATAAAAAAATCATCATTTAAGCTTTTTTGTTTATTGTTCCTATGTGAGGATAGCATTAAAATGATGGTAACTAAAAAAAGAGAAGAGGTACCAAAATGTATTATTCTAGTGGTAATTATGAAGCTTTCGCACGTCCTCAAAAACCAGAAGGTGTAGACCAAAAATCGGCTTATATTATTGGCTCTGGGCTAGCAGCTCTCTCAGCTGCCTGTTTCCTAGTTCGTGATGGACAGATGCCAGGTAAACAAGTTCATATCTTAGAAAAAGATCCGATTCCTGGCGGTGCCTGTGATGGTTTTCAATACAGTGATATAGGTTATGTTATGCGTGGCGGCCGTGAAATGGACAATCATTTTGAATGTATGTGGGACCTTTTCCGCTCTATTCCTTCCATTGAAACGGATGGTGTCAGTGTCTTGGACGAATATTATTGGCTCAATAAAGCAGACCCTAACTATTCGCTCTGTCGTACAACTGAAAAACAAGGTCAAGATGCTCATACAGATAAGAAGTTTGGTTTATCTGACAAGGCAGCCATGGAAATTATGAGATTGTTCTTCACACCTGATGAAAAACTTTACAACAAACGGATCAATGAAGTTTTTGATGATGAAGTTTTTGATTCCAATTTCTGGCTTTATTGGCGAACCATGTTTGCTTTTGAAAATTGGCATTCTGCTCTGGAGATGAAACTTTATATCAAGCGCTTTATCCATCATATCAGTGGTTTGCCTGATTTCACAGCTCTGCGTTTTACCCGCTACAACCAATACGAATCTATGATTTTGCCAATGGTCAAGTATCTGGAATCTTTTGGTGTTGTTTTCCATTACAATACCAAGGTGGTTAATGTCCTCTTTGACTGTCAAAAAGATAAGAAAGTTGCTAAAAAGATTGAAGTAATTCGTGATGGGCAAGAAGATAGCATTGACCTGACTGAAAATGATTTGGTCTTTATCACCAATGGCGGCTGTGTTGAAAACTCAAGTTATGGTAGCCAGGATAAGCCTGCCAGCTTTAATAAGGAGATTCGTCCAGGTGGTGGCTGGGATATGTGGCGGAAGATTGTGGCACAAGATGCTAGTTTTGGAAACCCAGACAAATTCTGTTTCGACCCTGAACAATCTAATTGGATGAGTGCCACAGTAACGACGATTGATGAAAAAATTCCAGCCTATATTCAAAAAATTTGCAAACGTGATCCGTTTTCAGGCAAGGTTGTTACAGGTGGAATTGTCACTGCAAAGGATTCAAGTTGGCTGATGAGCTGGACTGTCAACCGTCAACCGCAATTCAGAAATCAAGCTAAAAATGAGTTAGTGGTCTGGGTTTATGGACTGTTTTCTGATAAAGAAGGGGACTATATTAAAAAACCAATGCGCGATTGCACCGGCCAGGAAATTTGTGCCGAATGGTTGTACCATATGGGCGTACCAGTATCAGAAATTGATCATTTGTCGCGTCAAAGTGCCAAAACAGTTCCTTGTATGATGCCTTACATAACAGCCTTCTTTATGCCACGTGAAAAGGGAGATCGTCCAAATGTTGTACCTGATGGAGCTGTTAACTTTGCCTTTTTAGGACAATTTGCTGAAACACAGCGCGATACCATCTTTACTACCGAATATTCTATTCGGACAGGTATGGAAGCTGTCTACACGTTATTAGACATTGACCGCGGTGTACCAGAGGTTTGGGGCAGTACCTATGATGTGCGCGACTTGCTTCATGCGACAGTTGCACTGCGCGATGGCAAACCAATCACTGATATGGATTTAAATTTTGTGGAAAAATTTATTCTCAAGCAAGCTCTCCGTAAAGTTGAAGGTACAGATGTTGAAAAACTTTTGAAAGAGTACCATATTGTATAAAATCAGGCTATTAGAAAAGAAGTTCTCGTGAAACGAGGACTTCTTTTATCTGAATCATCATAAAGAACGGCTTGCATTTAGATTGGTCGACACAACGTTAGCAAACGATGTGAACAAGAGTGTGAGATAGGTTAGAAATGATGTTAATTCAATCCAGAATTAGATACAAATAGAGGTAGGTTTAGTAAAAATTCAATTTGATCATGCATTTTCGTCTCATTGAAACAGTAAAACAAAGTCGGTTTTAGGTAGTCACTAGATGATCATATAAATCAAAATTGTAATAAATATTTATCGCTCAATTAAGATTTTGAAGTTTGTTGATGAGAAATTTCTTGTTTGATAGCACAGTCACAAGAACAATCATTGCAGGCACCTTTACTTTTGACCAAGCTACGGATAGCTAGGACGAACAATACAACAATGAGTGATATCAGGATGAAGTTAGCCATTCATTTGCTCCTTTTGAAGGTTTTTCAGAGTGACGATAGGTAAGGCGGAAGCAGGTTTTCGAACGATACTATACACCATTGCAGATAGTAAAATCAGTGCAATACCGGTCCAAATAGTTGGTTGATGATGGTAGAGAAAAACAGCTCCGAATTGATAAATGATGAGGCTGACAGCATAGGCTAGTCCTGTTTGGAAACCTACAGCAATCCAGGTCCATTTTGCATTTCCCATCTCACGATGTATGGCTCCAATAGCAGCAAAGCATGGTGCACAGAGCAAGTTAAAAATGAGGAATGAGTAGGCGGATAAAGCGGAATAATCTTGCTGGAGCAATGTCCACAATTCACGATTGCTCTCGGAAGTTTCTCCCAGTTTGTAGAGAATACCAAAACTAGCAATGACTGTCTCTTTAGCTAGGAGACCAGTAATCGCTGCGATTGTAGCTTTCCAGTTCCCAAAACCAAGTGGTTGGAAGAAAAAGGCAAAACCATGGCCTATTGAAGCCAGGATACTTTGATTTGTCTCGACTGGTGCCAAAGCCCAGCTGTATGAACTAGCAAACCAAATGATGATATTGGTTACGAAGATAATGGTCCCCGCACGTTTGATAAAGCTTATTGCCTTATCGGAAGAATAACGAAGAACAGTTTGAATTTGCGGAAGATGGTAGGAAGGCAATTCCATGATAAATGGACTCGCCAAGCCACCGAGTTGCTTTGTTTTTTTCAATGCCAAACCAGAAAGAATAATGGCTCCCATACCAATGAAATATGCGCTGGGTGCAATCCAAGGGTTGCCAGGGAAAAAAGCACCTGCAACGAGTGAAATAATTGGAAGTTTGGCTGAACAAGGCATAAAAGTAGCTGTCATAATAGTGATTTTTCTGTCTTGTTCATTCTCAATTGTTCGACTAGCCATTACTCCAGGAACACCACATCCTGTAGCAATCAGCATCGGGATAAAGGATTTACCTGATAGGCCAAACCGTCTAAAAATTCGGTCCATGACAAAGGCAATGCGACTCATGTATCCAATATCTTCTAAGATTCCTAGACAGAAGAAGAGTACAAAAATCTGTGGCACAAAGCCGAGTATAGCCCCACAACCAGCTACAATTCCATCAAGTACTAATGATTGTAACCAGCCAGCAATTCCAAAGGTATCAAGAAGATTTTGAATAATAACTGGAACAAATTGGCCAAACAATACATCGTTGACCCAGTCAGTCCCAATAGTTCCTACGGTTTGGATAGCAAGAAAGTAGGTTAGCCACATAACGAGTGCAAAAATAGGAAGTGCGAGAAAGCGGTTGGTTACAATTTGGTCCACTTTATCAGAAATATTAAGGCCGTTTCCAATTTCTTCTTGGACGGAGCTCGAAATGGTTTCAATTAATTGGTATCGCTGATTGACAATTATGGCTTCGATATCATCCGAATAGATTTTCTCCAAAATCATGATAATTTCAGATAAATCTGCTTTTTCAGTTTCTCCGAAATTGAGTTGATGTAAAATGTCTGGATCTTGTTCTAAAGACTTGATAGCATAAAAGCGTTGTTGCCTTGTAGGGATTGTTTGAGGTAACAATTCAATAACTTGAGCAATAGCTGCTTCAAATTGTTTCTCATATTGCGGATAATAAGGTGTGCTAGATTGGGTACTCGTTCTTTCAACTTCGCTGAGCAGTTGAGGGATCCCCATCTTTTTTAATGCACTAATTGATTGAATGGGGCAACCTAGCTGGTGAGATAACTGGTCTACTTTAATACTCCGTCCCTGTTGTTTCAAAGTATCGGTCATATTCAGTGCAATAACAGTTGGGATACCCATCTCGAGTAATTGGAGAGTTAGATATAGATTGCGTTCCAGATTCGTTGCATCTACAACATTTAAAATGGCTGCTGGTTGAGCAGTTAGGAGGTAGTCTCTAGCAACCATCTCTTCGGAAGTGTAGGGTGAGAGGGAATAGATTCCGGGAAGATCTTGCAGATCCAAGTGTGGTCGTTTTTTTATGTTTCCTGATTTTCTTTCGACCGTTACACCTGGCCAATTTCCAACTCGTTGGTTGGTTCCTGTCAGTAGGTTGAAAAGGGTGGTCTTCCCGCTGTTCGGATTACCCACTAAGGCTATCTGTTTTTTCATTTATTCACCTAGCTTGCAACTTGAACGAGAATCATTTGTGCTTCCGATTTCCGGAGAGTTAAATGGTAGCCACGAAGTGTTATTTCTAATGGATCGCCTAAAGGAGCAACATTTTTTAGAAGAAGTTGTGTATGTTTTGTTATACCCATATCCATGAGACGACGGCGTAGGGCGCCTGTCGCACAGATTTCAATAACTTTAGCGCTGCTACCAATTGGAAGATCTGATAGGGCCAAGGATCGCCCTTGTTCTGATTTTTCTTCTAAAACCAAGCTATTGAGAACAGATTGATCCAAAGCTAAACGACTGGCTTTGACCTGGATAATTGCATTGTCCTTTGTTTTTGAAATGATTCGAATTTCTTGCCCTATCTTTAACCCAAGATGGTTCAAATGTTTGCGAACATCTTCTTGTAATAGAATGTCTTTTACAAGATAAATTTGTCCAATTTGCAGTGTTTGCATGTTCATTATGCATCCTTTGTGATTTTTATAACAATAGTATAACACAAATACTTAAAAATGTCAGATAATTTTTAGATATATGTTGGCTTTAATGATACTGGAATATATTTTGTTCACGGGCTTACTTCATCGCTTTCTTCATCGTGCTCTCTCTTAATCTTTTTTTATAAAAATCCATTGACATATTTTGGAGGTATGATATACTAGTAAAGTACGCTGGTTTAGCTCAGTCGGTAGAGCGCATCCATGGTAAGGATGAGGTCGCCGGTTCAATCCCGGCAACTAGCATAAAATAATCCAAAAAACCCTTGATACACAGGGGTTTTTGTTATGCCTGCCCCAAATTTTTCGAATATCTTTTTGAACTTGTCATTACTCTTTCCTTTTAATGATTCCAGTTGATGGGCATAGACTTTGAGTGTTATGTTTAAATTTTCATGTCCTAATAATTGGGAAATGGAAATCAATTCGACTCCTTGAGTAATCAAGTATGATGCGTGGGTATGTCTTAGTGAGTGTATGTGGACATTTCGCCCAACTATTTTCTAAAGGCAATTCTATTAAATAGGGGGTAAATAGGGAATATTTTACCAACAAAACCCCTTGACATATATGTTTGTTGTGTTAAAATAGTGGATAGAAAGCTGAAAGGAGTAAGACAAATGAACAAAAAACTTATTGTCAAACAAGCTGTTTTTTATTATATACTCCTTTCTAAGCGGGAAAACAGATTTTAGAAATCATTCATGAGTGTGGTCTCGATGAAGAGTAGAGGTTGAACGGCAGTTCAGCTAGATAAGTTTATTGACTTATTGAGTGATTTTTGAAAAACAACGGGTCTATTTTTGTGGACTAAAGCAAGCCTAGGAGGAGTGAAATGCTTCCCTGGGCTTTTTTGTGCGCTTAGAAAGGTAATACTCTTCGAAAATCAAAATTATCCGTTGTCAACTTGCCTTGATGAACTCCAGTTCTATCTTCGACTTCGTATCCTAGGCTACTTTTGATTTTCATTGAGTATAACGTCTATCAATTGTTGCTTATTGAATAAAGTGGCAAATGACAGGCTGGAGATTTGTAAAGGAGATATATGTTTCGATTAATTTTTGATTATATCAAGCGTCATAAGTGGCTCTATTTATTGGTTGCCGTGACCTTGATTATTTATGATGCCACGCTTTTGGTACCGACGCAAATGATTCAACGGATGGTTGATATACTAACAAAAAATGAATTAACGCAAGCAATTTTAGTTCAGGATATGACGCTCTTGTTGCTCGTGACTTTGCTGAACTATGCTATGGCATTTATTTGGCACCTTAAACTATTTCAGGCTTCCGTTAACTTCAAGTTTGATATGCAACAACGGGCATTCAAAAAATTGGTCACCATGCGAACACCATTCTATGAGAAATTTCGCTCAGGAGATGTAATGACCCGTTTTTCAACGGATGTGGATGGCTTGATGGAGATGGTCGGCTACGGTCTCATGATTGTCGTCTATGCAGGCGGCATGCTAGCCTTTATCATCCCAACCATGTTCTTCATTGACTGGAAGATTTCTACGGTTGCTTTGCTTCCGATGCTGTTCATGACACTTTGTATATTTTTTATCGGAAGAAAACAAGATAAGGCGATTGACGCGAATAGGGACGCTGTAGCTCAACTCAATAATGAAGTTTTGGAAGTCATCGAAGGGATTCGAGTGACTCGGGCTTATGGTAAGAAAGAGACTCAAAAAGCTCAATTCCAAGCACGCACCAAACAATTAGCACAAGGTGGTGATCGTATCACCTCACTTCAATCTATATACAATCCACTAGCGACTGTTTGTTTAGGTTTATCAACGATTATAGTACTTGTAATGGGAGCACAGGCCGTGAAGACAGGGCAATTAACACTCGGACAAATCATTGCACTGCAACTCTATGTCAGTTCGCTCTTAGAGCCCTTCTGGACACTGGCAGATTTTATCCTTGTTTATCAAACTGGCAAGACATCTTTCGAAAAATTGCAAGAGCTAATAGAGACTGGTGATGATTTGGAAGTGGATGGGGCTAAGGAAATAGCAGAGCTGGCGAGTATTGCTTTCAAGGATTACAGCTTCCGATATCCACAGGCGGAAAGAGCCAGTCTGCAGGACATTAATTGGACCCTACTAGCTGGACAGACCGTTGGAATCGTCGGAAAAACAGGATCTGGAAAGACGACCTTAGTCCGCCAATTCCTCCGTCAATATCCTATTGGTCAGGGTGATTTCACCATAAATGATCAATCAGTATTGGACTATAAACGCGCTAGCCTTGAAGAAAAAATTGGTTATGTTCCACAAGAACACATTCTCTTTTCTAAGTCTGTCGGAGAAAACATTGCTCTCGGTAAAGTAGATAGTAGTTCTGAAGAGATTGAACAAGCCATTGTTACGGCTGCATTTGATCAAGATTTAAAACGGATGAGTGATGGGCTTAACACCATGATAGGTGAACGTGGGGTGTCAATTTCGGGTGGTCAAAAGCAACGGATTTCTATTGCGCGTGCATTCTTACGGGAGCCAGATTTGCTAATCCTAGATGATTCCTTATCTGCAGTGGATGCTCGGACAGAACGCCAGATTATCCAAAATATTCAAAAAGAACGTGCCGGTAAAACCAATGTCATCGTGACCCATCGTCTATCTGCTGTCAACCATGCTGATTGGGTGTTGGTTCTGGATGAGGGCCGTATCGTTGAAGAAGGACGTCCCGCTGATTTGCTTGCCCAAAAAGGTTGGTATTATGAACAATACCAGCGACAACAAAGCCAGGAAGGAGGAGAGTAATGACTATTTTAGGATTTTTATTAAAACAAATCAAACACATCAAATGGCTATTTATTATAGCAGTAGTTTTCTATTTACTAGCTTCAACCCTGGTTCAGTTGGCTCCTCTGTTGATTCAGCAGGCTATCGATGGGCCAATTACAGATTTGAGCAAGGGTTTGCCATTTGATGAAACTGTTTTTTTGACTCAGTCAGCTCAATATATGGGGATGACAGTCCTAGGAGCCATTGGTTTTTACCTGTCCATGCGCTTACTCATGCATTGTGCCAATCGGATTGCAGAAAATCTGAGAAATCAAGCCTATGATGTGATGCAGCGGTTGCCTATTTCATATTTTGATGATAAACCAGCAGGGAAGATTGCAACTAGAATTGTCAATGATACAGAGACACTGCGAACTCAATTTTATGGTACTTTAGTTTATGCCTTTAACAATTTCGTTCGACTGGTATTTACATATGCTGTTCTTTTCTACATGAATCGTAGTTTGGGTTGGCTGATGTTGCTGCTGATTCCTCTATATATTGGAATTCAATTTGCATATAAAAAAATGACTGACAAGCCCATGAAGGACTTCTATGATGCCAGGAGTGATGTGAATACTCAGGTAAATGAAACCATGAACGGTGCTAGTTTGATTCAACTCTTTGGACAAGAAGAAAGAAGTATGCAAGAGTTTGAAGCTACTGCTGACAAGATGCGTCGTGCAGACAACAAGATGATATGGGCTCAGTCTCTCGCAACTTGGAATTTGAGTGGCTTCTTACAAAATTTAGTGATTACAGGGATTTTGACAGTAGTTGGTTATCAATTTCTCAAGGGCCATCCTGGAGTTACAGCCGGGAGACTCTTTGTTTATGTTAATTACATTGAGGGAATCTTCATCGCATTAGGTGCCTTGGTTCAGCAATTTCCAAATATGCTTCGTTCTTTTGAAACTGGTAAGCGTCTAATGGCTCTTTTAGAAGAAGAGGCGGAACCTGATAGCGAGCATGATTTGGAAGTAAATCAAGGTCAAGTCGTGTTTGAAAATGTGAATTTTAGTTATGAAGAAAACAAACCAGTTTTGAGAGATATTTCCATTCGGGCTGAAAAAGGTGAAACAGTTGCTTTGGTGGGGCATACGGGTTCTGGAAAGTCATCCATTATGAACCTCCTCTATCGTTTCTATGATCCACAGGCGGGTCGCGTATTGATTGATGGGAAAAATATTCGTGACTATTCTCGTGAAAGCCTTCGTAGTCACATGGGGATTGTTTTACAAGATCCCTATCTCTTTACAGGAACGATTGCAAGTAATGTTTCCATGAATGAGGAAACAGCAGACAAAACACGAATTTTGCAAGCCCTGGAAAAAGTTGGAGCAGGGCCGATGCTATCTCGTTTAGAGAAAGGGATTGATGAACCTGTAGTTGAGAAGGGAGCGGCCTTTTCAAGTGGAGAGCGCCAGCTGATTGCCTTTGCTCGGACGCTCTACTCTGATCCTAAAATCCTCATTTTGGATGAGGCAACTTCTCATATTGATACGGAGACGGAAGAAATTATCCAACATGCTATGGAAGTGGTGAAAGAAGGCCGAACAACCTTTATCATTGCACACCGACTCTCTACCATTCAAAATGCAGATCAAATCTTTGTCTTGGATCAGGGTCGAATCATTGAGCATGGCAAACACGAAGATTTGATTGCGTTTGGTGGCACCTATTCTCAAATGCATGAGATTCAAGCAAGGGTGTAAGGACTAAAAATCTTTAGTTGGCAAAGACAGCCAGTCGAGGTGGGCATTTAGATCCTCAACCCAAATATGTTTATTCATTCAACTATGAAAGAATTGTCATACAACTCGAAATATCAAAGTGTTTCTACATTATGAAATCCAGTTTGGAACAACTGGATTTTTTTGAATCATTTTTTTATAAAAGTGACAACCTAAAATGAAAAATAGATTGTAATGATAAATGATTTAATTATTTTTATCAATCTTATCAGTTGATTTATTAGACAACCCGATAAATTTACATTGTTTAATAAAAAAATATATATAGAAAAAAGGCTTTTAAAACAAGGGTTTTAGAATATTTTTGTAAAAAAATATTAAAATAGTAGGCAGAAAACTTGCATAGTGCCAACTTAAATGATAAACTAACAATATAAAGTTAAACAAAAGTTGTCACTTTTAATAATGAAACTACTTGAACGATTAAACAAGTGTTTGTTACTCTTAGAAGTGATAAATTGGTTTTTCTACTATTTTTAATTAAAGGAGAATACATTATGGGATTCATTTGGACATTAATCGTAGGTGGAGTAATTGGCGCAATCGCAGGAGCGATTACAAATAAAGGTGGCTCAATGGGTTGGATTGCCAATATTGTAGCCGGTCTCGTCGGTTCATCCATTGGTCAAGCTCTTTTAGGTCATTGGGGACCATCGCTTGCAGGAATGGCACTCTTCCCATCGATTCTAGGTGCGGTTATCGTAGTAGCAGTTGTTTCTTTCTTCGTGGGTCGTAAGGTGTAAGCCTTCTAGAAAGAGTTGCCTATGACAAAGTTAGTTAAGTGGGGATATGTATTAGTGGCATTACCTCTGTTTATTTTACTTGGCTTAATTGCCATCCGGTATTCGGAGGTTGTCACTTTGCCGAGTGAGGTAGCAGGATTCCTACCGCAATGGTATCTTCATGACCAATCTAATCATGTAATTTCACTATTCCTTTTCTGGGGATCACTTACTTTTATGCTTGCATTATTAATTGTCAGTCTAATATTCTTCTTGTGGCCAAAGCGTTATACAGAAATTGATTTGTCAGTTGAAAAGAATGGTAAGCTTTTATTGAAAAAATCTGCCATAGAAGGTTTTGTAAAATCAATTGTTTCAGAAAATGGAGTAATGGCTGATCCTTCAGTACATGTTTCTCTATATAAGAAACGCTTTAAGGTGAAAGTGGTAGGACAAATGCGTTCGAGAACTGCAGCTGTTCAACAAATGTCCAACTTGGAACAGGAAATTCGAGAAGGTTTAGAGAACTTTTTCGGCTTGACTCGTCCAGTACAATTCTCGGTTGCTGTTAACGAAATTCAAGATTCTAAGAGTAGACTGGTTTCTCGGGTAGAATAGTGGGGTGTGTATGAAAGAGATAAATCATTGGAAATATCCTATTTTGGGAGCTGGAACTGGTCTTTTATTGGCGGTACTTTTCCTTACCCTTGGGTTCCTTAAAACATTGCTTGTATTATTTTTAATGATACTTGGGGCACTGGTGGGCTCTCTCGTTCAACGATCAGGTATTTTAGAATATATTTTGAGAAAGTAATACAAAATTTTGGAGGATGAATATGACTGAACAAAAGAAAGTTTCTGTAATTCGTGGAGAATTAACATATGCTGATAAAGTCATTGAGAAAATGATTGGAATTGCCTTAGAGTCAGTAGACGGCTTGTTGGAGGTCAGTGGTGGATTTTTCGCAAACCTGAAAGATAAATTAGTCAATAGCGACCAGCCGACAACAGGTGTAAACGTTGAAGTTGGTAAAAAACAAGTTGCTGTAGACCTTTCTATTATTGCAGAGTATAAAAAACACTTACCAACTATCTATAAAGATATGAAAGCTATTATTGAGTCAGAAGTGAAAGCCATGACAGATTTGGATGTGGTTGAAGTGAACGTTGAAGTGGTTGATATCAAAACTCGTGAACAATATGAAGCCGATTCAGTAAGTTTACAAGATAAAGTTACAGATGCTGCTAGTTCCGCAGTTGGATTTACGACAGCTCAAGTAGATAAAGCTTCAAAGGGTGTTGAAGACTTGACAAGTGGCAAAGAACCACGTGTCATTTAAGTGAATAGAGGAGGAAAAAATTATGTCAGTAGATAAATTGAATGCAAAAAAAGATGAATTTGTTGGAACAGCAAAGAAAGTTGCTGGTAAAGTGACTGGAGATAAACACTTGGAAAATGAAGGTAAGATTGAAGAATTAGCAGGAAAAGCTGGTTCCATCTTAGCTGATGCAAAGGATACTGTAAAAGGTGCTCTTGATGGATTGAAGAATTCCAATAAGTAAGGATTACGAAAAAAGAAAGCAAGGTATTACTTATGGCGAAAATTACAGAAGTAGAACAAACATTGATAAAGGGAACAGTGACATACGCAGATCAGGTCATTGAAAAAATGGTTGGTCACGCTTTGCAACATGTTCCAGGTTTATTGTCAATTAGTGGTGGATTTTTCACAGATATCAAAAATAAATTGATCAACAGCTCAGATGTCCGAGAAGGTATTAATGTAGAAGTCGGTAGCAAACAAGTTGCAACGGATTTGAAAATTGTGGTAGAATATGGAAAAGATATTCCTGAAATCGTCGAAACAATGAAGTCTATTATCGGTACAGAAGTGAAGAAAATGACTCACTTGGAAGTGGTTGAAGTCAATGTTGAAGTCGTGGATATAAAGACACGTGAAGAGTTTGAGGCAGAATCTGTGACCTTACAAGATCGTGTAGCTAGTGCTACTCAAGCTACAGGTGAGGTGATAGGCAATCAAGCTAGTAAAGCTGGCGATTTCGTCACGACTCAAACAGAAGTGGTAAAAGATAAACTTGAATCATCACGTGTTCAATAATCACGTACACATTTTCGTGCGATAAGAGACAACTAGCTAGGTAAAAGATGTGTTATCTAGCTAGACGATGGGAGTGAGATGATAGCATCTCGCTCTTTTTCAGTTTGTGAAAGGAGAACAAAAAAATGCCAAATCGTAAAATGGTAAAAACATCAAAATATCAGCAAATTGCAGTTGGAGTTGCTCAAAGAATCGTGAGCGGGGAGTATAAAGTGGGTGAACGAATCAAATCTCGTTCTACATTAGCCAGTATGTTTGGTGTTTCTCCTGAAACAACTCGGAAAGCTTTAAATATCTTGGCTGATATGAATATTGTTTCCGTCAAACACGGTAGTGGAGCCATTGTCTTGTCCAAAGAAAAGGCTCAAGATTTTTTGGATAATTTTGAAATGACCAATTCATTGGTTACGCAGAAAGATCGAATTCTTGAGAAAATGGATCAACAGGAGCTCATGCTGAAAGAATTACGTGGTATGGTTTCTATTTACCTAGATCAGACCAAGCGTGTCCAAAAAAAGTATCCCCTTGAACCATATGGATTAAAGTTGACCTCGGATTCTGACTTGTTGGGGAAACAATTAACAGAAATCCGAGTTTGGCATCATACAGGAGCTGTGATAGTAGGGATAGAAAGAAATGAAGACTTGCTAATTGCTCCCAGTCCGTATCAAACATTGGAAAAGGATGATTTGATTTATTTTGTTGGTGAGGAAGAAAGCTACACAAGGGTGAAGAATTTATTCAATTTGCATGAAAAACAAAAATCGGCGAAATAAGTTGATAGACCAGAAAGAAATTGTACATGAAAGCTTTAATTTTTGATGTAGATGATACCTTATATGATCAAATTCAACTGTATTATCAATTGATTAAAAACCAGTAGGTCTAGCGGGTATGAATTGTTCGGAATTATGGTTTACAGGAACTACCGATCCCATAGAAGTAGACGCGCTTGCTGTTGTCAATTAATTTTGCAATTTCTTCTAGCTTTTCTTCATCCACTAGGTTATTGGTAGCTGCCAATATTTGATCATAATCAATCAAGACTTTCTTAGTTAGGCTACGCTGAATATGGTCGAAATGTTTTAACAAATGCTGGTGATCTTTTTGATAGGTGAAAACAAATTCTCTATAACCTGAGAAACCGCATTTTTTAGCGAATCGTGAGGGTGCTGATGGTGAAAACGTGAAGAGTGGCTGTAGTGAACTCCAATGTTAAATCTGATCAACAGGATCCAATTGCGTGAAATAGCGGGCAAATTTCTTGTTCCAACTCAGTCATTTCGTCCATATTGGATTCAATAATGGCAATGTTATTTTTTCCTGTTGCTATCATAGTGACTTACCCTTTAGTACGATGGTTTGTAATCATTATACTATAAAAATCCGCTTTCTTCCCTTTTGTGGTATAATGGACTTGTATAGAAGGAATGTAATAAGATGTATATTGAAATGGTAGACGAAACAGGAAAAGTTCCTGTGAAAATGCAAGAACAAATCATAGAATTGCTCCAATTTGCAGCTAAAAAAATCGGTAAACAAAATAAAGAAATGGCTGTGACATTTGTAGATAATGCCCGTGTGCATGAAGTAAATTTGGAATATCGAGGTATTGATCGCCCCACAGATGTGGTTAGTTTAGAGTACAAACCCGAATCAGAAATTGTCTTTGATGAAGAAGATTTGGTGGACAATCCTGAATTGGCTGAAATGATGGAAGATTTTGATGCCTATATTGGTGAATTGTATATTTCAATTGATAAGGCGCGTGAACAGGCTGAGGATTATGGACATAGCTTTGAGCGTGAAATGGGATTTTTAGCCGTACATGGCTTCTTACACATCAATGGTTACGATCATTATACGCCAGAAGAAGAAGCTGAGATGTTTGGTTTACAAGAAGAAATTTTAACTGCTTATGGACTTACGCGAGAATAATTCAAAAAATCGGTGGAAAAACCGAGAATTGATGTCGAGTCTGGATTTTGCTGTATCAGGACTCATAACCGCTTTTAAAGAAGAGCGCAATATGCGTAAGCATGCTGTATCGGCTATATTAGTCATTTTGGCAGGCTTGGTTTTCCAAGTATCGGTGACAGAGTGGCTATTTCTTTTGTTGAGTATCAGCTTAGTTATCGCATTTGAGATTGTCAATTCTGCCATTGAAAATGTGGTGGACTTGGCTTCTGATTATCATTTTTCCATGCTGGCCAAAAATGCAAAAGATATGGCGGCAGGGGCAGTTTTATTTGTATCAGGATTTGCATTACTAACAGGGCTCATTATTTTTGTGCCTAAAATTTGGAATTTTATATTTTAAGAATGAAGGAGAATTCATGACATTTAAGTCAGGATTTGTGGCGATTTTAGGTCGTCCAAATGTAGGAAAATCCACTTTCCTCAACTATGTAATGGGGCAAAAAATTGCCATCATGAGCGATAAGGCTCAAACCACCCGTAATAAGATTATGGGGATTTATACCACGGATGAAGAGCAAATTGTTTTTATTGACACGCCAGGAATTCACAAGCCCAAGACAGCCCTAGGTGATTTTATGGTGGAATCAGCCTATAGCACTCTTCGAGAGGTAGATACAGTTCTGTTTATGGTACCAGCGGATGAAAAACGTGGTAAGGGCGATGATATGATAATGGAACGGCTAAAACAGGCAAATGTTCCAGTTATCTTAGTGGTTAATAAGATTGACAAAGTTCATCCAGACCAACTATTAGAGCAGATTGATGATTTTCGCCATCAAATGGATTTCAAAGAAATTGTACCAATTTCGGCAACTCAGGGTAATAATGTCAATCGACTTATGGAAATTCTGAAGGAAAACCTGGACGAAGGATTCCAATATTTCCCTGCGGACCAAATCACTGACCATCCCGAACGTTTTTTGGTGTCTGAGATGATTCGTGAGAAAGTCTTGCATCTGACTCGTGAGGAAATTCCGCACTCAGTTGCCGTTGTCATTGAGTCCATGAAACGCGATGAATTTACCGACAAAGTCCACATTCGCGCGACGATTATGGTAGAGCGTGATAGCCAAAAAGGCATCATCATTGGTAAGCAAGGAGCTATGCTCAAGAAAATTGGCTCCATGGCCCGTCGTGACATTGAATTAATGCTTGGTGACAAAGTCTTCCTCGAAACCTGGGTTAAAGTCAAGAAAAACTGGCGAGACAAAAAACTCGACCTCGCTGACTTTGGGTATAACGAAAAGGAATATTAAGAAGATTCGGAGGTTTGAAACCGTCTGGGAATAGACTGTTTCAGCTGGTCACCTAGAAATGCGAAAGTGACCATGTGAAAACCCGAACCTAGAGAAATTTGATAACTTGTCCATTCTCGCTTATACTCTGCTTTCAAATCTATTAATGAAAAGTTAAAAACACCACTTTTGTGGTGTTTTCCGTCGTAATGGTATGGTAAATGAAGATTAAAATAGTTAATGAACAAACTTTTCTATCTGGGCTTCTTTTGCCAGTCAGGTTTGGCGAACAAATGAGCAAGAATTGATAGAAAAATTTAGAAATAATAAGTTTCCGCATGAGTTTCTTTATTTCTCTTCTAGCGAAGAGCCCATAGCTTGGATTAGTTTATCTCTCCGTCACGACTATGTTGAAGGATGTCAGAATAGTCCAACTGCTTACTTAGAAGGAATTTTTATCATTCCAGACTATCGTAGCCAAGGGATTGGCGACAAACTATTATCTTTTGCAATAAGTTGGGCTGAAAATCGTGGAATATCTCAACTTGCATCTGACGTGGAATTCGATAATCAACTTAGTCAGAATTTTCATGTCAAATATGGTTTCCGGGAAGTTGGTAGAACAGTTCACTATGTTTTGGAATTGAAGTGAGATAAAAAAACTTTATGAGAAAGGAAAGCCGACTAGGTGTTGGAATTGAACCCGCCTACGACTCTTTGAAAA
>ERZ650312.299-NODE-299-length-27539-cov-12.104024_pt1 | contig 27539 bp, 19 predicted proteins | sample MGYA00376248_ERZ650312 | MGnify/ENA primary metagenome ERZ650312 (study PRJEB26733, sample SAMN07839316) | wastewater metagenome | biome: urban; feature: wastewater treatment plant; material: waste water | place: USA: North Carolina | collected 2016-07-28 ... | reverse complement strand
CTTAGATTCATTACATGCTGTCAGTGAAAATGTTGTCACTATTAGAATTGGAAGCCATTTTTTATTCATTATGAGACCAATGATTTAGAATTTAATTATATGGCTTGAGTATATTTCTTAAGTTTCTGAAAAGTAAAGTCTTACTGTTTTATCTATGTTTGGGCTATGTTCGTAAATATATAGAAGTTAAGCTTTGGTCATATTGTTGAGCGCTATAAAATAAAAAACCACCCAACTTTTCCGTTGGATGGTTTGGATCACATCAAGTTACTTTAAGTTGTTGCTTGTTGTTCCGCTTGAATTGCAGTGAGTGCAATCGTAAACACAATATCATCCACCAAAGCCCCACGAGACAAGTCATTTACAGGTTTGTTCAAACCTTGCAACATTGGGCCGACGCTTACGACATTGGCAGAGCGTTGCACGGCTTTATAGGTGGTGTTGCCTGTGTTTAGGTCAGGGAAAATAAACACATTGGCACGACCTGCAACTTTAGAATCAGGTGCTTTCGAGCGTCCGACACTTTCAACCGATGCTGCATCGTACTGAAGCGGCCCATCAATCAACAGATCAGGACGGCGTTCTTTCGCTATACGTGTTGCCTCGGCGACTTTCTCAACTTCAGCTCCAGCACCAGAGGTACCTGTTGAGTATGAAATCATCGCAATACGTGGGTCTAAACCGAAGGCCTTTGCCGAGTCTGCCGATTGAATCGCAATTTCAGCGAGCTCTTCGGCATTTGGGTCTGGGTTAATCGCACAGTCGCCATAGACATAGACTTCATCGGGTAACAGCATAAAGAACACGGAAGAGACCAGTGAATACTCAGGCGCTGTTTTAATCAGTTGGAAGGCTGGGCGTACAGTATTGGCTGTGGTGTGTATTGCACCTGAAACCAAACCGTCGACTTGATCGAGTGCCAACATCATGGTACCCAGAACGACTGTGTCTTGCAGCTGTTCACGCGCTTGCAGCTCGTTCAGTTTACCTTTACGCAGTTCCACCATTTTCTCGACATAGTTTTCACGAATCAAATCTGGATCGATAATTTCTAAGTCATGTGGAAGCTCAATGCCACGTGCTTTCGCCACTTCTACGACAGCTTCAGGTTTCGCCAATAAGATACAGTGTGCAATGCCACGAGATTGGCAAATAGCCGCCGCTTGAACTGTACGTGGTTCATCGCCTTCAGGGAGGACAATCCGCTTTTTCGCAGCAATCGATTTTTGGACCAATTCATGGCGGAAAGCCGAAGGCGAGAGACGAGGTTGGTACGAGCCATTCAACATTGCCGTTAACCATTCTTCATTGATATGGCTCGAAACAAAACGAGTGACTTGTTCAGCACGTTCCGTATCATCGACTGGAATTTCATTGCTGAGATTGGCTAAGCTCTGCGCCGTGTCGAACGTGCTGAGCGCTGTATGTAAAATTGGTAAGCCTTGCTTAATCGCTGTTTGGCAGAACGCAAGCACTTGCTCGTTTGGCGTATGGTGTTCAGTCAGTACTAAACCTGCCAGTGGAATACCGTTACTGCTGGCTAAGCTGGATGCCAAAAGCACATCGATACGATCTGATGCACTAATGATCAGCTCGCCTGCGACAAACTTATGAAGTTCGTGCTCAATGTTCGATGCAATCAAACTGCTATGCAACACACGACGTTGGGTCGCGTCGCCTTGATTGATCCATTCCGCCTGAATGTGTGAAGCCAAGTCCGACATACGCGGTACGCTGAGCGTGTTACTAAACGGAACCAAGCCAATCACAGGGAGTTTATCTGAACCGAGTTTTGGATGGGTCTTTTGGAGCTCAATAATAAATTTATTGGTATCGCTGATTAAACGCAGACTTGGGTCAAACGTCACTGGAATGTGTGCTGAGTCATCGGGCAAGCCTTTGGTGCGCATCAATAACACGCCCGCAGTTCGCTCTGAGCTGGCACCGCCAAAGTAGCGTAGCTGGCTATCGACTTTTTCAGCCGTCGCACTTGGTTTATTAATGTCTGCATTACTGACAATAATGACTTTGGCATCGAGTGCTTGCGCAAGTTGTGCATTTAGTTCAGAAGCAAAAGAATCTCGGCTATTCGGGACTAAGCCTTCAACAATAATCAGGTCATGCTTACGCGCAATAGCACGGTGCAAACGAACCGCATCTTCAAGCAACTCATCATTTTCACCTGCACTGAGTTGTTGCAAAATGGTGTGATAACTAATCGGTTCAACGGTTTCATTTTTTGAAACATGGTGATAGAGCGCTGTGGTACGGTCTGCACCTGTAGTCAGTTCTTGAGAAAAAGGTTTTAAAAATCCAGCCTTAACCCCTTGGCATTCCAGCGCATAAACCAAACCCAGACAAGCGGATGTTAAGCCGACGCCTTCCCCAGTGGGCACAAGTAAAATCGTTTTCATATATTTATTCGTCATACAAGAATTTAAAACAGACTTGAGTGAATGTAACGATCGCTTAAGCGATCGCTACATTGTCTTCAGACTTTTTTGCAGCAGTTTGAATCACCTCATCGGCCACGGATGCAGTTTCTTTGGCAATACGGCCTTCTTCATCGGTCGGCACAACCCAAATTTGCGGGCCTGTACCTGTATCAATACGACCTTCGGTACCACGTTTTAAACTGTTATTGGCTTCTTTACTCAAGTTAAAACCAAAGTGCGGTAGGAAAGCGACTGTTTTTTCACGAATATATGCCGAGTTCTCACCAATACCACCCGTGAAGAACAAGCCATCAAGACGTGGTAGACCACAGCTCAGTGCGGCCAATGATTTTGCGAGGCGGTAGCAGAACACTTCAATGGCTAAAGTCGCATCTTCATTGCCTTGTTCTGAGGCTTCAATCAAAGTACGCATGTCATTCGAAATATCAGACAACCCGAGTAAGCCCGATTGGCTATTCAGCATTTTATCAATTTTATAAATATCCCAACCTAGGTTGTTGGCAAGGAAACTATGTAAGCTTGGATCGACATCACCACTGCGTGTGCCCATCACGACACCTTCAAGTGGAGTTAAGCCCATTGAGGTATCGACACTCTGCCCATTCCAAATTGCACAAGTAGAGCTACCATTACCCAAGTGTGCGGTTAACCAGCCTCCTTGTTTGAAGCTACCTGCCAGTTCTGAACCGCGTTCAGACACATAAGCATGGCTCGTACCGTGGAAGCCATAGCGACGGACATTATGCTCAGTGTATAAAAATTTTGGCACAGCATAGCGATAAGCATGTGCAGGCATGGTTTGGTGGAATGCTGTATCAAATACAGCCACTTGCGGTAGCTCGGGGAATAAGCGCATAGTGGCGTCAATCCCAACCAAGTGCGCAGGGTTGTGTAATGGTGCAAGTGGTGTTGCTGCACGAATGCGTTCTACAATTTCTTCTGTTAAAAGTTCAGCTTTGGTCAATGTACCGCCGTGTACCACGCGGTGACCAATGGCTTGAGGGTTATAATGTGAAAGGCGTTCTAAGATGGTTTCCAATGCTTTTTCATGATCGGCATGTGGAATAGACAATTCAAGGGGTTGACCACCCGCTGTAATGCCTTTGATACGAGCGTCAGCAGAACCTAAGTTCTCAGCTAAACCGAAAATACGATCTTCACGACGTTCAGAAACGAGCGCATATTTGATTGATGAAGATCCGCAGTTAATTACTAATACTGATGTAGACACGTTTTAATACCTGATTCTAATTGAATTATCCGTCCTAGAACTGATCTTCATGCAGTACGTTCTTATGCAATCTTGATCATTTTTTATGTTGTATCATGTGTATATTTTTAGTCCAAGATAGACTTTAGGTGATTAGACTTAAGCACTATCGACCATCTGATGAATAATAATTAAAATTTATCGGTTCATGATTTTCATTTATTCATGAAATGATGCTGAATTATTCATCAGCTTCAACCCTTTAAAAATAACACGTTATCTGCTGAAAGCAGCTGAATATATTGTGGCTTTCCTGTTTATTTTTGATATTTCATCTTTAGATCCACACATAATCACATGTGCAATCAACGTAACCATCAAAAAATCATGATTTCCTCAAGATTTTAAGCATTTGCATTGAAATGGCACTGATTGGGTTGGCAAACGCCTTTATGTAAAAAAGAGAGATATAAAGTCAAAACAACAGCCGATAGGGGGATCAGTAAAATAGGCCTGTATCTTATGATGATCATGCTTTTATTTTGAGTGCTTGCAGAGAGTGTTCAGATATAAAAAATGTTCAGCCCTTTGGAAAGAGCTGAACATAGATATTTAAAATGTGCTGGAGCTGGATGAGTTATTGGCGAATTTGACCATCACCAAACACAATCCATTTTTGTGAAGTCAAGCCTTCTAAGCCGACTGGGCCACGGGCATGGATTTTATCCGTTGAGATGCCAATTTCTGCACCTAAGCCATATTCAAAACCATCGGCAAAACGGGTCGAGGCATTGATCATGACAGAACTCGAATCAACAGCAGCCAAGAACTCACGAGCTAGAGAGTAGTTTTCTGTAATGATTGAATCGGTATGGTGTGAGCCGTATTTATTGATATGCTCAATCGCTTCTTCCATACCAGACACCACTTTCACTGCCAAAATTGGACCGAGGTATTCGGTGTACCAATCTTCTTCTGTCGCCGTTTTGACTGCTGTACCTAAAATGCGCTGAGTTTCAGCACAGCCGCGCAACTCCACTTTTTTTTCAGTGTAGAGCTCAGCGACACGCGGTAAAAACTCATCAGCGACTTTTTCATCGACTAGCAAAGTTTCCATTGCATTACACACGCCATAACGGTGAGTTTTTGCATTGAGCGCAATTGGTAGGGCTTTTTGTAGATCAGCTTGTGCTTCAACATAAACGTGACAGTTCCCATCCAAGTGTTTAATCACAGGGACACGGGCTTCATTGCTGATACGTTCAATCAGGCCTTTACCTCCACGTGGAACAATGACATCGACAAATTCAGTGAGTGTAATCAGTTGCCCCACGGCTGCTCGGTCTGCGGTGTTAATGACTTGAACCGCATGTTCAGGTAAACCCGCCAGTTTTAAACCGCGTTGGATGGCTTCAGCAATGGCTTTATTGGATTCGAGCGCTTCCGAACCACCACGTAAAATAATGGCATTACCAGACTTTAGTGCTAAAGATGCGGCTTCTAATGTCACATTTGGGCGAGACTCGTAAATCATGCCAACCACGCCTAAAGGAACGCGCATCTTACCGAGCTGGATTCCTGACGGACGATAGGCCATGTCGGTGATTTCACCGACAGGATCTTTGAGACTAATTACATCTTTTAAGCCTTGCAACATGCCTTTAAAGCGTGCGGGAGACAGTTCTAAGCGATCAAGTAAAGCACTGTCTAAGTTATTGCTGTGCGCTTTGTTCATATCTGCTTGGTTCGCCGCTAAAATACTGGGCTCACTGTTGACTAAAGCAGTATAAATAGCTGACAACGCATTGTTTTTAGTTTCGGTAGAGGCACGCGCCAAAATACGAGAAGCTTGACGTGCTTGCTGTCCTACCGTTTGCATATATTGTTCAATCGACTCTTGCATAGCGGTTTGATCACTTAGAAATTTCACAGAAGATAGTAACAGCCTAACACTCGACCGCATAGTCTCTACATGAAAAATCCAGCGTATAGGCGGACTTATACATATTTTGAAATTGTTTTTTATCTAAAACATGATGAGCGGTTACACAATCTGTTGCGTGTAAAACAGTGCTCTGTATAGAATGAATTTTAGGACATGAAGTCCTTGCATAATTATTACAACACTGAACACCCTGTTATCGTTGACAGGCGTGATCGTGCATTTCTTGCAAAACAAAAAGTATAGGCAAGAGTAGAGGGAAGGAACATGAATTCTATGATTCAAAGGGATGCCGAGCTGGATGACGCGAATTTACGCTTAGGTTTTTTTGATGTTTACCATCGTAACAGCTTTAAAGAACCTGCACGAACCACATGGATTGAGGGCTGGAAAGTCGAATACATGGCGATTGCTCGGCCAGAGTCATTCCATCGCACGCCTATCGTGATTATTGGTGGGGCATTTCAAAACTTTAATTCCTACAAATACTGCGTTGAGCAACTGCTCGATGCTGGTCCGATTGTCCTGATTGATCTGCCTTCAATGGGCGCCAATCAACAAATTCGTAATATCGATACAGGCTTGTCTGCAGGAACATTAGAACTGGGTGATCTCGCGAAAATGCTCGGCGTTTGGTTGGATATTGAAGGATTAGACAAAGTTTCAGTGATGGGTATGTCACTGGGCTCAGTGGTGGCGTCTTGTTTGGCCGATCAACGACCAGAGCTGATTGACCGTATGATTTTAATGGGTGTGATGCAAAAGACCCGTAAAAGCTGGCGGATGTTGCTGGAGGAATCGTTACATTTAATGCGTGAACAACGTATGGATGAATTTGGTCAGGCCGTGATTTTGTATTTGGTCAATCATGCTAAAATGGATAAAACCAAAATGTCACCCACAGCCAAGCGTTTGTTCTTCAGGCAGATGGCGGAGTTTACGGCAACAGAACAAGAGCGCTATGAAATCAACTGCAATCGTTTGCTTCGTCTCACCGATGTGCCGATTCCACAGTGCAAAGTCTTGGTGGCCTGTGGCCAATATGACAGTTTTACCTTGCCACATGAAAATGCCAACTTTGCTTTGCAATGTCCTGATATGGAATATGCGCAAATTGCCAATGCAGACCATGTGCCACAACTACAACGCCGTAAAGAAACCATGCACTTGTTTGCGACGTTTCTGAAGGATGAGTCCATTCAACACTTAGACGGAATTATCCCCTTTAGTCGAGCACAAATGTTGGAAATGGAGAGCCGTGGTGAAGAGCGAGTTCAGATTCAACAGCCCGAAACTTTCTTAAGCTATCGACATTCGGATTTGGTGATTGCGACAGAAGTGGTGGACTTGAACTACTTTGGGGTGCTTTTACGCTTTGAGTCAGACTTAGCTGCTATAGCGGTTAAATATCCGCGTGATTTAGCTTTGCACTTGAGCGATGAAGAAGGTGCATTTCAGATTGAATGTTTAATTTTTGCGGAAGATGGACCGTACCTTCGTGCCTTGTTTAAACATGGCAGTTTTGAACTTGCAGAGCGATTACTTCGCTTTGTTGAGCGTCAAAAACAAGAACAGACGTTGCTTGAAGCTGTGAGTTAATTGAAATTTAAAATAAAAAAACAGCATTTCATCGCTGTTTTTTTATGGGGACTAAGGTTATTGCTCGGGTTGATTGGGCTTTTGCCATTGGCTATGTACCAACCAGACCAAGTCGCCTAAGTGATCCTGCTGATCTAAGTTTGAAGTATCGGTCTGAGTACTATTGAAGGTCAAAGTGGGTTGGTGAACAGTAACAGTATGAAAGCCAGCTTGTTTGAAAAACTGAGTGGCTTCAGTCGGACTGATAAAGTGAAAGCCAAAGGCGCTACGGGACATCCATTTTAAAAGTTTGCTACTGCTCCAGATAAAGTTAGCCAGCTTATTTTTTACAGGTTCAGGGTAGAGGTCAGTCAGATAATACAACTGATCAAACTGCTGTCCGTATTGGACAATGCCTTGTAGCAGTTGAGCGAGCATGTTTTTGTTAAAGTAGTTGATCAAACCTTCACTCACCACCACCAAGGGGCGGTTTGGGTCAAACACCTCAAAAGCACGGGCAAAATCTGCGCTAAATAAGTCGGCGGAGAGAACAGCTGGACTGGTCTGATCGATCTGTTTTAAGGCCTGAGTTTTCATTTGCGCCATGTCAGGTAAGTCGAGTTCACGATAGTCAATCTCAGGATACTGTTGGCGAAAGCTCCAGCCACGTGGCGACAAGCCACTGGCAATTTCTAAAACTTGTAAGTTTGGGTAGTGTTGGATCAGCGCGCTGAGGTGGTCATCAATCATTTGATGACGCTGTTTTAAGGTGGTGCGCATGCTACCACCGACGTGTTTCTCGGCCCAACTTTCGAGTGGATGCACCAGTTTGGCCAGTAACTTCCCTTTGCGGGTGGCAAATACAGGATGTGAGATGCCCATGCTATACCAAATATAGCCTGTATAGTGCGCAGTAAAAGAGATGTGGCGATGAGCCGATAAAGCATCTGTCATGGTATCCGTACCCGATATTTTGTTATTTTAGCGTTGTTTTTTGGGCAATGCTGAGCAAGCCTGTTGATTTATTTTGAGTTTATCATAATGAAAAAAGGACATCTTGTGATGTCCCTTTGTCCGAAATATCGAGGTTGAAATGGTCAAAGATGAAGTGCTTAACTTAATCTAAACAGTTCCACTTGGTCGCGTACTTTGGCCCAATCTTCACCTAAATGCAGCGTCGATTGAACGTTGACGTTTGGAATCTGACCACGCATGCGTTCTAAGCGAGCTTGGTTTGGCAGCGCCAGTTGGTTGATCCCCTCCAAAGCCACGCATGCGGCTGCTCGGTCATTACACACCAACCCCATGTCACAGCCTGCATGGAGTGCGGCTTGAATGCGTGCATCTGCACCGCCTGCAACACATGCAGCTTGCATGCTTAAATCATCTGAGAATAAGACCCCATCAAAGCCCAGTTGTTGACGTAGAACGGTTTGAATCCAATACGGTGAAAAACCTGCTGGGTTTGGATCGACTTGGTTATAAATTACATGGGCAGGCATGAGTGCATCCAACTGTGGCATCAGTTTGATAAAAGTCTGCATATCTTTGGCATAGATTTCATCATACGTGCGTGAGTCGATGGCTGCTGCGACATGTGAGTCTGCTTGGACTGAACCATGACCTGGAAAATGTTTACCTGTCGATGCCATGCCTGCGGCCTTCATCCCTTTTAGGAACGCACTGGCCAGCGGTACGATGTCTTGAATATTTTTGGCAAAGCCACGGTCCCCAATCACATCACTGATGTCATTGAGGTCGAGTACAGGGGCAAAGCTAAAGTCGATACCGACGGCAAGTACTTCTGTCGCCATCAACCAACCAGATTGTTCTGCCAAGCTTAAGGCTTTTTCAGGTTCGCTTAAGAATAGCTCGCCAAACTTACCCATTGCTGGAAGTAGGCTAAAGCCCTGTTTTAAGCGTTGCACACGTCCACCCTCTTGATCGACAGCAATCAAAATATCAGGACGAATTCGGCGCATGTGGTCGGTGAGAGCGCGAACTTGTGCAGGAGATTCAATATTTCGTCCAAATAAAATCATGCCACCGACTTGCGGTGCTTGTAATAGTGCAATATCTTCTTGAGTAAGTTCTGTGCCTGCGATGTCGAGCATCAATGCGCCAATCATATTGGGTGTCCGTATTTGATTTTTTGGTCAGTGACTGTTTTGGCTCTGAAATGAGAGCGAAACAGGTCGTCGAAAACAATACCCGAATTTTGCAATGATTTGCTACATTTTGTCAGCACAGATTATGATAAAACTACACGACATAAACAGATTAAGTTGTTTAAGATTTTGAATATTCTCAATTCATGTCGAAAAATGACATTGTAATTTTGGTCAAAAACCAAGGAACTAAGAATTATTTATGAAACTTCAAACCATTGCTTGTGCGGTTGCAATTGCAACGGGTGGATTCTTTTTCACTCATGCCATTAATGAAGCCATTGCAGCGACTGAAACTACCGCTGTAACCAAACAAGCTATTGTTCCGTCGCAGGAGCAGGCTTTGGTGTCTCGTCAACTGGCGACCTTGGTTGACCGTCAACATTATCTCAATCAACGTTTAGATGCGAAAACATCGGCGCGTATTCTCGATTTCTATCTGGACAGTTTAGATCCAGACCATTCGTTGTTTCTTGCCTCTGAAGTAGAGAGTTATAAGCGTAAATATGGCTCAAACTTAGGTGCGGCTTTAAAAGCAGGTGACTTAAGTGGACCGTATGCGATTCATGCACAGTATCGTGATCGTTTGACCCAGTTTTATACCTATATGCTGGATGAGCTGAAAAAGCCGCAGAACTTAAAACAAGCCAATGTTTATATCGAAACGGATCGTGAAAAGGCACCGTATTTTGCCAATGAAGCGGCGCAGCGTCAGCATTGGAACAAAATGTTGGTTTCGCAGCTGATTAATTTGACCATCAGCAAAGAAGAAGAGTTGGCGAAGCAAAAAGCGCTTAAAGCCAACCCAGAATTGGCCAATGGACAAGATCTCACTAGCTCGGAAGATTTAACCCCAGTACAAACCTTAACCAAGCGTTATATGCGCCAGTTAGAACGTATTTCACGGGTGAAAAGTGATGATGTGTTAGACAAGACACTTAATGCGATGACGCTTACATATGATCCGCACAGTAACTATTTCCCACCTGTCGATGCAATGGAGTTGAACCGTCAGACGACTTTGCAACTTGAAGGGATTGGGGTGTCGATTCGACCTGAACGTGGCAATGAAGACTACACCAAAATCGAAACCATTGTGGAAGGTGGCCCTGCGAGCAAGTCTGGACAGGTGAAGTCGGGTGACCGCATCATTGGTGTGGCGCAAGATGGCGAAAAAATGGTGGATGTCATCGGTTGGCCGAGCAATGAAATTGTGGGCTTAATCCGTGGTAAACGTGGCACCAAAGTCACCATCCGTTTACTCGGTTCAGGTGCGCCGATGAGCCAAGCGCGTAATGTGACCATTACCCGTGACGTCATTCAAGAAGAAGATGCTGGGGTACGTTCACGTACCGTAAATGTGACGCGTGATGGACAACAATACACCTTTGGTGTGATTGAAATTCCGTCTTTCTATTTGAACTATCGTGCACGTCGTGCGGGCACAGAATATCGTTCTGTATCTGAAGATACCAACAATGCGCTGAAAACTTTAGCGGCCAAGAATATATCAGGGATTATTATCGACTTACGTAATAACCCTGGAGGTTCACTTGAAGAAGTGGCGCGTATGCTTGGACAGGTGATTAAGTCAGGTCCAGTAGTGCAAATTCGAGATGGTAACGGCAATGTGAGCGTTTTCGAAGACGATGACAATGGTGCGCAAACCTACGCAGGTCCACTGGCAGTGATGGTGAATTTAGCATCTGCGTCTGCAAGCGAAATTTATTCTGCTGCGATTCAAGACTATGAACGTGGCATTGTGATTGGTAGCACCACCACAGGTAAAGGAACAGCACAAGTTCAGCTCGATAACTTGGCGCATGGTCAAGCGACACTAACGCAACGTAAGTTTTACCGTGTAACGGGTGGCAGTACGCAAAACAAAGGCGTAATTCCAGACGTGAAGCTGGTAGATATTTACAATGAAGAGTTTGGTGAGCGTAAAGCAAAAAATGCGCTTGAGTGGGATACCATTCCAACCGCACCGTTTAAACGTGAAGGCAGTATTGCCCCGTATGTAAAACGTTTAGACGAGTTGTCGCAAGCACGCGTTAAAGTCGACCCGCAGTTTAACTATCTTGAACAGCGTAAAGACATCTCGAAAAAGACCGAAGATCAAAAACGTGTGGTTTTAGATATTGATCAACGTAAAGCTGAATTGTTGGCACTGGAAAAACAGACTTTAGATTCGGAAAACAAGCGCCGTCAGATTGCAGGACAAAAGCCTTATGCAAACTGGGAAAGCTATCAAGCTTCTATGGAAGCTTTGGTTGAAGCACGCGCTAAAATGAAAGCGAATCAACGTCCTGCATTGCCTGAAGAGGAAGCATTTGTGACTGAATCTGCAAATGTCTTGTTAGATTATGCCAAGTTGCAAAAAGGCACTGCAAAGTAGTTCAATTCTTGAGTAGGTATATTAAAAAGCCAGTTTCGACTGGCTTTTTATTTAAATTGTGATTTGAAACACAAATGCGGGTTTGGCGGGTTACCAAACCGATCTTCAAGGTAAAATAAATCTATAAATTCTAATAAGATTTCTATGTTTTTTTCTTGACCTGAACCTGTTTGTATAAGATTCTTAATCGGGTAGCAATGCTTTTCGCCTTTGATAAAAAGGATATATAAATGAAGAAAAAGAGCAATTAATACGGACACTTTATATGATGCATGTGCATTACGATTTTAGTTTGGTATTAGGTTCAATTGTTGTGGCATTGTTGGCGTGTTTTTTTGCAGTGTCGACCGAACGCTTATTATTTCGTGCTTGGCGTAAAAAATTTCAAACAGGGTTAATTTTACTCAGTAGTTTTTTCTTAGGCTGTGCCATTTGGGCCATGCATTTTGTGGGCATGTTGGCTTGTGATTTGCCGACGCATAGTTATTTTGACCCTGCACTGACGATTCTTTCTTTTTTTATTGCTTTTATTGCATCTGTTTTTTCAATTTGGTTGACCACGCGTCAGACCTTACCTTTTTTAAGATTGGTTTTGGGGTCGGTATTGATGGGGCTTGGTATTTCGGGCATGCATTATACCGGTATGATGGGACTGATTATTGAGGGCTATCAGAGTGCTTATGATCCCTTGCTGACAGTTTTCTCTATTTTACTTGCCATCAGTGGCTCGGGTTTAACCTTTTGGCTGATCTTTAAATATAAAAGTGCGGTCAGCAAGAAACTGTTGTACCAATGGTATGTTGCAGGGATGATGGCCTTGACCATCGTGAGTATGCATTATACAGGTATGCTAGCAGTCTCGTTCTATCCAACCCATAGTGACAAGCTAGTGATGCCCCTTGAAGCAGGTCAAGGCATTGTTTTATTTGTTGTTATCTTTATTACCTGTTTGATTTTGGTGGCGGCATTTGTTGTTGCTGTACTGGAACAACGTTTAGAAGAGCGTAATATTCAACTTTCTCTGGCCAATAAAGAGTTGGCAAATCAGGCGGTACAGGACAATTTAACCAAGCTCCCCAATCGATTGTATTTGGCAGAATACGCCCATTTCTTGTTTACAGATCACCGCCTCCGAAATGAAAGTATCGCCTTTTTGTATATCGATTTAGACCGCTTTAAAGCCGTGAATGATGTCTTTGGACATCATGTTGGGGATCAATTATTGGTTCAACTAACCACTCGGATTCATCGCCACTTAAGCAAAAATGAAAAAATTCTCAGAATTGGTGGGGACGAGTTTCTAATGGTGCTGGAGCAGGCGACTGCTGAGCAAGCGTGCCAAATGGCCGAGCAAGTACTGGAGTTGATTCAAGATAGCTTTTTGATTGCGGGTAAAGAAATCAATGTGTCGGCCAGTATTGGTATTGCGATGTATCCTGAGCATGGCAGTAATTTGCAAGATTTACTGATTAATGCCGATGCAGCGATGCTGACCTCAAAATATCAGGGACGAAATACCTATTCTATTTTTAATTACAGTTTTGACCAACAAGAAGCGAAAAGCCAAACTAAGCTAATCAATGACTTATATAAAGCCGTAGAAGAACAACAGTTTGTTTTGTATTACCAGCCTAAATTTACCATCCAAGATCAACGGATTTGTGGAGTCGAGGCATTGATTCGCTGGAAGCATCCGACTTTAGGTTTGCTGACCCCCAATATGTTTATTAAAGGGGCGGAGAAAACGGGGCTGATCATCCAAATGGGGTATTGGGCTCTAGAGCAGGCCTGTAAACAACTACAAATTTGGGAGCGAGAGAAAATTGAGCTGTATCCGATTGCCGTGAATTTATCGGCGGTGCAGTTCGAGCATAAGCATTTATTTAATAATCTTGAGCATCTTTTTGATAAATACAAAGTAAACCCAAATCATTTAATTATTGAAATCACTGAAAGTACGGCCATGCACCATATCGAAGGCAGCATTCGTACCTTACAGCGTTTACGTGAAATGGGGATTCGTTTGGCGATTGATGACTTTGGGACAGGACATTCCAGCTTTTTATATTTAAAAAACCTTCCTGTGGATGAGTTGAAGATTGATCGTGGCTTTATTCATGAGCTGACCGTTGGTTCAAAAGATGAAATGATCTTAGAAAGTATTGTTCATCTGGCGATTCGCTTGGGTTTAGTCGTGACGGCAGAAGGTGTAGAAAGTCCCCTGCAAATGGAAATCTTGTCGCGTTTAGGCTGTCAGCAATTACAAGGCTATTTGTTGGGTATGCCTATGGATGTTAAGCGCTTAGAAGAGTTTGAGTACACATCGTCAACTTATTTCAATTAAGCCACTCATTGAAACGCTTTGGCGTGAGGTGCTTTCTCGCTTCGCTTGATAAAAGACAATAGAAGCTCAGGCGGTATTCGGATACAATTAGCCCAATTTAGAATTTCTTTTATAGGACTTTATGGTCGTATCGATCATGAGGGCTATGATCAATTGCAGATTTAATTTATGTTTAAAAATGAATTAGCCGCGCAAGTTGCGCAGCGTCGTACCTTTGCGATTATTTCCCACCCCGATGCTGGTAAGACCACCATGACAGAAAAATTACTGTTGTGGGGACAGGCCATTCAGATTGCTGGTATGGTGAAAAGCCGTAAATCGGACCGTGCTGCGACTTCAGACTGGATGGAAATGGAAAAAGAACGTGGTATTTCGATCACGACCTCTGTCATGCAGTTTCCATTTAAAGACAAGATGATCAACCTACTCGATACGCCGGGACACGAAGACTTCTCTGAAGATACGTATCGGACCTTAACGGCGGTCGATTCAGCTTTGATGGTAATCGATGGTGCAAAAGGTGTCGAAGATCGTACCGTGAAACTGATGGAAGTGTGTCGTATGCGTGACACACCGATCATTTCATTTGTGAACAAAATGGACCGTGAAATCCGTGAGCCTTTAGAGCTGTTGGATGAAATTGAAAACGTTCTCAAAATCAAATGTGTGCCGATCACTTGGCCGCTTGGTACAGGTCGTGACTTCGCTGGGGTGTTTAACCTGATCGAAGAAAAGTTTTATGTGTATAAAGCAGGTTTTGGTTCAACCATTACTGAAATTGAAGTCCGTGATGGTTATGACTATCCAGACTTGCGTGAAAAAGTTGGGGAGTTGGCTTGGGCGGCATTTGAAGAGTCTCTAGAGTTAGTGCAAATGGCCAATGAGCCTTTAGACCGCACAGAGTTCCTTGCGGGTCGTCAAACGCCTGTATTGTTTGGTACAGCGCTGGGTAACTTTGGTGTAGACCATGTGTTAGATGCATTTAGTAACTATGCACCTGAACCTAAAGCACACCCAACAGAAAATCGTTTGGTTGAAGCCACCGAAGAAGGTTTTACTGGTTTTGTCTTTAAAATTCAAGCCAATATGGACCCGAAACACCGTGACCGTATTGCCTTTATGCGTATTTGTTCAGGCAAATATGAAAAAGGCTTGAAAATGAAGCATGTGCGTCTAGATAAAGATGTGCGTATTAGTGATGCTTTGACTTTCTTAGCTGGTGATCGTCAGCACTTAGAAGAAGCATGGCCGGGCGACATTATTGGTTTACATAACCACGGTACGATTCAAATTGGTGATACCTTCACCTCAGGTGAAAAATTGCAATTTACGGGTATTCCGCACTTCGCCCCTGAAATGTTCCGCCGTGTACGTTTGAAAGATCCATTGAAATCGAAGCAGTTACAAAAAGGCTTAAAAGAACTTTCAGAAGAAGGTGCAACACAGGTCTTCATGCCGCAAAATAGCAATGACTTGATTGTAGGAGCGGTAGGTGTGCTACAGTTTGAAGTGGTGGCGTACCGTTTGAAAGAAGAATACAAAGTCGACTGCGTCTACGAGCCTGTGAGCATTAACACTGTGCGCTGGGTGTCATGTGATGATGACAAAAAATTCAATGAATTTAAGAAAAAAGCACATGACCAATTATCGGTAGATGGTGGTGGTCACTTGACCTACTTGGCACCGAGTCGTGTGAACTTACAACTGATGCAAGAGCGTTATCCAGACATCGTGTTCCGCAATACCCGCGAACACTAATCGGGATGTTAAAAAATAAAACAGCTTCTTCGTGAAGCTGTTTTATTATGCAAGATACTTTATTTTAATCATGAATTTCATGGAAGACGCATGTTGCAGAAACAGGTTATTTATACAATATTGGTGAGTTTGACTGTCTTATTGACGGCATGTGACTCCTCTAAACAATCTGAAACAGACACGGATGCCAAAAGCTCGGTATTTAAAACAGAGCAGGCTGAAGTGTTACCGTATTTGAATATTCAGCAACAAGCGGCTGATATTGCACAGCCATTTTGTGAAACCAAGAATTGTATTGAATTAGATCTGCAAAGTTTAACAACGGCAGATCCGTGGTTAAACCAATGGATTGCCAAAAGTCAGGCTCGCGTGATTCAAGATCAAATTGGCTTAGAACAAGACATGAGCTTACAGCAAGCTATTAATGCCTATGTGAAAAAGTCGGATACATGGCAAGCCGAATTCAAGGGTAACAAAGCTTATAGTTTGGCAATGTATACGCGTATACCGTATCAGCGTAATCAGTTTGTGCTAATGCAAATTGGGGTTGATACCAATCAAGAGAATGTAAATGTTAAGGAACGTTATTATTTCTTTGTTGCAGATCGTAAAAATCAAAAAGCGGTGGCATTATTAGATTTAATTCACCCGAAACAGCAACTGGCGATGAATGTGTTGGTGCAAAAAGCGTATCAAGACTGGTTGAAGAAACAAGAACCTGACGTGAGAAAATCTGCACCGGCGAAGTTGTACTGGGGGCAAGCAGATTGGTTTTTTGACCAAGAGGGCATCGGTTTACACTATCGGACTCATGAGATTGTAAAAGATGGGACTCAGCTTGATATTTATTTGACGAAAGCACAAACTCAACAGGTATTAAAAGCCGATGTCTATACCCAGTTGTTTTAGTGCATTGGCCAAAGCAAGAGCTGGCTTCACAAGGTAATAGGTTATTTATGTTAAAAAGCAAAACAATATTTACAATCAGCGTACTTGCAGCTGCCATCAGTTTGACAGCCTGCCAACCAAAAGATAAAGAGCCTCAAACTCCTGCAACGCAAACCACAGCGGCTTCAGAGGTAGAAACAGCCTTAAAGCTGGTCGGTGACACAGAAAAATTACAATTCGAATTACCTGAATGTGATGGCAATGCTTGCCCAGAATTAAACATTGATCGTTTGCAAAGTAATCAAGCGTTTATTGATGATTTTATTGATCAACAAATTGTGAAAGATCTCTCGCAGATTATTGATATTTCGCCGCTGCATAGCAGTTCTGATACCACGGCATCAAGTGCGGTGGCGGTAAGTTCTGAGCCAGCGGTAGTGGGGCAAGTCCTCACACCTAAACTGAAACTAGAGAAACAAGTCCAACCTTATTTGGCCGCCTTTTTGGGTTTAGACCAAGAGTTGAAAGCCTTGAGTTCGAATCATCAAATTAGTTTGATGATTAAGCCGAAAATTTTAAATGCCAAAGACCCTTTGGCCACGGTGGTATTGAACACCAGTAGCTACTTAGGCGGTGCACATGGTTCATCGTCACAGCATTATTATAATTTTGACTTGAAGCAGCAAAAGCTGGTGAGTTTGGATGATCTATTGTTGCCGAATCAGAAGGCGGCGTTAAATAGAGTAGCGCATGAAGCCTTTCGTGCTTGGGTTGTGGACTCTAAGTTAGCGACCAATGTCGATGAATATGAGCAAGCGTGGAAGTTTAGTTTGAGTAACAATTATTACTTGGGCACTGAAGGTCTGATTTTGCAATATGGCGAGTATGAAATTGGTCCTTATGTGGTGGGTTTACCGCGCTTAACTCTTGGTTATGATCAACTCCAGAAAATTTTAAAGCCTGAGTATTTACCCAAAGCCAAACAGAGCGCACAGGCTGCTTCAGAAGCCAAGAGTTAATCAAGCATGAGCTTGCCTCTGTTCGACACCCATACTCATTTTGATGTTGCCGATTTTGATACTGATCGGCAACATTTGGCCGAGCAAGCAAAACGTGTTGGGGTAGAGGCACTGGTCCTCATTGGTTTTCTTGAATCGCGATTTGATACGCTGATTCAGACACATCAGCAATTAAAAAGCTGGGAGAATGTTCCATGCTCTTACCTTGCCCCAGGTTTACATCCGTTTTATATCGAACAGCATCAGACTGAACACTTACAACGTTTAGAGCAGGTTTTGCAGCAGCAGGACTGCGTAGCTGTGGGTGAAATTGGTTTAGACACCTTTTTAAAAGAGCATAAACAGCCTGCACTTTTTGCCAAGCAGCAATCTTATTTTTCTGAACAACTGGAACTTGCTAAGCAATATCAAAAACCTGTGTTATTGCATATTCGCAAAGCACATGCGGAAAGCATTGCCATTTTAAAAGCCCAAAAATTTAAATTCGGTGGTATCGCTCATGCCTTTAGTGGTGGGGTGGAAGAAGCCAAGGCCTTGGTCAAACTCGGTTTTAAAATTGGGGTGACAGGGCAAATCACCAATCCAAATGCCAAAAAATTGCATCAAGTGGTGCAAGCTATTGGTAGCGAACATTTGGTGATTGAAACGGACTGTCCTGATATGACGCCGTTGTGTTGTCAAACATCGACTGAGCATCGTACCCGCAATACGCCGGTGAATTTACCTTATGTTTTGGAGAGTCTCGCACAGACACTGGATCAGTCTGAGCGGTCGCTAACAGCTCAACTCTGGCAGAACTCATTGTCTGCATTGCATTTAAAATTTTAGAAGAATAAGACAGTAATCTCGATAAAAATAAGATAACCAAAAGGGAACACATTCTTTTCTAAACAGGCTTACATTAAAGAAAGAACATCATAATAAATAAATTCGCCAATACTGGGAGGGCAACCGAATGGCCAGATATAGCAAAATCAATAGTTTCAATGCATTACAAACACTCACGGTGGGTGAAAAATCCTATCAAATTTTTAACCTCCCTCAAGCCGCCCAAACATTGGGTAATATTGATCAATTACCCAAGTCTTTAAAGGTCTTACTCGAAAATTTACTCCGTTTTGAAGATCAAAAAAGTGTAAAAGTAGAGCATATTCAAGCCCTAGTCGATTGGCAAAAAACCAGAAGCTCTGATCAGGAAATTCAATATCGGCCTGCACGTGTGCTGATGCAGGATTTTACTGGGGTTCCTGCTGTGGTTGACTTGGCTGCCATGCGTGCCGCAATGGCACAAGCGGGTGGCGATCCGAATTTGATTAATCCCTTGTCCCCTGTCGATTTGGTGATTGACCATTCCGTGATGGTCGATCATTTTGCGGATAAAGATGCCTTTGCTGAAAATGTCGAAATTGAAATGCAACGCAATGGTGAGCGTTATCAATTCCTACGCTGGGGACAATCGGCCTTTAATAACTTTAGCGTTGTCCCGCCCGGTACAGGAATTTGCCACCAAGTCAATTTAGAGTATCTGGCTCAAGCGGTATGGCTGGGGGAGGATGAGGGACAAACTTTTGCGTTCCCTGATACCTTGGTGGGAACAGATTCGCATACCACCATGATCAATGGCTTAGGCGTGCTCGGTTGGGGTGTTGGCGGGATTGAAGCTGAAGCGGCGATGCTCGGGCAGCCTGTATCCATGTTGATTCCTGAAGTGATCGGTTTCAAACTCACAGGAAAACTCAATGAAGGCATTACCGCAACAGATTTGGTTTTAACCATCACACAAATGCTACGCCAAAAAGGCGTGGTTGGTAAATTTGTCGAATTTTATGGCGATGGTTTGGCCGACTTGCCTTTGGCTGACCGCGCAACTATTGCCAATATGGCCCCTGAATATGGCGCAACCTGCGGTTTCTTCCCGATTGATGATGTGACCTTGGCCTATTTAGCGTTGACAGGTCGTGAGCAACAACGGATTGATTTGGTTGAAGCGTATAGTAAAGCGCAGGGCTTATGGCGAAATGCAGGTGATGAACCCGTTTTTACCGATACTTTGAGCTTGGACATGAGCACCGTGCAGGCCAGTTTGGCAGGCCCTAAACGTCCGCAAGATCGTGTTTTGCTGTCAGATGTACCTAAAACTTTTCATGATTTGATGGAACTAAATCTCAAACCAGCCAAAGAAGCCAAAGAGCGTTTAGAAAATGAAGGTGGTGGCACAGCTGTTGAAGCTAAAAAAGCCAATTTACCGCATGAGGAGCCATCTTGCACTATTGATGGAAAATCTTACCCATTGAACCATGGTGATGTGGTCATTTCAGCCATTACCTCATGTACCAATACCTCAAACCCAAGTGTAATGTTGGTTGCAGGACTTCTTGCCCAAAAAGCCATTGAAAAAGGCCTACAGCGTAAACCGTGGGTGAAAAGTTCGCTTGCACCTGGTTCTAAAGTAGTGACCGACTATTTGGCTGCGGCAGGTTTAACACCGTATTTGGATGAGTTGGGTTATAACCTTGTTGGCTATGGCTGTACTACGTGTATCGGTAACTCTGGACCACTGCCTGAACCGATTGAAGAAGCCATTCAGTGCCATGATCTCAATGTTGCGTCAGTACTTTCAGGCAACCGTAATTTTGAAGGGCGTGTGCATCCTCTGGTGAAAACCAACTGGTTGGCTTCACCGCCTTTGGTGGTGGCTTATGGTTTGACAGGTAATATCCGTACAGACCTGACCACGCAACCGATTGGTCTAGGCAAAGATGGGCAAGCGGTTTACTTGAAAGATATTTGGCCGAGTCAGGCTGAAATTGATCATGCGCTACAGAGCGTGAATACCGCGATGTTCCATAAAGAATATGCCGCAGTATTTGATGGTGATGCAGCATGGCAGGCGATTCAGATTCCTCAAAGTCAGACCTATGCTTGGCAAGAGAATTCAACCTATATTCGCCATCCGCCATTTTTTGAAGAGATTGGTCAGCCACCGAAACCGATTACCAACATTGAACAGGCACGTATTTTGGCTGTGCTTGGAGACTCGGTCACCACCGATCATATTTCCCCAGCGGGTAATATCAAGAAAGACAGCCCCGCAGGACGCTATTTGCAACAGCAAGGGGTTGAACCCAAAGACTTCAACTCTTACGGGTCTCGACGTGGGAATCATGAAGTGATGATGCGAGGCACTTTTGCCAATATCCGCATTAAGAATGAAATGCTCGGTGGAGAAGAAGGTGGGAACACGATCTATATTCCAACAGGAGAAACCTTGCCGATTTATGATGCTTCTATGCTTTATCAGCAGCAGCATACGCCATTAATCATTATTGCTGGGAAAGAGTATGGCACAGGCTCATCACGTGACTGGGCTGCCAAAGGCACGAACTTATTGGGGGTTAAAGCGGTGATTTCCGAAAGTTTTGAACGCATTCACCGTTCGAATCTGGTTGGTATGGGAGTATTGCCATTGCAATTTGTCGATGGACAAACGCGCCAATCCTTAAATTTGACAGGTCGTGAAGTGCTTTCGATTCATGGATTATCGGATGATATCCAGCCGCATCAAACTTTGGATATTCAGGTACTTCGAGAAGATGGCAGCCAAGACCAATTTACAGTGTTGTGCCGTATTGATACCTTGAATGAGGTGGAATACTTTAAAGCTGGCGGCATTTTGCATTATGTACTGCGTAATTTAATTGCGGCCTAATCTCAATGGAATAAAGTCCTGTCAGTAGCAGGGCTTTATTGTTTGTAGCGATACATTCAATCCAAGGTCGTATTCAGGTAAAATGAACACGATTTTACCGATATAGATGTACGCATGACTGATCTGCAACATGATGAATATGACCGCCGTTTTGCTGGTGTAGCCAAAATTTATGGAGACGAGGCCTTTTCATATTATGAAAAAAGTCATGTGATGGTGATCGGAATTGGTGGTGTAGGTTCGTGGGCAGTCGAGGCTTTAGCGCGTACAGGCGTTGGCGAATTAACACTGGTTGATATGGACTCGATTGCGGCTTCCAATATTAACCGCCAACTGCCAGCCATGAGCTCAACCTTGGGCCATGAAAAAATTGAAGTGATGGCTGAGCGTTGTCGATCCATCAATCCACGAATCAAAATCAATTTGATCGATGACTATTTGACCCCAGAAAACGTCAAAGAAATTTTAGAACATCGACCAGACTTAATTTTAGATTGTATTGATGACGTCAAAGCTAAATTAGCACTGATGTTGCACTGTCGTTTTAATAAAATTCCATTGATTGTTTCAGGGGGAGCGGGTGGTAAGCTCGACCCATTGAAAATCCGAGTGGCTGATTTGTCTAAAACCGAACAAGATCCAATGTTGGCAAAGCTTCGAACCCAGTTGCGTGGCATGGGGATTTGTAAAAAACCAAAAGAAAAGTTCGGCATTAGCTGTGTCTATTCGATTGATAATCCATTTTCCAGTGCAGATGTGTGTCCAAGTGCAGGCCTACGCTGTGGTGGCTATGGTTCTGCGGTGGTGGTGACTTCAAGCTTTGCGATGGTGGCAGTGGCGGAAGTGCTGAAAAAATTAGATGGAATGAAAGCGAAACAATAAGACTGTTTTAGGTTTAATTGGACTGTATACATCGATATATTGATACAGTCCATAGACCACAAAAAATATTGAAATCAATAGAAAAAAGAGAAAAGAAAAATGAGCTTTTTAAAAAAATTATGGGGTTCTCAAAAACAAAAAACGCCTGCGAATGAAAATGCATATACTGCATTTTGGCAATGGTTTCAGCAGCATCAACAGCATTTTCACCACATTGTGAATCAAGGCAGTAAAACTGAAATCGAGCGAGATTTCTTTGATCGATTGACGCCTGAATTGGAAAAAGTCCATAGCGGCATCTTTTTTCTGACGGGCATGTTAACTCCACAAACAGCTGAATTAATTCTTACCCCCGATGGCATCATTCCAAATATTGTTTTTGTGGAAGAGCTGATTGCAGCTGCACCTGAGATTGCAGGGTGGAAGTTCACTGCGCTTAAACCTGAAAGCGATATTCATCAAGTCGGGATTAATATGCATGATTATGAGTTTAGTCAGGAGACTTTATCTTTTTATTTTAACCAGCAAGCCGAATATCCCGATGAGATTGATCTGGTCGTGGTACATGATGAATATAATGCAGCTGAAAACGATGCGTTTTTACAGGCTGTGTATATTTTCCTCGATAACTATTTGGGTGAGTACGATGCGGTCACCAAATTGGACAATGTTTCTGTCCAGTCTAAGCAAGATGCCGAAAAAGAATTGCTACCGATTCACTTGCTCAAAAAGATTTTAATTTTAAAAAGTAGTGAAATTTCAAGATTAGACAAAATTACCCGTTCAAATACGGATGCCGATGAATTTGTTAGCTTGGAAGGTGAAACCAATGAAGGTCTACCGTTGCTGGCGACTTTAAATCGTACACTTTTAACATGGGATCAAAAAGCCTCACATCCGTGGATGATGTTGATTGAAATCTCTTATGATGGTCAGCATTCAAATGGCATGCCTGCGTCTACAGATTATGAGCTACTGAATTTGATAGAAGACGCATTATTACAAGAGTTGAAAGATGTGGATGGCTATTTAAATATTGGTCGTGAAACGGGTAATCACTTAAGAACCATATATTTTGCGTGTAAAGAGTTTAGAAAACCATCCAAAGTCATTGATCAAGTAATTGAAAAATATAAAGGCAACTTTGAAATAGAGGTCAGTTTGTTTAAAGACAAATACTGGCGTGCTCTGAGTAAATTTACCGGTTAAGCTCTTATATAAAAGAAGAGTTCGCCTGAAGCACTTTTAAAATATAACGGGATAAAGCAACTCCATGACTCATCTTTCAGAGCGTTCCAAACCTGATGTTAAAATAGTGGCTTTAAGGATCATTTTGAGTTGTGGCGTTGCATATGCTATTTATTCAACCGTTCGTCATTTTTATTTTTTAAATCAGGTCAATGAAGCCAAAGAAATGATGAGTGATATACAGTCATTATTGGTTTGGTCAATGCATCAGCATCATGATGATGTCACGAAGGCTTGTCATTTTAAAAATATACAACAGATTGCTCAATCCGTAGAATTTCAAAATATGAATCGTATTTTAAAATTACAGGATCAAATTCGTCAGCAAAGTCAATTTGTTGAACAGATCAAAGTGAATGCTACCCTGATTTACATGGTTGTATAACCACGGCTTACTTTAGAAAAGAACCCTTTGTTAGTGAGCTTATTGCAGGAAAGTATATTTCTTATCATTATGATTTTAAAACTGAAACAATCAAATGTTTGACCAATATCCAAAAGCGTGCTTTAGTGAAAGCTTGCACTCGGCTATAACGGTGAAACATAAAAAGCGAAGCAGATGCTTCGCTTTTTTCGTTTAGATCAAGGTTCTAAATTACTGGACTAGAGTGTGTTCTTTTAAATAATCTTCGGTGCGTTGCATTGCATCTTTAATGTTGATAATCGCATTTTCAACATCGGCAAAAGTCTTGGCATTACCACCACTTAAAGCCTGACGCCATTTGCGAGCACCCGGAAGGTTTTGGAATAGCCCAAGAATATGGCGCGTGATAATCGACAATGGCGCACCCTCAGCCATACGCTTTGCAATATACGGCAGCATTTGCTCGATAATTTCAAAACGATCAGGTAGATCCAAATTCCACAATTGACCAATCTCTGCCAAAAAGTAGGGGTTATGGTAGGCTTCACGACCAATCATCACACCATCCACATGTTTGAGATGTTCTTGTGTTTCAGCAAAGGTTTTGATCCCGCCATTAATTTCAATCAATAGATTTGGACGTTCTTGCTTTAAACGATAGACATCTTCATAACGTAGTGGGGGAATGTCACGGTTTTCTTTCGGAGAAAGCCCCTGAAGCAAGGCAATACGTGCGTGTACGATAAAATTATCGCAGCCCATTTTCGCGACTGTATCGACAAAATGTAGCATTTCTTCATAAGAATGCATGTCATCAATCCCGATACGGTGCTTTACCGTGACTGGAATCTCCACGGCATTTTGCATTTCAGCAATACATTCAGCGACAAGGTCAGGTTCTGCCATGAGACAGGCCCCGATTTTATTATTTTGTACACGGTCGCTTGGACAGCCGACATTTAAATTGACTTCATCATAACCCCAGTCTTGTGCCATTTTGGTACAAGTGGCTAAGTCTTTAGGATTTGAGCCACCGAGTTGTAGCACAATCGGGTGTTCTTCATTGTTATAGTCGAGATGACGATTTGCACCGCCAAACAGAATCGCGCCAGTGGTCACCATTTCGGTATAAAGGATGACATTCGGGTTAAATAAGCGGGCAAAGAAACGATAATCTTTGGTCGTCCAATCCATCATCGGGGCAACACTGATTCTGAAATCTTTAGTATTTTCAAGAGTGTCTGATTTAATCATTAAAAATCATCCATTTATGTTGATATTGATACTAAATTATTTGCAACCATTCACGCCTAATTCGCACCGTTTCGATTAGAATTTACGCCATTTTTACGCCATAATGGCGTAAATTTTTCTATGGCGTAAATTTTGTGGGTACTATAGCACAACGAAAACTCAAGGATGGAACAATCCGTTATCGTGCGGAGATCAGAATCAATAAAAAAGGATTTCCTGCATTTAAAGAAAGCCAGACATTTTCTACAAAGCGATTAGCTAGCCTGTGGATTGGTAAACGTGAAGCAGAGATAGATGAAAATCCCGAGATTCTCTTTGGACAGGAAAACTTGGTGGACTTAACCTTAGATGATGCGATTACCAAATATTTAGCAGAGGTTGGTGACCAATATGGGCGTACTAAAACATACTCGCTTAAATTAATTCAAAAGTTACCCATTGCCCAGAATAGGGTTACAGAATAAGTTCAACTCATATCTCTAGTCACGTGTCTTTACGGAAAAAAGGAATTAATAAACTGAATTTACAGCCAATAGCTACCAGCACATTACAGCATGAGTTATTGCATATTAGAGGAGTATTAAGCCATGCTTCAATCATGTGGAATTTGAAAATAGATTTACCAACATTTGATAAAACCACTGCCCAATTGAGAAAGACTCGTCAAATATCATCTAGTCAAAAAAGAGATAGACTACCTACTTTTGATGAGCTTGAAAGCCTTACAAAGTATTTTGTCAGAAAATGGAATCACTCATCTTACAGCTACCCTATGCACTTAATCATGTGGTTTGCAATTTTCTCTTGCAGACGGGAAGCAGAGATTACACGGATGCAACTGGATGACTATGATGAAACGAATAAATTATGGAAGATTCGGGATTTAAAAAATCCGAATGGCTCTAAAGGCAACCACAAAGAGTTTAGTGTCCATGATGATTGTCAGCAAATGATTGATTTATTGCTTGATGGAGATGTTCGTCATCGGATGTTAAAACGAGGTTACGATGAAAACCTACTCGTGCCGTTAAGTCCAAAGACGATGGGGAGTGAATTTAGAAAGGCTTGTAAGTTGCTGGGAATAGATGACTTACATTTTCATGATTTACGTCATGAGGGCTGTACACGGTTAGCAGAGAAAGGAATGACTATTCCACAAATCCAGCAAGTGAGCCTGCATGATTCGTGGAGTAGTCTGGAGCGGTATGTATCCGTAAAGGTCAGAAAAAATATTATTTGTCTTAATCAGATTTTAAAACTGATTGCATAAAATTTTTAAATTCCTCAAGTTGAGCTTTATATCTTTCTTCAAGCACAAAAGCCAAGTCAATAATATCAACAAAGTATGGTGCTTTCTGACTTGTATCAAGCTTAAAACAGCAAAAAGGAAATTCTCCATTCCGAGCTTTTTCAAGTCGCTTGGCTTTACTTAGGTGTGGATAATAGATATCACCGACTTGGTCAAGTGTTGGCATTGCAGTTCTAAACTGCATAAATAAGTAGTCTGAAGTCTTGATCGTTGCATTTTTCATAAGGTGCACCTTTATCTTAAAAGATTAAATAATTGATTTTTATCAAGTTTGTCTTGAATTTTTGACTAAACTGTCATCAATCGACTTGATGTGGATATTGTAAAAAAACTGAAAAAAAGGAAAATGTCGTTAAGTGGTACATCTTTGAGGGAATGCAGTGGTTCGAGTAACTGAGTGGAAGATTTCGGCGTTTAATATTTTGGACTATATTTTCATACATGACCTAGCATCGATGTCTACTTTCTCTGATTTGAAGAATGAATTTTATGGCTATGTCACTGATGAGATTGATACTATAAATTCACAGAGAGGATTTACTGAGTATAGGGCTGAAGTATATAAGCATTATCTGTTGTGTGGGATTGAATTAAAATTAAATCAGGTATTTGAGTCAAGATTTAAAAGAATTATTGATGAGGTATTGCTTAGAGTAAAGAGCAGTGGCTTCCCAGTATCTACATATTTGCAAGATGTTTTGAATATATGTGGGCACTCCAATATTTCCTGTTTGGATGGAACAGTAAAATATAAATTATTAGCTCAATTTTTGTATTTTGATTTTGACTCAGCATCAATGTCATTTTTTAATAAATTGTTGGAACTTAAAATATTAAGTACTGGACGACTTAAAGAGGATAAGATGAGCCCTAAACATAAGGAGGAAATGAATAGAGTCTTTTTAAGGGTATTAATGTTTTGTGAGTTCGAGATATTAAAAAAGCAAATAATTCATAACTATAGCAATATGTTCATGAGATTAGATTTTAATGATATCATTAATGGAAATGT
>ERZ650312.293-NODE-293-length-27760-cov-12.019816_pt1 | contig 27760 bp, 20 predicted proteins | sample MGYA00376248_ERZ650312 | MGnify/ENA primary metagenome ERZ650312 (study PRJEB26733, sample SAMN07839316) | wastewater metagenome | biome: urban; feature: wastewater treatment plant; material: waste water | place: USA: North Carolina | collected 2016-07-28 ... | reverse complement strand
GCTCTTTAACCACTGGGATTTTTTGAGTCAAGTCAGCGCCTTCAGAGTCAGTACGCGCAACGATGATACCGTCATCAAGACCCATTTCTAAGAATGCATAACGTAATGCATGGATTTTAGAGATGAAGTCTTCGTGCGGAACAGTTACTTTACCAGCTTGGTGACCACATTGTTTCGCATCAGATACTTGGTTTTCGATTTGAAGCGCACAAGCACCAGCTTCGATCATTTTCTTAGCAAGTAAGTAAGTCGCTTCTTCGTTACCGAAACCAGCGTCGATGTCAGCAATAATTGGCACAACGTGAGTTTGGAAACCATCGATTTGAGCAGTGATTTCAGCAGCTTTAGCAGTGTCACCAGCTTCTTGAGCTTTTTTAAGAGCACGGAATAAATCGTTTAATTCTTTCGCGTCAGCTTGACGTAAGAAAGTATAGATTTCTTCGATTAATGCAGGAACAGAAGTTTTTTCGTGCATAGATTGGTCAGGAAGTGGACCAAATTCTGAACGAAGTGCAGCAACCATCCAACCAGAAAGGTAGATATAGCGACGTTCAGTTGTACCGAAGTATTTTTTGTTCGCAATCATTTTTTGTTGCGCGATAAAACCGTGCCAGCAACCTAGTGATTGAGTGTATTTGCTAGAGTCTGCATCATAAGCAGCCATATCACGACGCATAATCGCAGCTGTATATTTAGCAATGTCTAAACCAGTTTTGAAACGGTTTTGCATTTGCATACGCGCAGCATCTTCAGGACTGATGTCTGCCCAAGTGTTGCCGAATTTTGCTTTTAATTCGCGGATTGCATCAATCGCTGTTTGGTATGTAGTCATGATATTGTACCCTGTAATATTATTTAGGATTTATCAATCGAAGGCTAAATCGCGCTTATGTTTGATTGCTCAGATTTAGAGCACTTCGTTACGATGAATACAGAGTAGAGTGACTGAATGAATTAATCCAATATTCTAGTGTAATTCTCGGTATTTTTTTAAAAAATGTATAGATCAAAGTCTTAATTCCAAAATACATCAAAAACATGATTCATTGTTTTTAAAAGTATTTTTTAGAAAATTTATCAAATATCTTTGCTTACAAATTCATCTTTGTGCAGATATTTTCTGCATTAGACTTAAGTCTTGTCTTTTATAAAATAATACTTGCATTGGCGATTTCTGCCATTTGATAGAAAAATTTTGATGCTTTTCAGCTCAATCTAACCGCATAAGTTTCATACAAAATAGAATCTGCTATCAGTTCTGCCAATGCTTTTAAGCGTTTTTACATTTAAAATTAAATAGCATAGAAGCAGTACTAGGCAAGCTACATTTCTTTTTAAATAATGATGGGCTGGCTGTTTTTATTCAGATTTTTTACTGTTTATCTCGTCGATTTTTTCATCTTAATTTATACACAAGCCTTACGGCTTATGGCATAATTCCAATAATTTAGTGATTTTATTTTCGGTATTTATTTTATGAATCTGGAGCGGGTTGATCTTAATCTATTAATTTATCTTGACGTCTTACTTCGTGAAAAAAATGTAACCCGTGCTGCGGAACAATTGGGCGTTACCCAACCTGCAATGAGTAATATTTTACGTCGTTTGCGCAATTTATTTAATGATCCCCTGCTGATTCGTTCTTCTGAAGGTATGACACCAACTGAACGTGCCCTTGAATTACAACCGCGTATCCGTGATGCCTTATCTGACCTTTCTATGATTTTGGAACCTCGTACCGAGTTCCGTCCTTATACTTCAAATCGTGTATTTCGGATTATGACTTCCGATTACGCAGAAGCCACATTAGTACCACGCTTGGTTAAAGCTTTACGCTCTGAAGCACCCAATGTGGTATTGGACTTTTTAACGCCGAGTGATGTGTCTTACCGTGACATGGAGCAAGGCAAAGTCGATTTAGCGATTAACCGTTTTAATGAAATTCCACAAAGTTTCCATCAAGTTTTAGTTTGGCGTGATAGTTTCTCTTGCCTGCTCAATCACAAACACCCTGCTGCCAATAACCTCAATTTGAAAAGCTACTTAGATGCACAACATATTTGGGTTTCTAAAACAGGTATGGGCGTTGGTTTTGGTGTGAATCCTGAAAAACAAGCTGGTCTCGGCTGGATTGATCAGGCTTTGGAGCGTATTGGACAAAAACGTAAAATTTCTGTGTTTACCCGTCATTATCAAATGCCTGCACTACTCGCATCTAATGTAGATTTAGTCGCAACCTTACCTACACGTATTGCGCGCTTACAAGCCAAAAGCCAAAGTTTACTGATTAAAGACCCACCATTTTATATTCCAGAATTTGAATTGAAGATGGCATGGTGTCCGTTGTTACATCATCACCCTGCACACCGTTGGTTACGCCAATTGATTTTATATGTGGCACGCCAAATGATTGAAGAAGAAAATCGTGAGTTTTTATTGAATAACTCTCAATTTTCAGCCTATTAATTAAAAATTCACTGAACTTATTGGCACAAAAGCTTATACTCAAATGAGGAATATTTCGATATTCCTCATCGTTTAATCATGATTTAATAAAGATTCAAATTGTTATATTTAAAATAATATAATCCACAGGTGGATTCGTGAGCCTCTTCCAGAATATTGTTATTATCTTGATCCTGATTGTCGGAGCTGGTTTTTTATCGCTGACTGAAATTGCGTTAGCTGGTGCACGTAAAGTTAAACTGAAAATTCTAGCCGAATCAGGCGATGAACGTGCTCAAAAAGTTTTAGACCTGCAAGAAAACTCAGCTGACTTTTTTGCTGCCTCCCAAATTGGCTTAAATGCAGTTGCCATTTTAGGTGGTATTTTAGGTGAAGGTGCTTTTCGTCCTTATTTCTACAATCTTGTAATACGCTTCTATCAAGGACCATGGGCTGAAACGCTTAGTTTTGCCTTGTCATTTACCTTAGTGACTTCTCTATTTATTTTATTTGCTGACCTGATGCCTAAGCGTTTGGCAATGATTGCCCCTGAAAAAATAGCGATATCGGTGATCAACCCGATTCAAATTTTTATTCGGGTATGCAAGCCCTTGGCATGGATGATTAATGCAATTGCCAACATGCTGTTCCGTTTATTTAAAGTAAATACCACGCGCGAAGACAATATTACCTTTGATGATATTTCTGCAGTTATGGATGCAGGCGCTCAAGCAGGTGTTTTACAAAAGCAGGAACATCACTTTATTGAAAATGTGTTTGAACTTGAAGAACGTAACGTGCCTTCGAGTATGACCACTCGTGAAAATGTAGTGTTTTTTACCCTAAAGGAATCTGAGACCAGTATTCGTCAAAAACTTGCAGAATATCCTTATTCTAAGTTTTTAGTCTGTAGTGAAAATATTGATGATGTGATTGGCTATGTTGATGCCAAAGATATTTTGGTCAGAATCCTCAATAATCAATCTTTACTACAACTGAATGAAAGCACCATCCGTAATGTCTTGATCATTCCAGACACCCTCACACTGTCTGAAGTGTTAGATCGTTTCCGCTCAACCAAAGAAAAATTTGCAGTGGTGATTAATGAATATGCTTTGGTTGTGGGCGTGATTACCCTGTCTGACATTATGATTACTGTGATGGGCGATTGGGTGACACCCATTGAAGAAGATCAGCAAATCATTAAACGTGATAACAATTCTTGGCTGATTGATGGCAGTACGCCAATTGAAGATATTAAACACGCGCTGCAAATTGATGAAATGCCAGATGATGAAAATTATGAAACGATTGCAGGTTTTATGATGTATAAACTGCGTAAAATCCCACGCCCTGCTGACTCTGTAATTTTTGATGGTTATAAATTTGAAGTGGTTGATGTCGATCATTTTAAAATTGACCAACTTTTAGTGACACGAATTGTAGAAACGCAAGTAATACAAAACAACACTGAAGCAGATGGATAGTGAGATTCACTGTATTCGTATGGACTTGATCTGCATCCACATTTTCTTGCATTCATAAAAAAGCACCACATCAAAATGAAGTGGTGCTTTTTTAAATCTGACATTCAGCTGAGTATATACTTAATATTTGCTGATCAACTCATCCAATACAGCTTGATAGTGAATCGCAATATCTTCAGCTAAAATTTTAAAGACATTATCAAATTGCACCATTGGCCAACCTTCCTTCCAGAAAGGAAAAATATTGTGCAAATCATGCGTCACCACAGCATCTTCACGCACAATCGCTTGTGCAACCTGAGCCAATACTTGCGCGGTTTCTGTGCCATCAATGGCTAAATAATCAATCCCTCGTGCTTTTAAAATACGCACACGGTCTTTTTTATAACGGATTTTTTTCATTTGCGCTTCGTTTAACTGCAAAGCCAAACTCACCGCTTCTACAAATTTGCTTTCGAATGACTGATTCAGTGCAACCAACGCTGCTTTATGCGCTTCTTGACGACCTGCTTTCCCACCATTACGGATAATTTCTTTTGCCTCTGTGTCTAGCTCATCGCTTTTCATAGACTGCAAAATGTCGAGTATTTCGATATCACTTAATGATTCAGGAGATTGGTCAATCATGTACTGCCCTTGGACAAAAATAGCAAAACGCTATTTTCGCACAATTTAGCTAAAAGCTCGACACATTCCGAAGCAATTGTTCACACCATGTTGTGCTGCACCTATTACAGTGCAGCGGTTTAAAATCTATCTTTCAGCTTTGATCATCCTTATTTATTTTAAATTTCTTATCGTTCCCTTCGTTTTACTCCTGAATTTCACCGTCGATTTAAAACCCATTATTTCAAATAGCGAATTCAAACATTAGTTGCGACAGCTTCATAAGACAGCTCGCCCTATCAAACTATTTGACATGAACCGTTTTGTTATCTTGAGAATGAATATAAAGATAAGCTCTATTATTGACAGGCTGTGTCCTACACCTCCTTAATATTTGACTATTTGGAAAAATTTTATTGTGTTGAATTACAACTTAAAGGTATATTTATGTAATTATAATTAAAAACAAATACTTAAACTGATTCAAAAAATATTTTAAAAAATCATCTATAAATACGCATAAAAAAACTGACATTCAGTCAGTTTTTTTACATGTTGATTTTAAATTTGTAATCTTTAAATCACTTCGACAACTACTTTGCCTACATGCTCACCTGTATCCATTTCGGCATGGGCTTGCTGAATTTGATCAAACTGGAAAGTTTTATAAATCATAGGCAGACATTCTCCTTTGGCTAACAATGGCCAAACAATCTCTTGCAGACCTTTGGCGATCTCGGCTTTTTCTGCGGTATTGCGGGCGCGCATGGTCGAACCCGTAATGGTAAGACGCTTCATCATAATTTGACCAAGTTTTACTTCTTTGGCTTTTGCACCCCCTAAAAATGCGATATACACCAAGCGCCCATCACGGCGTAATAAGTTTAAATTACGTTCCAAATACGGTGCACCAACAATATCTAAAATAACATCTACCCCAGCATGGTCTGTTGCTGCGTTAATCACTTGTTCAAAATCTTGGGTCTTGTAATTAATGGCTGTGGTGAGATGTGAAATTGCTTGTACTTTTTCATCTGAACCTACAGTGGCAAAGGTTTTTAAACCAAGCGCATTACACAACATTAATGCTGTAGTACCAATGCCACTGGCGCCACCATGAATCAATGCCGTTTCCCCTGCTTTGGCTTTGCCCATTTGGAACACATTGGCCCACACAGTAAAAAATGTTTCAGGTATTGCTGCGGCTTGTACAAAACTGACGCCTGCTGGAATTGTCAAAGTCTGGCTTTGAGGTACAACACAATATTCAGCATAGCCACCACCATTGGTTAAGCCACACACTGCATCACCAACTTTAAATTGACTAACATCTGCCCCCACAGCAACCACTTCACCTGCTACTTCTAAGCCTGGCACTGGCGTCACGCCTTTAGGCATAGGATACAAACCTTGACGCTGTAAAATATCAGGACGATTTAAACCAAAAGCATGGACTTTAACCAAAACCTCGTTGGCTTGTGGCTCAGGTATTGCAACCGTTTCATAGGCTAATTTTTCTGGACCACCTGGTTCTGTAATAATAATCTGCTGCATTGTGTTTTGTGTCATTGCAAATCCCTGATTGTTTGATACTGAGATGAATTCTTACTATTTGAACATAAAAAAGCAAAGCATTAAAACCCAGATTAACTTAGGTATAATTCATATGCCGTGCTGTTTTCATGCGTGATTAGATTTTTACTTAGGATTAAAGAGTATGCGACGCAAGAAACTGTAGAATACATGGAAATAATTACCGTGAGTTTGAATATGAAACAGGCGTGGCAGTGATTCGTTTTTATGCGCCGTGGTGAATATCTTGCGTTCAAAATGCACCTTTTTATGATCAATTAGCTCAACTTTTTGATGCTTCGGTAAAGTTTGGCAAAGTGAATGTTGATCAATCTCCAATTTTGACTTTGCGCTATCAAGTCTTTGGTTTACTCACCACCTTAATTTTTAAAGATGAGCGAATTGTTGAATGACTATTGGACAATGTTTCTGTCGCAGAACTTCAACAAAAAATTCAAAGTTATCTTTAAGTCATGTAGAGTCGCTACAACAGATTAAGTCTGAATGACCACCTGATCGCGTCCTGCATGTTTGGCTTGATACAAATTCGCATCTGCAGCTTTCATAAAATCATCCACGTGCGTGTATGCTTGCTCTCGGGTCATCCACGCCACGCCCATACTTAAAGTCACATATTGTTTATGGTCTTCTCGTGCCACATGCTCAAAATCTGCATCACGCACAGCCTGCAAGACTTTTTGCATAAGTGGTGCAATTGCAGGGTGTGGAATATCGTGCAGTAAAATGGCAAACTCTTCGCCACCATAACGTGCCACAAACGCATTTTTAGGCAAAGTGTTTTGTAAAACCTTAACTAAGTTTCGCAGAATTTGATCACCTTTTAAGTGCCCATAATGATCATTGTATTTTTTAAAATAATCGACATCGAGCATGGCAAACACCACAATATGTCGCTTATTTTGCAAGGTTTCAAAATACAAACGCTGGATTTCTTCATTTAATGCACGGCGATTATACGCCCCTGTTAATGCATCGGTTTTAATCTGTATTTCCAGTTTTTCATTCAAAAGACTGAGTTGTTCAGTACGTTCCTGTACTTTTAAATCTAACGAGTTGTTTAAATGAATCAGTTTTTGGTTCAAGCGTTCAATGCGTAAGTTATGGTAGGCATAATTTCGTGCCTGCTGAAACATGATGAGCAATGCATAAACGCTGGTCGAAATAAAAGATAAATGAATGGAATTGACCAGATTCAGCATTAATAAAAAATCATGAATAAATGTGCCACACAGAATAATTACTGCCCAAAAATTAATTTTGGAATAATGCTCTCCTGAACGCAGAGTTTGATAAAACCCATAGGCAAAATTTGCCAAAATCAGCACAAAGAAAAAAGAACTATAAAATGCGAACTGCTGAAAAATAGTAGGTTCTGCCCACAACGTCACCCCAATATTAAAGCTTAATAACAGCATTGCCGCGCTATATACCCAACGATGCAAATAGCGCGAACTGAGCAAAAACATATAACTCAGGAAAAATAAAATCGCTAAAAAACTAAATAAATATTCGAGTCTTATCCCCCAAGACCAACTTAAATTCAGGAAAGTGGTATAAGCATAGGGCGGAGAAAATAAATTGTGTAATGCCAAAAAAACAATAAAAATGCCGAAAATAAAAATACGCTTGGTATTTCCACCATTTGCAAGACTAAATGCCGAAAACATCAGGGTAAACAATCCAATACCAAGTACCGCCCCACAAATCATGGCAATACTCATCATCAAACGTTGATACTCTTGTTCAATGGTACGACCTAAACCAATTTTCATTGGATTTTTCAAACCACCTTGCAAGCTCTGAAAACTCGAGGCTTGGATAGTTAGAGTAAAATATTCACTTTCAGGCACAAAATATGCAATTCGTGGGGCATTTTCGGTTTCGTGATGACTTGCATCTGCACCGACTGTGCCAACACGCACCAATGGATCGCCATTTAAGAATACCCGATATGCGCCATACTGGTTGGGAATCCAAATCGCAATACGTCTGCCTAAAAATTCTTTTGGAATTTGAAAGTGCCCAATAAAAGTGCCAAAAGTATTGGTATTACCCACTAAATCTTTAAAAGAAGCAGGCAATTCAACGGTATTCGATGCCAGTACCGCACTGGGTTCTTGAATTAATTGTTGCGGATAAAACAACCATTGCCCACTCAAAATACTTGTTTTATCTTCAGTAAGTTGGACATAATTCAACAGTTTTTGATGTGGATAATAAGATTTAGGTGCAGACTCATACTGCGCCAACACACACTGTGGAGTGAGTACACTAAACAGTAAAATCAAGAATAATAATGCACGCTTGTGCCACATCCGAATGAATTTCAAAAATGCAAAAACCCTTTTATGCTTATTTTTCAATCTAATCGTTCTTGCACTAAATTTAAAGTAAAAAATTAAGTCATTCATGTTAGACCGCACTGACATCGGATGAATGACTTAAGTTCTAGCTGTATGGCTAAATTAAAAAGTGTTTATTGATCGCGTGTTTTCACATCATACAATTCAATTTCAAAAATTAAATTCGAATTGGCAGGAATGATATTGCCCATTTTGCGTTCACCATAAGCCAGATGCGCAGGTACCACAAGTTTACGTTTCCCCCCCACTTTCATCCCCATGATACCTTGATCCCAGCCTTTAATTACACGACCAGTACCAATCACGGTTTCGAAATAGTTGCCGCGGTCCAAGGATGAATCAAACTTAGTGCCATCTTCCAACCAACCCGTGTAATGCGTAGTAATTAAAGCACCTTTAACCGCTTCTTTCCCCTCACCCACCACCAAATCAATAATTTCTAATTCCGCAGTCATGTTCATCTCCCAATATTTACACTTCGATGTTTAAGATAATTGCCAACTCGGGTAAGTGTTATTGCAACTGTACCCACTCAATCTGAGCCTGTGCTTGAGCGCCAATCAATGTCCATTCACCATCCATTATATTCAACTGCAATTGCATGGTACGTTCGCATAAAGCTTGAATGGCTTCAGTACTCGCTTGCGATAATTGCCACACTTCAACATTATTTAAAGTTTTGATTTTACTGTTGCGTTTAAACCACTCATCCACCGATGAACCATAGGCAATAATCGCAACTTGCTTACAACGCGCACTGGCTTTTTTGACTTTATCTTCATCTGGGCAACCGACTTCAATCCACTTGATTAACTGCCCTGTTAAGTCTTTTTCCCACAAAGCAGGCTCATCGGTTTCAAACAAATCTTTGGTGAATTCCAAAGCTTCATCTGCATAACGTGCGAATGCCAAAATACGCACCATCAAACGCTCAATGGTTTCAGAAGGATGCAATGCCATGGTGAGTTGATAGTCACCATATTGATGCACATCCATATTGGCAATGTTCAAATCTGCCTTATAAATTGTCGCTTTTAGCGCCATTGTCTATTCCTAAAACCATCTTCAAATTTGCCGCTAAGCATAATAGATTTTCTGGGATTTTGCTTTATCGTTTGCCCGAGAGCACATAGATTTCATTCAAAAGCCGTAGCAGCATCAACCCGACACGCCAATAACGCAGCCTCAAACTGTAGCCAATCCCGCTCGGTTTGATAAATAATTTCCACCCGATTGTCTATGCCTTCATCGGTAGATTGATAGTTAAATTGCTGGGGATTGAAGTTAAAACTTTTCCAGCCCTGATTACTATAAAAAATCCCTTTAATGCGCAACCAATCTTGCTGTTCACAGAGTAAATCTAGAAGTGGATAAAAATCGAATTGCCAACGTTTAGGGAATTTCCAACCTGCGACTGCATACTCTTGTGCAGTCTCGATATAGTGATAGGGCAATTGCTTTATTTCTGCTGGCTCTTGCAAATGTGTAGGGATGACATTCTGTTGTAATTTCAGCAATGGCTGAATTTTACGCTGTGTGCCGACATAGGATATATCAATTTCTGTCAAAGCCAGACTACCCTGTTCCGCTTTCAACCATTTTTGCATATAGGCTTGATATTCATGTTGCAACTGCACTAGCGCAAGCTCATCTGCCGCCTGCATTTGGTCTGCATGTGACACCACAATAATTTGTGCAGCTTTGAGCTGATCGGCATACAGGTTTTGTTGCGTCCACGCCTGATCATGCAAACGCGAACCATCGACGACTATAACCAAAGCACGCATCGACAAATGCGTATGCCAATGTGGTTCAGTCAATTGCTCCAAGAGTTGCGCAGGATGCCCCAAACCTGTCGGCTCAATGAATAAACGCTCAGGCTTCGCTTCAGACAATAAACGCGACAAGGCAATTTGCATCGGCAACTGACTGCTACAACATAAGCATCCGCCCAATAACTCTTTGATCTGATAGCCTTGTTGCTGAGGTAAAAGTTGTTGATCGACTCCGATTTGTCCAAATTCATTCATCAGCACCGCCCAGACTTCATGCTCAGGTTTTTGGCTGAGTAACTGTTTTAATAAGGTGGTTTTTCCTGCACCGAGAAAACCAGAAATAATATGCGTCGGGACTGCTTTTTGTGGTGCATTTATTTTCAAAATAAGCTCGCTTTATTGAGTTTTAAACAACTCAAGCATGCTAAGCAAGTTTAGCGATTAGATCAATCCGAATCTAAACACACTGAAATTTATCCAATTGTTCATATTCATTGACATCATGATTTGAAAGATTTTCTTACATTTATTGTAGGATGACCGACAACTGATTTTGGTCAATACGCAAGTTTAAGCCGCTTGATGCTATTTTTTATTGATAGCTGTGCAACTTTCTTGCCGAAAATACAGACATTTCTGATGAATTTGGCTGCATATTTAAAACAAAAATTACCAAAATACGACCTGTTCATCATTATTGTGCGATTCTAGTAACCATCATTGTTTTGCTTTGTTGCAAACATTGATCCTAAAGCATTGGCTGCTTAGGATGAGTTCCTGTTCAGCTCGTTCAAATCAGGTGATGACTGAATTGAACACTTTAGCCGCATTAAGTTTTTTTACTTCATGCTAGTGCTGAACAGTTGTACCCATTCATGAAAAACTTTAAATAAGGATGCCAAACCATGAAATTGACACAAATTTTACTCACTTCAACTTTTGCTTTTGCCACTGCAACCACTTTTGCAGCACAGGCTGAATCGACAGTTACAGAACAGGAAAAAGTGGTTGTTTCAACGCAGGAAACTATTGCTGAACCTGCTTCAGAACAAACTGCTACACAACCTGCATCTGAAGCAAGCACTGAAACACCTGCTGCATCGAGCCAACAGCCTTAAAACTTAGATACATTTTAAAATGTAATTTGAATACAAAAACTGAGTTTTAAGCCACTCTCTCGGTTTACTCAGTTTTTGTTCATCAACAAGGCTAATCAATACCAACCTTGAGCAAAATTAAAAAATAGACACAAAAAAACCTGTATGCAATTGCAAACAGGTTTTCAGCTGAATTTGATGAAAACTTAGATTTGTTCAGTTTTCTTATAAATACTGCAAGATGGATGATGATTTTCTTGCAAACGCGCAACTTTACGCTGCTCTGCTGCTTCAAAACGGCAACGCTTCCAGTCATTGTCTAATTTCAACGCAGGGATTTGTTTTGGTTTACCATTTTCATCCACTGCAACCATAGTGAAGTAACAGCTGTTGGTATGGCGCACTGTACGCTTTTGAATATTTTGCGCTTCTACACGAATCCCGATTTCCATTGAAGTACGGCCGACGTGGTTCACACTGGCAAGGAAAGTCACCAATTCACCCACATGAATCGGTTCTTTAAAGTTCACTTTATCAACCGAAAGGGTCACCACATAACTACCCGAATAGCGGCTCGCACATGCATACGCCACTTGGTCTAATAGTTTTAAAATTGTTCCACCATGTACATTCCCTGAAAAATTTGCCATGTCGGGTGTCATTAACACGGACATCGTTAATTCTGACTGGTCATCTAACACAGGGGCAATTTGATCTAATGGTGACATTGCGTTCTCTAGACTCTTTTAAAGACAGTAAGATATGAGCGTATTATTATATCGTGTTTATAAAAGTTTGAATGTTCATTTCGGCAACAAGTGCATCATTATTATTTATATCGTTAATGACAACATTTATTTAAAATTATAAGACTAAAGTCTAAGACTCCCAAGCTGTTATTTTTTAATTCATTTCTGATTTTTAGAATATTTGTTCAAATTGTATATTCAGTAAATACCATCGCTTCAAGTGTTCAAAAAACAACCTTAAATCTTTTATTCAATGGATTATTCAAGTAAATTTCGGCAATTTTACACCAAGAAAGTTCAATTTAGTTCCTAAATTTTGAAATTTAGTGGCAACATTCAAGCCAAGCGCAGCATTTCATTCGATGCATTACTATAAGTCAAAGTTTGAGCGCTACTCAGGGCAGCTTCAATCACATAACAACCATCCGGATTAATCATCATCACTGTAAAAACAACCTTCTACATCATAGCAAGTATCATCTGGTGTCCAATTTCAAAGCCGTGCATCAAGTACCTCTCTATTTTTTATAAAGTTTTAAGCTGAAGCACTAAAATTTAGGCTGTCTTGGAAGCTTGTTCAATTCTTAAACTGCTTACAAAAACAAATTCAGTAAATGCCAAATAGGATAAATGCAAACATAACGAAAAGGATACGATAAAAATTGATTTTAAGTCTAAATAGCTCATCTCGGCTTTTAGATATCTTTGGGTGTATTTATATTTCTTGATTATAAATATCAAATACTTAAAAGGTATCAACCTAAACCAGCTAGCATTAAAGTTATTTAAATCAAGCGCCTCATTAGACTTAAGTTAAATCTATTTATTTCATTGAGTCTACGTTAATATAATAAAGGATATGGACAGCTATTTAAACTGTCCATAAACCCCAAAAGTATTACTCACTTTATAATCTACTATTCTATGCCCATGTGCATAATGATGCTGTTGATAGACTTGATCTATTTTATTTAATTGCGCTACGGTTGCTTCTGCACCTGCCAGCATGGTCGCTTCCCGCCCTTTTACATCAAAAATATGTGCTTTTTCACGTAAATCGGGTTGAATGACAACATCTGCGAGTTTCAATTCTTCATTGGCCAAATGCTTTTGCATAATATTAATATTTTGGTTAAACAATCCCCATACATTACTGGTTTCAGTATGAATAGGCTGCGCTAAAATATTCACGGCAATCACAATATCTGCACCTAAATCACGTGCAACCTTGACAGGTACAGGGCTAACCAAACCACCATCAACATATTCATGTTCTGCAATTTTAGTAGGTACAAACATACTCGGGATAGACACTGACGCACGCACCGCCTGACCCGTATTGCCATAATTAAATACGACTTTTTTACCTTCTTTTAATTCAGTCGCCACCACATACATCGGGATTTTAAATTGTTCCAAACGGAGTTGATCGACTTGTGCATTGACGTAATTTTCAACTTTTTTGCCATCAAAAAAGCCTTTTAAATCCAAAGTCACATCCCGTACATCATTGGGTTTCATATTCATTGCAATTTCACGTAATTGCTGCGCATTTTTACCGCTGGCATAAATTGAACCGACAATGCTGCCTGCGCTGCTGCCCACAATAAAATCAGGATGAATACCATACTGTTCAAGTACTTCAATTACACCTATATGTGCATAACCACGTGCGCCACCACTGCCCAAAACCAACGCGATAACTGGACGTTTTTCTTGTTGTTTTAACTGCCGAAAATCAATTTGATTCAGGCGTGACTCTGCTTCAACCATGGGCTGCGACTCAAGTAGAGTTTGAGTCGAAAATTGCTGCTGTGATGGCACTGCCTGACATCCCACCATCAATAATGCTGTAAGAGATACATACCCAAATTTCATAATGACCTTCTTGAATCCATAGGTTTCAGTCGATATTTCACTGTCAATCGTGTCAAGGTTGATCAGCCTACTTGAGACAGCAACCCTCTTAACGTCAACAGTTATGCTCTCTGTTTTTACCTTGCATGAGCGCCCATAGTCTATCTATTATTTTAACCGATCCTTGTAGTAATTCGTTAAACTGTCACTTCTAGCTACTACAGTGGCGCAAAATTTGAATCTATCTAAAATTATATGCCACCACCTTCTTATTCCTTATTATTCTGGATTTTTCTGCAATTAGGTTGTCTGTCTTTTGGGGGGCCTGCAGCGCATTTGGTATTTTTCCATCAGCGTTTTGTGCAACAACTCAAATGGCTAGATGAATCCCAATATGCACAAATTGTCGCACTTGCACAACTCTTACCTGGTCCAACCAGTAGTCAGGTGGGTTTAGCGATTGGTTATTTGCAAAAAGGCTATTGGGGCGCAGTTCTAGCGTGGTTGGGTTTTACCCTGCCTTCGGCGTTGTTTATGGCTTTGGTTGCAGTATTGGGACATCAATATTTAGATGTACTGTCTTCAAATAGCTTTCACAGTATTCAACTGATTGTATTGGCCGTAGTAGCTTGGGCATTTTGGCAAATGCTGCGCAGTTTTTGTAAAACGGTTTGGCAATATACCTTAATGCTCGCTTCTGCCATATTTATTTATATGGTGCCCTTGAGCTTCAATCAAATTGTGGTGATTCTGATTGCAGCTTGTTTGGGCATGTGGATGGCCAAACGTACAACACCCACTGCAACGCTCTCATCCGCCAATACAACGGCAACAGATACACATTTTACTGCGGCACACCTACCCCAACACCGTCGTTATGCTGCATTTTGGGTAGTACTTTTTGTTGCACCTTTTATTGTGCTATCCGCGCTAAACTGGCTACAACCTCATTTACTCTATGCAGCCAATTTAAGTTTCTATAAAGCCGCATCTTTGGTCTTTGGTGGTGGGCATGTCATTTTACCTTTATTACATCAAGATTTTGTTAGTACAGGCTTAGTCAGCAAAGAACAGTTCGATTTGGGTTATGCCATAGCGCAATTGGTGCCTGGCCCACTGTTCAGCTTTGCAACGTATTTGGGCAGTTTGATTCCAATGACAGAATCTATGCTGCTGAATGCGACTTTAGCCACGTTGGCAATTTTTCTGCCATCTTTCTTTTTGGTATTTGCGACTTTGCCTTATTGGTCTTGGTTGATGCAGCAAGCTTATATTCGTCATGCCGTAACAGGTATTAATGCAGCGGTAGTCGGTTTGCTGCTGTATATGGTGCTCGAAATGGCACAGCGTTACATTTTGAGTATTACTGATCTGCTGTTTATTGTTTTGGTGATTGGATTATTAAAATCAAAACTACCTGTTTGGCTCAGTTTAATTGGCAGTTTCTTGATCTATACGGCATTTATGCATTTCATCGCTTAAATTAAAATGCGATAGATCAAAGAAAAATGCCAGTTCAATTGAACTGGCATTTTTTTGTGGATGGTTAAATCAATCCAGAATGCTTTAAAAGCTTAGCCACCAAAGAATTTTAGAATAGATTGAATCACCGCAACGTTAATTAAATCGACAAAGAATGCACCACACAGCGGCACAATCAAGAACGCTTTATAAGATGGACCATACATATTGGTAATGGCCTGCATATTGGCCACTGCTGTTGGCGTCGCCCCCATCCCAAAACCACAGTGTCCTGCTGCCAGCACGGCTGCATCGTAGTTTTTCCCCATAAGACGGAAGGTCACAAAAGCTGCATACAACGCCATTGTGAGCGTTTGCGCACCTAAAATCACCATTAACGGACCTGCCAAATCGGCCAATTGCCATAATTTGAGTGACAACAACGCCATCGCCAAATATAACGATAAAGATGCATTCCCAAACACATCAATCGCACGGTCAAAAATATTGACTTTAAAAATACTTTCCAAGACATTACGCAGAATCACACCGCCCGCCAATGCCCAAACGAAAGTTGGCAATTCAAACATAGTACCTTTGGCAGCGCCTGTCATAAACTCGGCAAATGCCAAACACGCTGCAAATAAACCCAAAGTGGTAATGGCATTATCTGCTGTGATTAAACGCACCTGATGCGGATATTCAAATGGAATAAACTCATTGGAATCTTGATCTGCAGGCGTATTATCGCGTTTTTCAATTTGTTCTTCAGTACGAGGTACAGCCAATTGATGACGGTTGATTAAGGTTTTAGCCAGTGGGCCACCAATTAAGCCGCCAATAATTAAACCGAAGGTCGCGCTTGCCATTCCCAGTGCTAAAGCACCTTGAATACCATATTGGGTTTCTAAAATTTCACCCCATGCTCCTGCCGTACCATGACCGCCCGTTAAAGTAATTGAACCTGCAATTAAACCAATTAGTGGATCAATACCTAATAATGTTGCAAGACTAATGCCGACAAAGTTTTGCAGCACAATAAATGTGGAAATTGCAATCAAGAAAATAATTAAACCAATTCCGCCCTGACGCAATTTTGTGAAGTTCGCGCTTAAACCAATCGAGGCGAAGAAAATCAGCATAAAACTGGTTTGTAATGCGCTACTGGTGGTAATGCTATAACCCCAAAATTGATTCACCAACAATGAAACAATAGCGGCAACCAAACCACCTGCAACAGGTTCAGGAATATTATAGCGTTTTAAAAAATCAATTTTATTGACTAAAAGTCGCCCTAAGAGCAGGACGATGACCGCAGCAATCAGCGTATAAAACGCATTAAAAGTAAATTCCATGGCAATATCCATATAGTGATTGCAGATTATTTTTAATATGATGAAGAACTGTCTATGCAAACCAAAGCATTTGCATCACTATGACTCTAAATCAACTAAAAAATGCCGCAATACAAAGTATGTAAACAGTATCGTATTTGACCGAAGTTTAAGAGGTATGCATTTCGCTCAACCAACCCATCCTTTGGTTTCACTCAAGCGTTATGATCTGCGTTTGCCTAGAACAAAAGAAAAGAAAGACAAAAGACAGCAATTTCACTTTCGGGGTGACTTCGAGTGCAAACAACTGAATCGGCTTAACACTGAGAGGTAATCTCATATAAGCTCCAAAATATCTGAGGTGGATAAATACCTTCCGTTAAAGATATTCAACCACTTGATAAAAAACAGCAAGATTAAAGGTCGATCATTATGCATTTTTTTTGACAAAAAGCTGCTATTTTCTGCGTTATTTCTATAAATTTTATTGATTGTTTTCAACCATAAGTGCAAGTTACAGCATTTCTTGAAACTGGATAAAATTTAAATTATTGAATTGATAACATAAATTTTTAACATAAAAAACAGAGCTTAAAAATTAAGCTCTGTTTTGAATTGTGCTCAAAAGGAGTGACTTAGAAGCTATAACGCGCCATAAAGCCTACACGGTCATCACTGAATTTTTGACCTTTAAAAGTTTCACGCTCACCATTAATATATTCAATACCTAAATCGACTGGTTTTACAGGTGAATAGATAAAGTTAATCCACGCTTGTTGTACTTTCTCGTTCTCTTTAGTATCAGGTTTATTTGCTACACGCGCAAAGTCTGTACCATCATCCGCAAATAAAGCACCGTAGGCTAAAGTTGAACGTAGTTTAGGTGAGAAATTATAGGTTGCACCCACTTGTACAGCAACTGCTTCGTTTTGTTCAATACTATTACCTACAACTGAATATGCTGAATTACTGCCATATAGATGGTTGCTGTTGCCTTTCATATATGCAACATCAGCAGATACTTTAAGCGGCTCTGCAACTTGGTAATTCGCACCTAGAGCTGCACCCCAACCTGTTTTGTCATCATTTGCTGCATCTGATTTATAATGTTCAACCAATGCGCGTGCAGAAGCCAAACCTTTACCTTCAGCAAAACCTTGAGTCACTTTTGCTGTTAAAACCGGTAAACGATAGCTCAAATCTCCATCTTTAGTCGCCTTACTATTACCTTCTTCAGCAGAAACAAATAATTGAGTGGCTGGCGCTAATTTTTGGCTATAACGTACTTGTGGCACACGTGCAGAAGCACCTGATCCACCAATGTTCGTATTAAAGTCAATCATTTCTGGCGCATGTACTGAAGCAAAGCTTGAAGTCGTTTGACCAAATAACCAGTTATTTAAAGTCAAATAAGCGTGGCGAATACGTAAGTTTTCTGACTTAGAGTTGTCTCCACTTGCAAAATCAACTTCGATTTTACCACCAACCTTGTTATCACCCATTGGAGTATTAAAATCTAAACCAAAACGAGTTACTTTTGGTGTTGCACGTAATTTGTCTTTTACATTGTTTGCACCAGTTTTATGGGTAGCGTTAAAGTCATCATCCGCACCATCAATAATATAGTTTGCATCACCACGGATCGAACCATAAATAGAAACATCTGCACCAGATTTAGACTTTAAGCTGCTTAATGCACTTACAGGTGCAGCAGGCTTCGCCTGTTGTACTTGGGCAATTTGAGTTTGCTGCTGTTGTTGTACTTGCTGTTGTTGCTGAATTAACGATTTTAACGCTTCAACTTCTTGACGAAGTTCTTGAATTTGTTGTTGCTCAGTTTTTGCTGCGTGTGCAGTACCTACCATTAATGTTGTAACGGCAATAGCTAAACCTTTGATCATAAATTGACCGTTGAGTAATTGACTCATTTATCTCTCCAAAATAAAACAACGCTGCATCCGTGCATGATGATTTTGTTCGTCATCTATCGATTTCACATCGAATTATAAAAATGGCTTAAAAATCAAAACACTTTTGCCAAATAGTCCAAGACACCCAAATATTTAAAATATTACAATTTGTGTCATTTATTACAGGCTTCAATCTATCAAGTTATGACGTTTATTAAAATCAGTTTTCCCGAATAAGAAATCATAATTAATCACAATTACAGATTCAAACAATTAAACCATATAAAATTCAATACTTTAAATAGGTTGATTATTCAAGTATTTACACCACCATTAGACTATTGTATATATTTCGGTTCTGCCTAAAAGCCAGATTTTTACGAAAAAAATCACCATTTGAAAAAGTATTGACCTCAACTCAGTCTGGTTGCGGTTGTAAAATATGAAAAACAGCGAACATTCCAGACCCAATAAATAGCAGCATTAATACAGCCATATTCAGCAAAGCACTACCTGTTAAAAAATTGAGTAACACCCCACCAATCAAGCCACAAAAGAATTGCACACTACCCATGACCGCACTGGCTGTTCCTGCACGTGCGCCTTGTTTTGCCATTGCCAGTGCCATGGCATTCGGGCCTGTAAAACCAATCCCAGACACGGCAAGAAATAAACCGATCATCACCAATGCCAAAGGTGCATACCCCAAACTACCTGCAAGCAGTAGAATGACCGCACCACTCAGTTGAATCATGCTGCCCAATTTTAAGCGTTGTAACACACCCAATTTGCCACTGATTTTTTTATTCAGGGTCGAAAACAGCATAATACCAATCGCATTGGCACCAAACACATAAGCAAAAGCTGTTTCACTCAAGCCATATTGATCCATCATGAGCGCACTTGAACCGCTGATATAGCAAAACAATGCCCCACCTGTCAGACAGCCTGCCAACATTGGAAAACGAAAATCACGATCTTTTAAAATTGCGAAATATAAGGTCAGGACTTGCTGAAAGCTCAAATTTAAACGGCGTTCTTTGGCTAAAGTTTCTTTAAAAAAGAAATGCACACATAAACAGCAAATGATTCCAACGCAGGTCAGCACCACAAAAATCGCTTCCCAATTCATCCATTTAAGTATCCATGCACCCAGCGTAGGTGCAATAATGGGTGCAATGGTCATCACAATCATCATGCTCGAAAAAGCTTGAGCGGACGTTTGCAAATCCAAGCGATCACGAATGGCTGCTCGTGCAATCACCACGCCCACACAACCGCCCAAAGCCTGCAAAATACGTGCAGCAATCAATCCCCATTCATTGTGAGCAAACACGCACAACATACTGGCCAGTGAAAACAATACCAAGCCAAAATATAAAGGCGGCTTACGTCCAATCCGATCACTCAGCGGCCCATAAATCAGTTGTCCCAAAGCCAAACCTAAAAAATAAGCAGGCAAACTGTTTGCGACCATTTGGGTCGATACACCAAACTCGCTTGCCATTGCTGGCAAGGCAGGCAAATACATATCAATCGACAAAGGCCCAAGCGAAGTCAGTAACGCCAACAACAAAATCCACGCTGTCGAATATTGCTGCATGTTGGGTTGTGGCGCAGATGGTGGCGTACTGTTTGAACTTGGTAAAGTTTTCGATATGCTCATATTTTAAGGTGGAATGACAGATGTACAGACAAGCTTACACGCTTCATAATATTATTTGTTGTGATCAAAGATGAATTTTCACATATTAAACACTCTAAACACTCATCTACAGTTACAATGTAAGCAACCTTTCATCTCACAGCATAAATCTCTGTTTAGACAGAAAAGTTACTTAAAGGAACGATGTTGAAACCTTGGCTGATAAAGCTCAAACAAGCGACCTATAACACTACATTTATGTATAACATCCGCATGCTCATAGCATTTGCGGGAACTGCTTTTGTTCCCTATTTTATGGGAATGCAACTTGCTACCATTCCTTTAACTTTAGGTGTGGTTGCCGCAGGTTTGAGTGATATTGATGACCGTTTTTCGGTACGTATCGTCAATCAGCTCTATACTTATATTGGTTTCTTTGTTACCGCCACTTCGATACAGTTTTTATTTCCGCACCCTATTTTATTTGCCACAGGCTTAATCCTGTCGTGTATTGTCTTAATTTTGCTCGGTTCGCTCGGACGGCGTTATGCCACCATTTCTTATGGCTGTTTAGTGGTATCAGTGTATGCCATGCTTGGTGTCAATCTATTTGATGACTGGTACATGCAGCCACTACTTTTGGTCTCGGGCGCAATCTGGTACGGTGTAATTTCGACCATCAGCTTTTTACTGTTTCCTGTTCGTGCTTTACAAGACAAACTTTCGCTCAGTTATTCTGCTTTGGGTGATTTTTTATTTGCCAAATCTAATCTATTTGATGTGGATATGACTGCACCCAGTTATCAGCAAAGCATCATTGATTTATCACTTGAAAATGGCAAATTAATTGCGATTTTTAACGACTTAAAAACTGCTTTGCTGACGCGTTTAAAAGGTGACCGCGGGCAAAAAGATACCCGACGCAGCTTACAGTATTATTTTGTCGCACAAGACATTCATGAACGTGCCGACTCTGCACATATTGATTATCAAAAACTGGCGAAAATATTTCAGCACAGCGATATTTTATTTCGCTTCCAGCGCATTTTGTCTATTCAAGGTAAAGCCTGTAAAGATTTAAGTGAAAGTATTCTGCATCGTAAACCTTATGTGCATAACAAGCGTTTTAAACATGCTTTTGAAAATCTTAAACAGTCTTTAGAAAAGCTGCGCAGCGAGCAGCAATATGACCAGGTTTGGATTAATGCACTGTTTGCCTTATATCAAAATCTTAAATCAATTGACGCTCAACTGCTTAATCTTGAAACTGAACGTAATATTAAACTGGATAAATCCAAGCATATTGAACAACAACTCATAGATGACGACTTAAAAAGCTGGGATGATATTGTCATCCGTATCAAACAGCATTTAACCCCTGAATCTGTCTTGTTCCGCCATGCCATACGGTTGTCGATTGTACTGTTAATTGGCTATATTTTTGTACAAGTCACCAATATTCAATATGGCTACTGGATTTTACTGACTGCACTGTTTGTGATGCAGCCTAACTTTAACACCACCAAACGGCGTTTACGTTTGCGTATTATTGGGACACTGGCAGGGATTGTGGTCGGCTACACCATTTTATATTTTGTGCCATCCGTAGAAGGGCAATTGGTGGTTTTAATTATTAGTGGCATGTTGTTCTTTGAATTACGCAGTAAACAATATGCACAAGCGACTGCTTTTATGACTATTTTGGCGCTGATGAACTTTAACCTAGAAGGTTTGGGCTATGCCGCAGCTGTACCACGTATGGTCGACACCTTAATTGGTTGTGCACTGGCATGGTTTGGCGTAAGTTTTATCTTCCCCGACTGGAAATTCCGTCGTCTATCACGCACGATTCGTCGCTCACTCACCGCACAATGTGACTATTTGGCAGAAGTGATTGAACAATATAAAAATGGACGCAATAACGGCTTGAATTATCGTGTGGTGCGCCGCGCTGCTCACAATGCCGACGCAGAAGTTGCTTCACTGATTTCAACACTCGCCACCGAACCTGATTTTGATCCTGATCAAAAAGCTCAGGCCTTTGAGTTCTTGTGTTTGAATCACACCTTTATTAGTTATATCGCTGCACTGGGTGCGCATCGTGACAAAATTGAAGATCAGGAAGTATTACAACTACTCGATCAAGCGATGGACGATATTCAAGGTGCTTTACTCAAAGATGAAACGCCGGATTTAAGCGCACATAACATGCTGCAAACCATTCGTCAGCGTTTAAGTCAAAACAATGAGGAAGATCAAAAATCATTGATTATTTTGCAGCAATTATCATTAATGATGAGTATCTTGCAGCAATTAAGTCGTTTAAAACAAAGTTTAAGCCACGAACATGATCAGGATGCAACTGAACTGGCGTCTTTGTAAACAATCCTGCTAATAGTCCGTGCCTACTTTCTCACCCTAATCTGTTTAAGTATTCACCGACCTTAGCATGATTTTGCGACAATATACTCACTGCATGACAGCAATTAATGCTAAACTTTTTATAGTTTTAAATTTGTTAGTTTCACTATGACCGCGAAAAGTTTATACGCCTACACCCTACAGCCTGTGATCTACGAAGTTTCTGAAGAAGAACAACGTCACGCACAACTGGTAATATGGCGCAGTACCAATAAAATTGGCATGAAAGCATGGATTATTATGGGGGTGATCGTTGCCCTTTCCATTTTAGGCATTCTGCTATTAAAAAATTATTCGACTATTTTCTGCTGGGTCGCCATTGTCTGTGTGGCACTCTACCTGCTGGTGCGTAAATACGGCTTGGAATGGTATGTTAAACGCAAAATGAATGAATTTCCTGTTCAAGAAATTAAAGGGATTCGTTTAGGCGTACAACCACACGGAATCGTGATGCGTCAGCAAATGGGCGCTCAAGAAGGCGTGGGTGCAATTGGCTGGAAAGATGTGTATGAATGGTACAACACCCCTGAATTTATTTTGATAAACTTCAAAGTAAAAGGTCAGCAAGGTGCTTATATTCTGCCTAAGCGCATGGACAGCAAGAACTTTTCGTTCAACACCATTCGCAAGCATTTAACCGAAGCTGCAGGCGAAGCCAAGCAAATCTAAATATCCTGATCTAAAAATAAACCTCTATCCTCTGCGATAGAGTTTTTTTTACTTAAAATTAAAAAATGAACGATAATGAGAATAAATAGCATTTGCATTAACCTTGTATCTGGATTATTCTTCTCCAAAATTGATGCTCAACCCTCATTCCACATGTTAAAAAAAACTTTTTTCCAAATTCACTGGTTCCTTGGCATTACAGCAGGGCTTATTTTGTCACTCATGGGTGTCACTGGGGCAATTTATTCCTATGAACAACAAATTCTAAAATGGTTGAATCCAGACAGTTACCAAGTTCAAGTTGAGCAAAAACCTAAACTTACTCCTGCAGAAATTTACACACATTTTCAGCAAGTCCAACCTAATTATAAAATTAACAGCATTACTATTGTCCAAGATCCTGCAGCATCCTCAAGCATCAATATTGCGAAAGAAGGTGCCAGACGCGGGCAAAATATCATGATTAATCCCTACTCTGCAGACATTTTACCTGAAGTGAAAGGGCGTGAATTTTTTCAATTTATCCAACAATTACACCGCAATTTAACCATTGGTCCGATTGGCAAACAAATCACAGGTGCCTGTAGCTTAATCCTGATTTTCTTTGTTTTAAGTGGCGTGTATTTGCGGTGGCCAAAACGTCACTCTTTCAAACAATGGTTTGCGATTAAACCACAACTCAAAGGTCGCAATTTTATTTGGGACTTACATGCTGTGGTCGGAACATGGGTAGTGATCTTCTATCTCGTTATGGCATGCACAGGGCTATATTGGTCGTATGATTGGTGGCGCAATGGCATGTTTAAAGTCATGGGCGTCGAAAGACCACAAGCGCAAATGCAAGCAGATGGACACAATAAAAAGGAAAATCAAAAAACTCAAACATCTCATCAAGCAACGCAAATACAAGTTGCGGAACGTCGCGCAAATACCACGCTGCCTGCTCAGAAAAATACACTGGATCAGGCACAAATCAATCTTGCTTTGACGCAGGCATGGCAACATTTTCCGCAGCAGTTAGAGCAGGATTATTCGAGCATTACTTTTAACGTGCCTAAACATGACAATCGTGAAATTGAAATAAATTTTATCGATGTCATTCCGCAACATGAACGCGCACGCAACACCGCAACTTTTGATTATCAACAAGCACATATTACTCAACTTGAATTATATGCAAACAAACAACTCAATGAAAAAATCATGAGCAGCATGCTGCCTGTGCATCGGGGTAGTTTCTTTGGACCTGTTTATCAATTTTTGGCAATGCTTGCTGCATTGATGATGCCGCTGTTTTTCGTCACAGGCTGGATGCTATATTTAAAACGTCGTAAACAAAAGCGTTTGACTCTTGCTGCACGTCAAAATCAAACTCAATTTAACATTGACCCAAATGCTGAACACTGGCTCATCGTCTATGCCAGCCAAACAGGTACTGCCGAACAATTGGCATGGCGCACCGCAACCAGTCTGCAAGAGGCACATCAACCTGTCACAGTCAAAGCTATTCAAGAATTGCAGATAGCTGACCTCAAAAACAATACTCAAATTTTGTTTGTTGCCAGCACATATGGCACAGGAGATGCACCCGATTTATCCTCTAACTTTGTGAAAAAAATCATGTCCCAAAGCTTAGACCTCTCTCATTTACGTTATGCGGTTTTAGCCCTAGGCTCCAAAGAGTATCCTGACAGTTATTGCGATTTTGGACATCGTCTTGCTGCATGGCTGCAACGCAATCAGGCTCACGCTTTGTTTGACACTATTGAGGTAGATAATGCCAATCCTGCTGATGTACAGCGTTGGAATCAAGCATTGGCACAGGTGACACAGCTTGAATTACAAAGCATGCAAATTGACAAAACTTTTGATACATGGCGTTTGCAACAACGTGATTTGCTCAATCCGAATAGTTTAGGTACCCCTGCGTTTAATATTGAACTGGTACCGCAGCACGAAGCACATTGGGCTGCAGGTGATATTGCTGAAATTCAACCAGAAAACAGTTTTATACGGATTCAGGATTTTTTAAAACAACATCAACTCGATGCCAATACCATTATTGCTGATGATCAGCAAACCCTAGCACAGGCTTTAGCACATAAAGACCTGACAACCCCCATTCAGACATTTAAAACTGTCGATGAATTATTGGCACAACTTTCACCCTTACCTAGTCGTGAATATTCAATTGCCAGTATTCCTTCACAACAGGTTTTAAGACTTGTGGTACGTCAAAAATTCGATGCTCAAGGTGAACTTGGCTTAGGTTCAGGCTGGTTGACTGCTCATGCTGCACTGGGACAAAATATCGCACTGCGCATTCGCAATAATCCATCTTTCCATTTAATTGATGATGACCGCCCAATGATTTGTATTGGTAACGGCACTGGACTTGCGGGTTTAATGAGCTTATTGCATGCACGTAACCGCCTGAATTACACCCAAAACTGGTTGTTTTTTGGTGAACGTCAGCAAGCGCACGATTACTTTTATCAACGCACCATCGAGGCTTGGCAAAGTACAGGCGTGCTACAACGGCTTGATTTGGCTTTTTCTCGCGATCAAGCCGAGAAAGTCTATATACACCATAAATTACGTGAACAGGCTGAAGAGTTAAAACGCTGGATTGAACAAGATGCCGTGATTTATGTTTGCGGTAGTATTCATGGCATGGCTAGTGATGTCGACCAAGCTTTAAAAGATATTTTGGGTGAAACTCAACTGGAACAATTACGTCAGCAAGGACGTTATCGCCGAGATGTATATTAGTCAAAACTTGTCAATTCACCTAAGCTTTACCCCATAGCCTCAACCGAAACATACTTCAGGTGGGGCTAAATTTTTAAGCAGCTTCGGCTATACTGTTTACACAGCATCATAGCGCAATAAAGTTATGCAGGGCATGCAAGCAAGTCACTTACACCCGCAATCAAGTCCATTCAAAAGAATATTCAGTAGCCTAATTGGATTAATTTTAGTGTTGGATGGCGCCTATCTCATCAGCTTAAAGAAAATACATTTCGGCACTGTTTTGCCTGTTTTGATAGGCACGATGCTGTTATGTTACGCTATTTTCTACACTTGGATTCAAAGCTACTTAAAACAACATACACGCTCAGATTGGTTGTGGAAATTCGGTTGGGGCATATTTTGGTTATGGTGCATCAGCCTATTGATCTTTTTTGCTTATATTCATTTCAGTACACAGCAGCAAAATACTGTGTCCGATAATGCTAAAGTGGTGATTGTACTCGGCAGTGGCATTGAAAATGGACAACCATCGCCCACGCTCGCCAAACGACTGGATACTGCAGCCGCGTATGCCTTGGAGCATCCTCAAAGTTATTTCATTGTTAGTGGTGGCCCTGCATTTGCGGAACAACTCACTGAAGCACAGGTGATGTCTAATTATTTGCAACAACGTTATGCAATTGCAGCATCACACATTATCTTGGAAACCCAAAGCACCAGTACGGCACTTAATTTGAAAAACAGTCAGCCCTTGCTGCATACATTAGGCACAGATAAAACCCAACCGATTATAATTGTCACCAGCGACTTTCACACACCACGTGCAGCAGCCATTGCCAAACGACAAGGATACACACAGTTCAGCATGCTCAGTGCAACGACACCACTCTATACCCGCTATAACGCATGGTTACGCGAGTATTTTGCTTATATCAGTGGTTGGCTGCTGAATGAGTATTAAAAATAAAATCTAGCAAGCAGATCGCTTAATTCAGACGAATTGAGCGTGGTAAAGGAATTTGCATATCTTTAAAAAATTCAGGTTTTTGCATATACACCTGATACAAATAATTTTTTAGATCAAGCAATAACTTTTCAGGGGCAACCAATACATTCTGCCCTTCTGGGCTTAGATTCATCGAAATATTGGTGGCTTCCTGACGTAAAAATGGAATCACTTTTTCAATAAAATCTTTCAGTGAAATTTCTTCGACTTGATAATTGGCCCAATTGTCTTTAATTAACAGTTTTGCCAGACTTTTATTTTGCCACATTGCAAAAGCACGTTGCCCTGTAGGCGTGGCACAGAGCGCCCAGCCATCTTCATACAATGCAAAAACATGCCCCTGAGACACAATGGTTTCAATAAATTGCTTGTAAATATCTTGTGCATTATAAGTTTGCGTTGCTTGCTTACATGCAGCTTTACGTTGATAAGGATTTCGCATAAGTCACGGATATTAGTATTATTATTAAATAAAAATTCTACGCGAATTTAGTGCAATACGCAAGAAATATAAGATAAAGGAGTATGAAAATATATGGTGGGCGCTGACGGGATCGAACCGCCGACATTCTGCTTGTAAGGCAGACG
>ERZ650312.292-NODE-292-length-27804-cov-12.331111_pt1 | contig 27804 bp, 23 predicted proteins | sample MGYA00376248_ERZ650312 | MGnify/ENA primary metagenome ERZ650312 (study PRJEB26733, sample SAMN07839316) | wastewater metagenome | biome: urban; feature: wastewater treatment plant; material: waste water | place: USA: North Carolina | collected 2016-07-28 ... | reverse complement strand
GCTAAAATCGTTTGTCTCATTTTACAACCTCGGTGAAGAGTCCCATTCCCTAATATAATATGGGATAGCGATTAAAGTGTCGCATGATTAAAAAGACATCAAAAAAGATGAAAAAGTCTTCTTAATCATCGGACACCGCTACGTTGTAGGGCATTATGCCTGATATCGACAAACTAAGCTATACATAAAGCGGCTTTAAGTGAGGGCAATAAAAACCAATTATTATACTCGGAATTATTTGTGTTAATTATAATTTATTTATATTAATCAATATTATAATGAAAAGGGATGATCGATCATCCCTCAATAAATAAAAATCAGATTATTGCTTTACGACTTTGGTTTTGGCGAGTTTATCGTGTAATGCTTGTCGTTTTGCAGTAAATGCAAAGCCATAATCTAAAATTGTAATAAAGGGCATAAACATCATATTCAAAATAATGAAAATGATAGAGCGAATGGTAAAAACACGCATTAAGCTAACTTTTTCATCGGTTTGGGCATCGACAATTTTAATTTTGGTTAGACGTTTGCCAATACTTTGTCCTGTTTTAGCCAATAGGAAGGCTTGTATGCCCAGCATAATCAATAAATAAATTGCTATGGCTTGCCACGCTTGCATTGGAATCAACTGAAAGAGTTCGGCTTGCAATTGTATGGCTTGATCAGACGTTGAGGCTGCTTGCATTTTTTGTTGCAAACCAGACAATTGTTCAAACTGGTCGGCATTTAAGAAAAAAGATGGAAGTGCTGCTGCAGGTAACCACAGCAACATATCTATAATTTTGGCTAAAGCACGTTGGTTAATGCTCGCTAATTCACTTTTTGTTGCCTTGATTCTTGAATTTGACGATGTTGAACTTGGTCGTGATGTGTTTGTAGCCGTGTAATCTGTATTTTGAAAAGGAGAGTGTTCAGGGGCAGGCGGTGTGCTGACATAGTGTTGCGGTTCATATACAAGCTTACCTTGGGTGAGTTCACCTAAAGCTTTCCATTCGCTCATGCCTTGGTGCCATGCCAAATCTGTCAGCAACACTTGTTGGCTGGCGAGCATTTGGTTGAGCTGCTCTAAGGTATATGGCCCAGCTTGTTGATTATTTCGTGCCAAGTAAATTTGCATAAATATAAAATCTCAAAAAATGAATTTGAAAAAAAACCCACGCAGGTGCATGGGTTTCTTTTAACACGTTTTATTACGCTTGTTGAGCTTTTTCTTCAGAAAGGAAGAACCAAGTGTCTAAAACAGAGTCTGGGTTTAAAGATACAGATTCAATACCTTGTTCCATTAACCAATGTGCTAGGTCAGGGTGATCTGAAGGACCTTGACCACAGATGCCGACATATTTACCTGCTTTACGGCATGCGTGAATTGCCATAGAAAGTAATGCTTTCACGGCTGGGTCTCGTTCATCAAATAGGTGAGAAACAATACCTGAGTCACGGTCTAAACCAAGTGTTAACTGAGTTAAGTCGTTTGAACCGATAGAGAAACCATCGAAGTGCTCAAGGAATTGTTCAGCCAACAATGCGTTAGTTGGTAATTCACACATCATGATCACTTTTAGACCATTTTCACCACGTTTTAAACCATTCAGCGCAAGCAATTCAATCACACGTTTTGCTTCAGCAACAGTACGTACAAATGGAATCATAATTTGTACATTGGTTAAGCCCATTTCGTCGCGTACTTTTTTCAAGGCACGGCATTCAAGCTCGAAGCAGTCACGGAAGTTGTCAGACACATAGCGACTTGCACCACGGAAGCCTAACATAGGGTTTTCTTCTTCAGGCTCGTATAACTTACCACCAATTAAGTTTGCATATTCGTTTGATTTGAAATCAGACATACGCACAATCACTGGTTTGTCAGCGAATGCAGCGGCAAGGGTAGAAATACCTTCAACCAATTTTTCTACATAGAATTCAATTGGAGATGAATAGCCTGCAGTTCGCGCCATGACTGCCGCACGTGTTTCACGTGGTAAGCTGTCAATGTTAAGCAATGCTTTTGGATGCACGCCAATCATACGGTTGATGATGAATTCTAAACGTGCCAGACCAATCCCTTCGTTTGGAATTTGGGCAAAGTCAAATGCGCGGTCTGGGTTACCTACGTTCATCATAATTTTGAACGGAAGCTTAGGCATAGATTCGATTGAGTTCTTTTGAACTTCAAAATCTAAAGCACCTTCATAAATGAAACCTGTATCGCCTTCGGCACAAGAAACAGTGACTTCCTGACCATCGGTCAAGACTTCAGTTGCATTTCCACAACCTACAATTGCAGGTACTCCTAATTCACGCGCAATAATTGCAGCGTGACAGGTACGACCACCACGGTTGGTGACAATTGCCGCAGCACGCTTCATCACTGGTTCCCAGTCTGGGTCAGTCATGTCTGAAACAAGTACGTCACCTTCCTGAACTTTGTCCATTTCTTGAATAGAACTAACAATGCGAACTTTACCAGAACCGATACGTTGACCAATTGAACGACCTTCACAAATGACCGTACCTTTTTGTTTTAAGAGGTAGCGTTCCATAGTGCCGACGTTTTCACGGCTTTTTACAGTTTCAGGACGTGCTTGAACGATGTAGATTTGCCCGTCATCACCATCTTTTGCCCATTCAATATCCATAGGCGCTTGATAATGTTCTTCAATAATTAATGCTTGTTTTGCTAATTCTTGAAGTTCGTGATCGTTTAAAGAGAATTGTTGACGATCTTGTTTTTCTACATCTACCACTACAACAGATTTACCTGCAGCACCTTCTTCGCCATACACCATTTTTTGGTGTTTAGAGCCAAGGTTACGACGTAAAACCGCATGTCTACCCGCTTTTAATAAAGGCTTAGAAATATAGAACTCATCTGGGTTGACTGCACCCTGAACCACCATTTCACCCAAGCCATAAGAAGATGTAATAAATACGGCATCACGGAAACCAGATTCTGTGTCTAGAGTAAACATGACCCCTGCAGCGCCAGTTTCTGAACGCACCATACGTTGTACGCCTGCAGACAAAGCAACGACATCGTGGTCAAAATTTTGGTGTACACGGTAAGAAATCGCGCGGTCGTTGTACAAAGAGGCAAAAACTTCTTTAATGGCAATTAACACGTTGTCGATGCCACGGATGTTGAGGAATGTTTCTTGCTGACCTGCAAAAGATGCGTCTGGTAAATCTTCTGCAGTTGCAGATGAACGAACGGCAACCGCGATATTTGGGTTGCCGTTAGAGAGTGCTTCAAATGCAACTCGGATTTCTTGTTCTAGTGATGCAGTAAGCGGAGTGTCGACAATCCATTGACGAATTTTTGCACCAGTTTCAGCAAGCGCATTCACGTCATCTACATTGAGTGTTTTTAGCTCTGCTTGAATTTTAGCGTTTAGGCCACTTTGCTCGAGAAATTCACGATAAGCAGCAGCTGTTGTTGCAAAGCCACCTGGCACTGATACACCAGCATTAGATAAGTGGCTGATCATTTCGCCCAAAGATGAGTTTTTCCCACCCACAAGCTCAACATCGTGTTTCCCTAATTTTTCCAGACCAATTACGCGCGCTTCCAAAGTTGTTACTCCACTTTTGCAGTATTAATCACTATCTTGTCATGAAATTATAATAAATCTACTTAGTAATTTGGTTTTACTAAGCGACAGTCATGTAAGATCGGTTTACTATAAAGATTATATAGCACTAAGACAAATGTTTAAGGAGAATTTTAATGTCAGATGGTAAACAAATTAGGCGGAGTGTTTTTTTTATTTCCGATGGAACTGCAATTACGGCTGAAACCCTTGGACATTCACTCTTAGCGCAATTTCCAAATGTGGACTTTAATATTCATATTCATCCTTATATTACGTCTGAAGAAGCGGCTATGAGTGTAGTGGCAGAGATTAATGCCAGAGCACAAATTGATGGTCAATTACCTTTGGTGTTTGATACCTTGGTTGACCAAGATGTTCGTGACATAATTAACACCGCCAAAGCAATTAATTTAGATGTATTTGAAGGCTTAATTAGTAAGCTTTCTGAAGAGTTAGGAACACCGCCAACCACTTTAGTTGGACAGACGCATGCAGTCACAGATTCTGAATCTTACAAGGCACGTATTGATGCGGTGCATTTTGCCTTAGATAACGATGATGGCGCACGTACACGTCATTACGACAAGGCCGATCTGATTCTGATTGGGGTGTCGCGTTCAGGTAAAACACCGACTTCCATCTACCTTTCTTTACAGTTCGGGATTCGTGTGGCGAACTATCCACTCACTGAAGAAGATCTAGATGACAACCGTTTGCCAGCTGTCTTAAAGCCGCATAAACATAAGTTGTTTGGCTTGATGATTGATGCTGAACGCCTTGTGGCGATTCGTTCTGAACGTAAAGCCAATAGTCGTTATGCAAGTTTTAATCAATGTCAAATGGAATTGCGTGCGATTGAGGGTATTTATATTTCAGAAGGGATTAAATATTTAAATGTTTCAGAAATGTCGATTGAAGAAATTTCAACACGTGTATTACAAATGACAGGTTTAAAACGTCGTATTGGTTAATGAAACTATATGTATTAAAAGAGCCAAAATTTTATTTTGGCTCTTTTTTATTGGATTTAAATAGAATAAAAATTAAGCTGCTATTTATTTAAATGATAATGCTTTTGGTGTGACTTAAAATGTAGTGATAATGGTATCAATTATATGTTCTTGTCCATCAATACTATGCACACTATTCGCGCAGACTTTGACAATTGGCCAAGTAATCAAATGGCAATTTTCACGTTGTAAAGCTAAATAATAATGATCAGATTTGAAATAGTGTTGCTGGGTATCAGCAATGTTGGGTGTGAGTTGATGTTTGAGCCAGGTGTTTTTGACTTGAGCATCTAAAAAGCGCAAAGCCAAAATATTTTTGACGCGGTTATTAAACAAACGTCTATTTTTAAACACCAAAGGGTGGCTAATTAGACGATGGATACCACGCTCGGTACTTGGCAGGACAAAATGCGGTGCAATTTGAAAGACTTGAACAGATGTTGCCTGCTGACAAATTCTGTCGAGTTGTGCCACGCTGTCCTGATTTGCGCCAATAACTGCAACGCGTAAACCCGTGAAATCATGTTGTTTGATTTCAGTTGCAGGAATACATTCGCCTTGGAACTCTTGAAAATCTGTCAAACAGTTTTGAAAAGCGTGTCTATGAACGTCGTGTTTAGGACTGACCATGCTGAATCTCTTGATTTATTCATTTTATAAATTAGAATATTTGCTCTATTTTGTTGGGGCAATACTGTTTGGTAAAGTCTTTTGTGCAGGCGAGCCAGTCATTCCTAAAGATTGAAAATTAATTCGACTGAGATTTAAGGGGAAGAAAACAAGAAAATACAAATTTTTTGTAATTATAATTATTTACACTCTTAGTCAGAAGTTGGTAAGGGAGGTATTAATTTGTTGATAATAATAGCATTATTTTTAACACAAGCGGAGTTTGGTTTTATGATCCATGAATATGAATCTAAATCAATATTAGCGGCTTCACCAGCACCATAGGCAACTCTATCGCCATTTTTATACGTTTTATTATCTACGACTAATACATCATTTCTCGAATCCCAGTAAGCTTGTTGAGTCGCAAAAATAGGCAAAAAATTCGTCTGGTTTGCTGTGAAATACAAGCATTTTCCTTCAAGGGTAATCATTGCTTCACTGTAGCTTGCATTACTTCCATGACCTGAATATTGTAGTTTTGGTATGATAATTTCTGTTTTATTATTAAATGATGCATTACAGCCTAGCACTGTGAACAAAGTGCCAAAGAAAACTGGTAGAAGCTTCTGTTTAAAAATTAACATATGATCCAATAATATCCTTTGAATTTAGTTACCTTACAGACCATGATATGGCTGTAAGGTGTGTTGAATCAATTAAATATTTTTCTTCATTTGCATGAGCAAATCAAAGTTGTGTAAGCGTTTTTCTGTGTCATAGATGTCGCAGGTAAAAATAAACTCATCGACATCATACTTTGCCAATAAGTTTTCCAATCCTGCTTTGACAGTCGCCTTAGAGCCAATTTGTGCCATGCCATAAAAACTATCGACTGACATTTTTTCTGCAGGCGACCATAAGCCATCCATACTTTTAACTGGAGCTTTGAGTTTTAGGCTTTGTCCACGCATTAAACCTAAAACACGCTGATAAGCGCTCGTTGCCAAAAATTCTGCTTCTTGGTCGGTATCTGCAACCACGGTTGGCACACCCATAGACACATAAGGTCGTTCTAAATATTCCGAAGGCTCAAAATTATCCCGATATAATTGAATAGCTTGACCAAGCATACGCGGGGCAAAGTGTGAGGCGAATGAGTAGGGTAGTCCTAATTTCGCAGCTAGCTGAGCGCTAAATAAACTTGAACCGAGCAACCATACAGGAACATGAGTACCTTGACCTGGGGTTGCCACAATACGTTGTTGTGGTTCAGCATCTTTAAAATAATGAAGAATTTCTAAAACATCTTGCGGAAATTGATCTTCAGTTTCTTGGCGACCACGACGCAGCGCGCGCATAGTAACTTGATCTGTGCCTGGCGCGCGACCTAAACCAAGTTCAATACGATTAGGATATAAAGTCGCTAAAGTTCCAAACTGTTCAGCGACCACTAACGGTGCGTGGTTGGGGAGCATAATACCGCCAGAACCGAGTTTAATTTTTTGCGTATTTGCTAATAAATAACCCAAAAGCACAGCTGTTGCCGAGCTGGCAATGCCATCCATATTATGATGTTCTGCCAACCAAAAACGGTCATAGCCGAGTTGTTCTGCGTGTTGTGCTAATTCAAGTGCATGATGCAGCGAAAACTGTACTGACTGATCATCACGTACAGGTGCGAGCTCAAGAATGGCAAATTTTGTGTCTTGCAGGGAACGCATCATTTATTCCAGCTTGATAAAGAGAGTTTTATCATACGATGTTGCACTGGTTTTGTATATCGAATATTTTCGATATATGTGTGCGTCATGGGATATTGCCATTAAAAGTGTATGACATGCATATAAAAAGCATGCTTTGACATTTATCTAAGAAAGCTATCAGTAAATAAAAAGCACCCGAAGGTGCTAAAGAAGTTAAAAGTATCGCGAGTTATTAATGTCGTTTACCATTTTTATAATGACCTAAATGTAAGCCATTGTCTTTGCGATAACGGTAGTCATTGTAACGATAGCCACGGCTATCATAGCGGCGGTCATAACGATCATCGTAGCGTTTGTTGTCATAGCGGTCATCACGACGGTCTTCGCTAACTTTTTGACCTAATACCGCCCCACCTGCGGAACCGAGTCCTGCACCGATATAGCCACCACTGCTGCCTGACATATTGCGACCGACACTATATCCACCAGCACCACCTAAAGCAGCACCAATCATGGCACCATTACGGTCACGTTTGTTGGCAGAAGCTGCTGCACCGCCTGCACCACCAATGGCTGAACCAATCATCGCGCCAGTTTGTCCGCCCATTTGCTGACCAATCGCTGCGCCGACAACACCACCCAAGGCAGAGCTTACAGCTACACGCGTATCGTTGGCATGTGCAGTAACCATAAGCAAGGCAGAACTTGCGATAACACTACCCAATAAAACACGATTAAGGTTCATGCGAATGCTCCAAATATTTATCGATATGCTATGTAATGAAGATATAGAACCAGATGGAAAAGATCGTGAAGGGTAATGAGGTCAATTTGCTATGTTTGGTAAAGACTTTGTAATTGAACTGCTAAATTTCTTCATATTGATTATGGCTGGGTTTGAGCGGATATATGAAGAAAAATAAATTTAATAAAAAAGCATCAAATCTGTGTTGATGCTTTTTAATTGATCTATATCATATCATATTGATTGAAGATTAACGACGGTTGCGTTTTTTCTTCCATTTACGTTCTTGGTTACGGTCGTATTCTTTATCTTTTGAGATTTTATTGCCGAGTGCGGCACCACTGGCTGCACCTAAAGCTGAACCAATATATCCGCCATTGGTGCCGCCCATATTTTTACCTACGGTATAACCCGCACCGCCACCCAAAGCACCACCAATTGCAGATTCAGTACGATGACGTTTATTACTCGCCACAGCTGCACCACCTGCACCGCCTAATGCAGCACCTAGTGTTGCTCCAGTAGTACCGCCCATATTTTTACCAATTGCTGTACCTGCAACACTGCCTAAAGCACTGGCTGCGGCAACGCGCGTGGTATTGTCTGCATAGACGTTGGCACTGAGCATTGACGCTGTGGCTAAAGCTGCAGTCATTAACATTGCATTAAGTTTCATGTTGAACTCCATGTCCATTTATAGGACTTATTTGTGATCAATTTTGATGGGCTCAATTTAACAAAGTGCCAGGTTTAAAATGTGGAGAGCGCAGACGAGATTGGTGTGCTTTGGTGTGGGCTTTGTATGAGTTTGATTAATATTGCTAAAAAATGTTCAAAAAAGGGTGCAACCTACAGCATTTTTTGAACCATAAATTGGCCACAGCACACAACAGCATAATGTAGAAAGGCTACTCGAACAGAGCGGATGAGTATTTCAAACATTGTACAGACGTAATAATGATGTTATTTGAGAGGCAGAATCGGTAAACTATGCGCAATTTTTATTACGCTGTGCTGCGTGTTGCATGAAACAGCCTTTACATTGAGATATTTTATACAATGAAAGAATCGTTACGTTTACGATTAGATCAGCTTTCTGACCGGCATGAAGAGTTGACTGCTTTGTTGGCAGATGTCGAAGTGATTTCAGATAACAAGCGTTTTCGTCAATTATCACGTGAACACAGTGATTTAGAAGAAATTACGGCAGTGTGGTCGCAATACAGACAAGCCGAAGCCGATATTGAAACAGCTGAAGCGATGTTGTCTGATCCTGATTTTAAGGAAATGGCGCAAGAAGAAATTAAAGACAATAAAGCGCTGATTCAGCAACTTGAAGCTGACTTAAATATTTTAATGATTCCCAAAGACCCGAATGATGCCAACTCGGCTTATTTGGAGATTCGCGCAGGGACAGGTGGCGATGAAGCCGCGATTTTCTCGGGCGACTTATTCCGCATGTATAGCAAATATGCAGAGAGTCAGGGTTGGAGAATCGAAATTTTATCTGAAAATGAAGGCGAACACGGCGGATATAAAGAAGTCATTTGCTTGGTGAATGGCGAAGGTGTATATGGCCGTTTGAAGTTTGAAAGTGGTGCGCATAGGGTGCAACGTGTTCCTGCGACTGAATCGCAAGGTCGTGTGCATACATCTGCATGTACCGTTGCAATTTTACCTGAAGTGGATGTAGATACTACGGTAGATATTAATCCTGCCGATTTACGAATTGACACCTATCGCGCGTCTGGTGCGGGTGGTCAGCACGTCAACAAAACTGACTCTGCAGTGCGTATTACCCACATTCCGACGGGAACTGTGGTGGAATGTCAGGAAGAGCGTTCACAGCATAAAAACAAAGCTAAAGCGATGGCGTTGTTGGCATCGCGTTTGGAAAATGCCAAACGTGCAGCAGCAGATGCAGCGACTTCTGAAATGCGTCGAGATTTGGTGGGTTCGGGTGACCGTTCTGAGCGTATTCGTACCTATAACTATCCGCAAGGACGTATAACAGATCATCGAATTAACCTGACTTTATATAAGTTGGATGCGGTGATGGATGGCGATTTAACTGAATTGTTAGATAGTCTACATCGTGAATATCAGGCAGATCAGTTGGCGATGCTTGCACAGCAAAACGGTGGTTAATGAATATTGCACAAGCCTTGGCACTACGTGGTGAAGTCGATAGTTACGAGCGTCAAGAAAATATTTGGTTGCTAGAGCATTTTTTAGGACTGAGTGCGCTTGAATTAAAATACCATGTAGATCAGGAATTGAGTGCCGAGCAAGAGCAGATGTATGTGCAGGCTTTGGTACGTATAGCAGCAGGCGAGCCTTTGGCGTATATCACAGGTTCACAGCCTTTTTGGACACTGGATTTAAAAGTCACGCACGATACTTTGGTGCCACGCCCTGACACTGAGGTTTTGGTCGAATCTGTATTGGCTTTGTCATTACAACGTCATGCTGTAATTGTCGATTTAGGCACAGGTACAGGGGCAGTCGCTTTGGCTTTGGCATCTGAACGTCCAGATTGGCAAGTCACAGCAACCGATATTTACCCGCCAACGCTTGCAGTTGCCCAAGAAAATGCAAGTAAATATGCTTTAAATCAGGTGCAATTTGCCTGTGGTGCATGGTTTGAGGCATTAGGTTCTGAAGCTGAGCCACGTTTTGATTTGATCGTCTCTAATCCACCGTATATAGATGCTAATGATGCACACATGCCTGCTTTGGCAGCAGAGCCTGAACGTGCTTTGGTAGCGGCAGATCAGGGTTTGGCAGATATTGTGCAGATTATTTCGCAGGGTAAGCACTGGCTGAAAGCAAATGGCTGGATTGCACTAGAGCATGGCTATGACCAAGCTTTAGCCGTGCAAGCGATTTTTGCAGAACACGGTTTTTCTGAAATTCGTACAGTCAAAGATTATGCAAGCAATGATCGGGTGACTTTGGCACAATGGCTTACTGGCTGATACTTTATAATCAGCTAAAAAATTATGAGATCTATTTCTCTGCTCACAAACATAGACCAATGACTAGCAGAGTCTAGGTGGAAGACTAATTTATGAACCTCAACTCAACTGATTTCAGCTTAGGTTGCCTTTCACTGCCAAAATTGCAGGCGGTAGTTCTTCGCCAAGTGAGCTAAGCATTTCTCGTTCAATTAAACGCACCATAGAGTTGAGTGGCAAATCATTGTCTTGCAAGCCAAAAGGCTCTTCAAGTTGTTCGCTGAGTGCATCTAAACCTAAGAATAAATAGGCAATTAAACCCACTAAAATGGGTGTCCAGATTCCTAAACTGGCTTCTAAACTAAAAGGCAAAATAAAGCAGAAGCAATACACGGTGCGGTGTAACAGAACCGAATAAGAAAAAGGCAAGGGGGTGCTGAGAATTCGATCACAACCTGCTTGCACATTACCTAATTCAACAATCTGTTGATTTAAGCCTTGATAAATAATGTCGGAAATTTCACCTGTTTTAAGTGCGCTGACTAACTCTTTTTGAACACTTTCCAATATAAACTGTGGGGCATTAATATGCGGAAATAATGCTTCATAATCTGCAGGTGTGAGATTAACTTTATTTTGGTAGAAATCGATGGGTTGGTTTTGATTGCGTAAACGGTTGCGCAATAAATTGCAAAATAGCATGACCCGATACATCAAAACTCGACGTTGCTGAGCTGGCAATACATATGAGTCACGAGATATATGCCGTGATGTTGCAATTAACGTTCCCCATAATTTTCGACCTTCCCACCAACGTTCATAACTAGCGTTATTTCTAAAACTGAGGAAAATCGACAAAATGATCCCGAAAATAGTAAAGCCAATAGCAGGTACGCTAGGCACTTGAAAAAAGTGATGGGAAGATAAATACACCAAAATAGTAGAAAGGATGACCACAATTGCAAGTGCAGGTAAGACCGTGGGCAAAATTGTCCCATACCATGCAAACAGGAGAGAAAGGCTGTTGTTTTTATTGCGAATAATCATCTTGATCCATCCTTAAATCCACCCTTAGTGTTTCATAGACAAACAACACTTGGCAAGTTGACAACCAGCTTTTGATTTAAAAAGCAGCAAGCGGCGTAAAGTCAATTTTTCTTATTCATTATTGCAGCGACAATAAAAAAGTGATGCCATCAAGACATCACTTTTTAAATACTTTTAGCAACTGAATGCCTAAAGTTTTAGTTTACATCGGGTAATCTTGCAAACAGTCAGGAATTTCAACTTGTGCCAAACTGTCTGTTTCTAAAGCTAAACATAGTGCAACAATTTTAGCGGTATCGCACAGGTGTTCATCTTTGAGTGCTAAACCTGCTTGTAAAGATTGTAAATCTTCTTGGCAAATATCTAGGGCTTGCGCTGCTTCAAGTGCATCTTCACGTTTGAAAAACGCAGACATGACATTGCGTAACTGTTCTTCTGAGGTATTTAGAATACTTTGATTGAGTAATTCATTTAATTGGTCAGAAGCTTGGTTGAGGGAGTGAGAGAAATTTTGAACTAGATTGTGTTCAAGTACATCTATCATCTTAAGCATGGGGATACCTCCAAAGATGCTCGTACATTTAATATTACAGGGGAGTATGACAGCCGAATTGCACAAAACTTATGCTATAAATTGATTGAAAAGTAAACTATATTTAATTCTTTGGCAATGCTGCGCCGATGAACGTTCAGTTCACTGCCAAACCTTGAAATCACAGCGATGAGTTTTCTTTTATCATTAAGTTGTTTGTAAAATACACAAAATAGTGGCTGAGTAGTAGGTGATAAGTCACGCAATTATGAGCTTTCAATTATGAGCTTTCGGTATATTGTCGATATGCCCCAGGATTGACCCCTGTCCATTTTTTAAAAGCACGATGAAAAGCACTAGGATCATGGAAATTTAATTGATCGCTAATTTCCTGAAGTGATTGTTGGGTTTTGCTCAATAATTCAATTGCCGTATCTCGACGTATCTCATTTTTTAATTGCTGATAACTAGTGCCTTCCTGCTTTAAACGTCGTTGGAACGTCGCTTCAGACATATTGAAGTGTTGGGTTAATTCGTTCAATTCTAACCATTCACTCGGCGGTAAGCGCATTAATTGTTTACGGATTTTATGACTCAGCGTATGTGGGTTTTTATAGCACACTAAAAGATTAAAAGGCGTTTGTTTTAAAAAGCGTTTCCAGCTTTTTTTATCTTGCTTGATTTTTAAATCAAGATGTTTTGCCTCAAAATAAATCTTATGCGTTGTACACGCATATTCAATTTGGTCACAGAAACGGACACGATAATCAGCATCATCCTGCGGGGCAGCACATTTGAGTTGCATGTTTAAAATAGCGATACGTTGTCCTGTCAGCCAGCACATCAAGCCATGAATCAGCATTAAATAAGTGGCATAACTAAACATCGGTTTCACTTGATCTTTATCGTGAATGGTTAAGATTGCATATTCACCATCTACGTTTAATTCACCTGAAAAATCATCCAATATTAAATTAAAGAAATTTAAAATGTCCTGTAATGCAGCCTTTAAATGTTCCGCTTGGTACACCCATTTAGACAAGAGCTGATAACTGCCACGACGCATCGCATGGCTGTCCATACCAAAAAATTCATCATCCATGGCATCTGCCAGTGCAATCCACAATTGTCCATATTGCAGAATTGACACCCGCGCTTTGTTGGAATGTAACAGCTCTACAGGAATACCCGCCGTCTGCAAAATCACATGCGTATCCATACCGCGTTGCTGTGCAGTATGCAAAGCCTCATGGACTAAAGCAATTGAAATAGTACCTTTGCTGTAAGCGAGCTGAGTTGCATTCATGGGATGGCGCGGTATTCCATTTACAAGTTGAGTGTTCAAATACATCATAGTCGATGCAGGGTTTGGAAATTGTACTCTAGCTTGAGTGTGATTAATCTGCTTCTTAAGTTGTATCAAACTGAAAATTTATAAGGAAAATAAAATGAAAATTCAAGGAAAAGTCTGTGTGGTCACGGGTGGTGCATCGGGTTTAGGCGCTGCGACTGCACAATATTTAGTTGCGCAAGGTGCAAAAGTTATTTTAGTTGATATGAATCAAGAGCTTGGGCAGAAACTTCAACAGCAATTGGGCGAAAATGCAGAGTTCGTGGCTGTAGATGTGACCGATGAAAACCAAGTACAGCAGCTTTTAAATCATATTGAGCAAAAATACGGACAGTTAAATGGCTTGGTGAATTGTGCAGGCATTGCACCGTCTGCCAAAGTCTTGGGACGTGATGGTTTACATGATTTGGCGATGTTCCAAAAAGTGCTGAATATTAATGTCACGGGCAGTTTTAATATGATCCGTTTTGCGGCACAACTGATGTCGAAATATGACTTAGCCGCCGATGAAGAAGAACGTGGCGTGATTGTGAATACTGCTTCTGTTGCTGCATTTGATGGGCAAATTGGACAAAGTGCGTATTCTGCATCAAAAGGCGCAATTGTGGGGATGACATTGCCTTTGGCGCGTGAACTGGCACGTGAAGCCATTCGGGTCATGACGATTGCCCCCGGTATTATGGAAACCCCAATGCTGAAAGCATTGCCACAGCAAGTACAAGATGCTTTAGGGCAAATGGTGCCATTTCCACCACGTTTGGCAAAGCCTGAAGAATTTGCGCAATTGGTAGGACATATTTTTGAAAATGGCTATTTAAACGGTGAAGTGATTCGTTTGGATGGTGCAATTCGTATGCAGCCGAAGTAAGCAGTGACGATGCTGCACTCAACCAATAGCCTAAGTAAACACGTTTAAGCATTGAAAATTTGATATGAAACGTTGCAGCAATATACAACAAGGATGTTGCGCACATTCCTGACAAAAACAACATTTACCATATACACAGAGGGTCACCATGATTTTAAGCCATGAACAAAAAATGATTCAGGATATGCTGCGCAGTTATGCTCAGGAAAAGCTAAAACCGACTGCAGCGGCACGTGATAAAACTGCAGAATTTCCTGCAAAAGAGTTAAAAGAACTCGGTGAACTAGGCGCATTAGGCATGACCGTTGCAGAAGAATGGGGCGGTGCAGGTTTAGATTATGTATCTCTCGTTCTAGCCTTAGAAGAAATTGCTGCGGGTGATGGCGCAATTTCAACCATTGTGAGTGTGCAAAATTCATTGCCATGCGGAATTACACAACGCTATGGCACAGAAGCGCAAAAACAAAAATACTTAACGAAACTAGCAACAGGCGAATGGTTAGGCTGCTTTTGTTTAACAGAACCACAAGTCGGCTCCGATGCCAGTGCGATTGAATGTAAAGCTGAAAAAGATGGCGATGTATGGGTGTTAAATGGCACCAAACAGTTTATCACCACAGGTAAATATGCTGATATCGCTTTGGTCTTTGCTGTCACGGACAAAACTGCGGGTAAAAAAGGGATTTCCTGCTTTTTAGTTCCGACGAACACCCCAGGTTATATCGTGGCACGCTTAGAGGACAAAATGGGACAACATTGTTCTGATACCGCCACCATTGTGTTAGAAAACTGCCGTATTCCTGCAGAAAACTTATTGGGACAAAAAGGAGAAGGTTACAAAATTGCGCTGTCTAATTTGGAATCGGGACGTATTGGCATTGCCGCACAATCGGTGGGTATGGCACGAGCAGCTTTAGATGCAGCCGTGGACTATGCCAATGAACGCAAAGCCTTTGGGGTTGAAATTGTGCAACATCAGGCAGTCGCTTTTCGCTTAGCTGATATGGCAACACAGATTGAAGCAGCACGACAGCTTATTTTACATGCCGCAAGTCTTAAAGACGCAGGCTTGCCGTGTTTAAAAGAAGCATCTATGGCTAAACTTTTTGCTTCAACTATGGCAGAGCGTGTCTGTTCAGATGCGATTCAAATTCATGGCGGATATGGTTATGTATCTGACTTCCCTGTTGAACGCATTTACCGCGATGTGCGCGTGAGCCAAATTTATGAAGGTGCATCCGATATTCAGCGTTTGGTAATTGCACGTGAAGTGATCAAGCGTTAAAGCTGCGTACCCAACACTTTAGTCGGTGTCCAAAGCTGGCAATGTCATTGCAGGATATGGAAATTGAGTGAATGTCTAAATCATGTTTAGCTAACTTGATTGAAAATACGCGAAGATCATGTAGTGAATGCATCGCATGATCGACTTCATCACATCAAACCCAATGAAATTTTAAAGAGCGATTCAATCCCAACTTGTAAAAAACGGTTAAAACAATAACGCATATTGCTGCAAATGAATTGCAGTGTCATCAGTTTAAGACGGAGCTTAAAAGAATGAAAACTTTGCAAGAGGCATATCAACAGTTTGATATTGAGCAATTGATTCAAACCCAATTGGCAGGAACGCCAACGGCACTCAATGCCTATGAAGAATGTTGCGGACGCTATATCGGCACTCAACAAACCGCTTTAATTTGGGAAGGTACACAAGGGCAATCTGCAACTTGGACATTTGATCAACTTGCAGATGCATCTGGGCAATTGGCAAATTATTTTACCCAACTGGGCTTAAAAGCAGGCGATTGTATTGCAGGATTGTTGCCGCGTTCGCCTGAGTTGTTAGTTACGATTTTTGCTACATGGCGTATTGGGGCTGTATATCAGCCTTTATTTACAGCCTTTGAATCTAAAGCGATTGAGCATCGTATTCAAACTGCAAAGACGCAGCTGATTGTAACTAATACTCAGCAGCGCCCCAAACTAAATGCCTTGTCTGATGTGAAAATTTTAACTGTGGACGCAGCAAATCAAAATCAAAACTATGATGCAGATTTCTGGCAAGTTCTAACCATCCAAGACAGCCACTTTGAAACGGTATATCGTAGTTTTGAAGATGATTTTCTGATGATGTTCACGTCAGGCACTACGGGTTTAGCTAAATCTGTACCTGTGCCTTTAAAAGCCATTGTGGCATTTAAAGGTTATATGCAGCATGCCGTTGATTTAAGAGTAGAAGATTCATTTTGGAATTTAGCCGATCCAGGTTGGGCTTATGGCTTGTATTACGGTATTACAGGGCCACTAAGTTTGGGGCATAGCATTATAATGGATGAGCGTCCATTTAGTGTTGATCATGCACTGGAAATTATACGTAAATATCAGGTGAGCAATTTAACAGGTTCACCAACCGCATTTAGAATGTTCTTTGGTTTTAAAGAAAAATTTGATTGCGATATTCAACGACATTTGCGTGTGGTCAGTAGCGCAGGTGAGCCGCTTACACCAGAAGTAATTCATTGGTTTAAACATGATTTACAAGTCAATATTTATGATCAATATGGACAAACCGAATTGGGGATGGTGATTGCCAATCATCATGCACTAGAACATCAGAAAAAAGTAGGCTCTGCCGGTTATGCCATTCCTGGACATCGTTTTGCGGTTTTAAATGCACAGCACCAAGAAGTTGCTCACGGTGAAATTGGCACACTGGCACTGGATGAATCGCAATCGCCTTTAATGTGGTTCAAAGGTTATGATGGACATGACCGTAAATCATTTGTGGGACAGTATTATTTAACTGGTGATACAGTACGTTTAAATGAATTTGGTGGAATTGATTTTATTGGTCGTGCAGACGATGTCATTACAACTTCGGGTTATCGTGTGGGGCCTTTTGATGTAGAAAGCACCTTGCTTGAATGTGAGGAAGTACTTGAATCCGCAGTGATTGGTAAGCCTGACCCTGAACGAACTGAAGCGGTGAAAGCTTTTGTAGTCTTAAAAAATCAATATCAACCAAGCACTGTATTACAGGAAAAGCTGCAACAATATGTGCGTTCACGCTTATCGAAACATGCCTATCCTAAAGAAATTGAATTTGTTAGCAGCTTGCCTAAAACCTCCAGTGGAAAAATTCAGTGTAATTTATTGAAGCAACAAGAAATTGCGAAACAAGATGCTTTGAAAAAAGTGAGTTAAATTTAGCCAACAGACCTTATTAATTATTACGCCATAAAAAAACGCCAATCATGCAGATTGGCGTTTTTTTAAAGCAGTATTTTTTATTTAAGCCATCTAATAATGCAAGTGCAAACTCAATCGACCGAAAATGTGTGCATCATATTTGTGATGTGATATTTTCAACTTTAAGCTTAGCTTACACGATAGGTAAGTTGACATGTACCTCGATTAAGATAAAAGCATGCGGGCAGAGCAACACATATTGGGGAATATCATGTTAACAGCACATTTAAACTTTATGCAGCCGTCAAAGCAGATATTTACAAAGTCGATATGGATGGGTGCAGTTTTACTATTGTCTGCTAGCAGCTATACAAAACTGGATCCAAGCAACAACTGTTGAAAGTAAAGCCTATTGCAGCTATTACGAATTCAATATGGGTGGACCTTTAAACCCATCAGCTATTATGTTTTTTATTTAAACACTTACGCAGATATTGGTTGTAGCTGCGTATGTTCAAAGCTGCTTGCTAACGATGTCAGTTTTGTCACTTTACCTGTAGGCGTAGAAGTTGGTTTGAACTTTGTGCCAGATTTTATATTTACGCCACTGCAGGTTATAAATGGTTGTACGACAGCAACGCGAATACCACCTGTAAAAAAATGGTACAACCTCAGACAAAGTCGGGAATATGGCATGTAATTGGAATGGTGGAATTACCGATTTGAGCAAGTCGCTACATATCTTGTATCTGTTTAAATACACAACAATTCAACCGCCGTCATAACGATTTGCTTTGAATACCCGTTATACTTGGCATTTTGGTTTTGCAACATAGGGCATTTTCTTGGAAAGCATATTCGATACTCAGTTGGAATTGAGCGATGCAGAAATGCATCTATATAGCCGACAAATTTTATTGGATGGCTGGGATATTGAAGCACAAGAAAAATTAAAACTTGCCAATGTACTGATTGTGGGTTGTGGCGGGATTGGTTGTTTAAGTGCAGAATTACTAGCTCGTGCAGGCGTGGGTAAAATCACCCTAATTGATGCCGATATGATTGAAACTAGTAATTTACAACGACAAATTGCTTATACCCCCGCTGATTTAGGTTTTTATAAAGCTGAAATTCTTGCAAAACGATTAATGCAAATTAACCCTTATATCGAAATTGTTAGTTTAACCACGCTGTTAGATGCGCAAAATGCAGGCACTTTAATTGCCCAACAAGATCTGGTTTTAGATGGTTGCGATAATTTCAGTACCCGATATTTGGTCAATCAATATTGCCGACAATTAAATGTGCCTTTACTCAGTGCCTCTGCCATTGGTTTTCAAGGGCAAATGTTTATGGTTGAAGGGGACTCAGCATGTTATGAATGTCTGTTCCCGAAAGAACAACATGTCAATGAAAGTTTGCGCTGTACCGACAGTGGCGTATTGGCAACCACACCGAATGTTATGGCTACTTTACAAGCGCATCATGCCTTATTGTACTTGGGTTTAGGTAACACCGCGCTGAAACAAAAACTATTGCTTTGGGATGGTTTAAGCATGAAACAACGCTTATTGTCTTTTGATCAAGACCATAACTGTCCAGTTTGTCAGGCAAGATAGCCTTTTTACTTGGCAATTTTTTGATAAACTCACATTACTTTAATATGACTCAGACATGATGAAAAATAATATCTGGTTAGATGGTTTACGTTCAGTTGCTCGCATGGGTGAAACTGCCGTAGTGGCAGCTAAAGCAGGCATTAAATATGCCACTGAAAAGCCAAGTAATGCCAAACTCATGCGCGAAACATTTGAATCTTTAGGTTCAACCTACATTAAACTTGGACAATTTATTGCCAGCACACCGTCATTGTTCCCACGTGAATATGTCGAAGAATTCCAAGGTTGTTTAGATCAAACCCCAACTTTGCCGTTTAGCTATGTGCAGCAGGTATTGGCATCTGAATTTGCAGGGCGCAATTTAGATGAAATATTTGCCTCAATAGATGAAAAACCTTTAGCTTCAGCATCCATTGCGCAGGTACATGCTGCAAAATTGGTGAGTGGCGAAGATGTTGTGATTAAAGTGCAAAAACCAGGTGTAGAAACCATTCTCTATACCGATTTAAATGTTTTGCACTGGGCAACCAAACTGCTTGAAAAGGCTGTGCCTAAAGTCAAATTTGCATCCTTGGCCGATATTGTCGAAGAAATCAAAACCCGTATGGTGCGTGAAGTCGACTTTATTGAAGAAGCACGTAACCTAGATGATTTTATTAATTATCTGAATGTGACCCAAAACAAAAAAGCCACTGCACCTAAGGTCTATCATCAATATTCCACCCGTCGCGTATTGACCATGCAGCGCTTGTATGGCGTACCTTTGACCGATTTTGACGTGGTGAAACAAGTGTCCAACGACCCATCGCAGGTGTTGATTACTGCTATGAACACATGGTTTGGTAGCTTGATGATGTGTAACAGTTTTCATGCCGATTTACACGCAGGTAACTTGATGTTGCTTGAAGATGGGCGTGTCGGATTTATTGATTTTGGTATTGTTGGACAGCTGAATCCCGAAGTGTGGACTGCATGTATGGCCTTTATGGATGCTCTGCAAAATACCAACTACACGCTTATGGCGGAAAATATGCTCAAAATGGGCATGACCGACAAGCAAATTGATACTCAGGTTTTAGCAGCAGATTTAGAGCGTTTATTTAGTGGCGTATTGCTGGCCGATCCTCAAGAATTGCTGACTTCTAACCCCGCCGATTTAAATGACATCATGCTCGATATGGTTGCTGTGGGTGAGCGTCACGGAATCCGTTTCCCGCGTGACTTTGCTTTACTGTTCAAGCAAATGTTGTACTTTGACCGTTTTATGCGCGTTTTAGCACCTTATACCGATATTTATGCCGATCAACGATTGCAGATGGTACAAAGTATTGATCCGAATTTGTTGTTAAAGCATTAATTACCCATATTGGTCGAATCAAGCCTTCTGGTTGCATATTTTAAAGCCACTGATCTTTTGTTTTATAAGTTCTGCGTGGCTTTAAAATACGGCAAATATCTCTTTCAATAGAAGAGGATAGAAGGATTTCAAATGAAATATAGAGTGTGATCATGGACGCAATTATCATTGAAGGCTTAAAGGTAGAAACAGTCGTGGGCTGTTTTGCATGGGAGCGTCAGATTCAACAACCGCTTATGTTGGATTTGATCATTGCCACCAATTTGAGCCAAGCTGCAGCTTCAGATGAGCTGCAAGACACGCTCAATTATGCAGAAATTTGCAGCATTTCAACGCAGGTGATTCAGCACGCTGCTCCCAAATTGATTGAGCACGCCGCACAATTGGTCTTAGATGCACTTTTTACGACTTTTACCGCAATTGAATCCATTAGCATCACCATTCGAAAACCTGCCATTATTCCAGAAGCCAATTCTGTAGGAATTCGTCTTGAACGCCACCGAAACGATTTTTGCCCTCGCTCTGGCGAGTAACTGCGAAGCACCACGTCAGTTTAAAAATGCCTATCAGCAAATTGCTGCTTTGGGCGAAGTGGAGTTTTCACAGATTTACCTGATTCCATGCCGTGATGGGATTGGTGCAGACTATTGGAATTCTGCTTGTTTGCTAAAAAGCCGTTTAAGCTTTGAGCATCTAAACGTCATCCTTAAGGAATTGGAAGTTGCAGCAGGGCGTGTGCGCCCATCGCATGACATTCCGCTGGATATTGATATTATTGCGTGGGGTGAAAATTTAGCTCAAATGCAATTCAATCCGAAAAAACTGCCACTGGCTTTAGATGTTAAAATTCCAATGTGGGATATTTGGCAAGATGAGGCTTTTGTGCATTCTGCGCATGACTATCCCATTGTGAGTTGTGAAGAGTAAATCAGCCAGTAAAATTGGCAGATCAGTGATGCATTTTTAAATTTTGGCTGTGATACGTGATCTGATTTCGGCTTACATCATTGTGTCATATCTTGCTGATATGTTTGTATGAAAAACCATCAAAAACAATATTTTTCTGTATTTATTTGGCTTTGCACTTAAAAACTATCCACAAAATCTGCGGATAAATCTTGGGATAACTCAAAATCGGCTCTTTATCTGTGATGTCTTGATCGTTTTAATTGAGATGTTTTTCTATTTATTGGCATAAAAAACGCCCACAATCGTGAGCGTTTAAGTGTTTTCAATTCACTAAATATAATAACTGGTCTTGGTCATGAGTTTGGAAATTGCAGTCATGGTTAAACGCACAGGCACTGGCAAATCTACACCACCTGCCTTGAGCGCCGTATCACGATGATGCAATTCATCTTCATTCATTTGCACTAGAATTTTACGTGAACGATCATCTTGTTCAGGTAACTGGCTAATATGATGTTCTAAATGCAGGCTGACTTGACGCTCAGTTTCCGCCACAAAGCCCAAGCTGTATTTATCGCCTGCAATACCTGCAATTGCACCCATCCCAAAAGATAAGCCGTACCATACAGGATTAAGTAAGCTGGTGTGGCTGTCTAACTCTTTTAAGCGGTCTTCGCACCATGCCAAATGGTCTTGTTCTTCAATTGCAGCCTGTTCCATTTCACGACGTACATTGGGCAGTTTCGCGGTTAAAGCCTGACCGTGATATAGGGCTTGTGCACAGACTTCACCACTATGGTTTACCCGCATTAAGCCAGCAACATGACGTGCTTCACTCACTGCCAATTTAGTTTCAACCGTATTGCCTGGGTTTTCGCGTTGAGCCGAAGTTGTGCCAGGTACTAAACTACGCAAGGCTTGGTCAAATGAATGAATAAACTTGTCGATGCCTGTGTAATGACGCATGAAATTAATCCTCCAAAGAGTCCTGTGCAGTATCTAACATTGGCTTGAGTTTTAACAAGAGCCAAAAGGTGAAAACAGCACTTAAAACGGCAGTAATGCTAAATAAAATTTTTAAATCAATTTTTAAGATACTTAAAATTAAAATCGAAAAAATGGCAGATGACACCATAAAAATGGCGTTGAGAATATTATTGGCAGCAACCACACGTGCACGGTGCGAACGAGGGGAATAAGCTTGCATCATGGCATATAAGGGTACAATGTAAAAACCGCCGCTAATACCTAGTAAAGTGACTGCGCACATGACATGATAATAGCTCCATCCTTGCTGAAAGACTTCGCTTAAGCCCAATAGTGCGCCCGTTTTTTCTGGTACAAAAGCCAATGCGCCCGCTAAATAAAAAGCAAAAATGGTTAAACCGACTGCACCAATAGGCACCATTTTAATATTGACCTCTGTACCGCCTATTTTACGGCAGAGCAAAGAACCTACACCAATGCCGACAGAAAATAGCGTCAGTAATAAACTTACTACATTTTCAGAGGCATGCAGATTTTGCTGAGTGAGCTGCGGAATTTGGGTTAAATAAGTTGCCCCATAAAACCAATACCAAGAATTGCCCAATAAAATTAGAAAAATCATGGGTAAGCTTTTGGCATATTTTAAAGTCTGAAAACTGGTACGGAAAAAATTCCAGTCAATTTGAATGTCGGGTGCAGTAACGCGTTGCGTCAGTACAAAACGGCTTGAGGCATAACCAATCAACGCAATAATCACTACAGTTAAGCTAATCCAGACTAAATTTCCTGCAGATACTGAAATCACTGCACCGCCTAAAATCATCCCCAATAAAATCGCAATAGATGTACCTGACTGGAAAATTGCATTACCGGACATCAGTTCATGCGGTTTTAGCGCTTCAGGCAAAATGGCATATTTAATAGGGCCAAAAAAGGTCGATTGTACGCCCATTAAAAAAAGGGCAGTCAGCAACAACCACAAACTTCCTAACAGGAAACCTACAGTCGCAATCAGCATGATGATAATTTCCAGCAATTTGATGGCACGTACCAATTGGGCGCGTTCATACTTGTCTGCCAATTGTCCTGCGGTGGCAGAAAAAATGAAATAGGGCAAAATAAACAGCAAGGCTGCCAAATTGTTCAGGGTACTGACATTTGCAGATTGCTGACTAATCAAGCCATAGGTAAAGACCAAAAGCAGCGCTTGTTTATATACGTTATCGTTGAGTGCGCCAAAGAATTGAGTGAGAAACATCGGCAAAAAGCGACGACTCTTTAACAAATGTTCATTTTTTTCCATGCGTGATTAACTTCGTGTAGTTTTATTAAGAAATGTGACCGCTTGATATAATTGTACAGAAAATCATGTATGATGTTTCAAGTCTTTTCACTGATGAAAAATCAAATAAATTAGTGTTTATACGCGGGTTGATTGGGGTTTTTCTATAAAAATTAAATCAGTTTAGAGTTTTTTATGCTTGTAAATACAAACTTTAAAAAATCAGTACTGTGTTCCAGTATGCATGCAATTTTATGCTGGAATATGCCGAAAAAGCTCGGACTGAGTCTGTTTTTAGGTTTAGTTGCATCTTCAAGTTTTGCAGAAAGTCTTACGGTACCTAATTCAAACGCTCAGCTTGCTGAAAATCCTACACCGTTGCAGACTCCAACTGCAGAAGAAGCACAAAATTTAGCTACAGAAATTAAACAATTGGCAGCAGCACAAGGCAAAGACAGTGCCGAAGATCTGCAAAAAATTGAAGAAGCTTTAGAGCAAACACAAACGCCTGAATTTAATAGTCTAGAAATGCTGCAACAGCAACAACAGGCAGGTGCATCTTTTGCTGAATTTCAGCCTATCGAATTTGAAGACTTAGAAGATTTACCCATTGCACCTGTAGATCAGGAGCTTGCCAATCAAATTTTTCAGGTAGCAGAACAAGCCAAACAAGAAGCGATGCTAGACCGCAATGGTCAAGTGCCTGAAACATTGGTGCAAGATGCGACACAGCAGGAGTTGCTACAAATTGATCAAGCGCCTGTAAATGTTGATCAGCTCATGACAAACATTCAGGCAGACAGCAATTTTGTAGTGGAAGCCAATCCTGCAGATACCTTAATGACTGAATTGGGTTGGATGACGCAGGATCAAAACACCGATAAACCTGGTTTTTTTAGACGTTTACTTTACAAAGTCCGTCCACCGCGTGAGCTAAATACAGCCAAAGTGCCGCGCATCAGTGCAGATGTGGTGATTAGTGCAAACAGCGCTCAAAATGGAACACAAAATGCCATTGGGGAAGTTTCACCAGAAGCTTATCGCACAGCGGTAGATAATTTAAGTGCTAACATTAAGGCCAAACTTTCAAGTTTTACCCAGGAATCTTTTGCAGATTTTCCATCTGCATTGCCACAATTGCGTACATTGTCAAATCAGGCTGCGCAGGCGGTGGGTTTTTATAATGCCGAGTTTAAGTTTGAAAAACTCAGCGATAGCCGCGTGCGAGTGCATGTTGTGCCAAATCCACCTGTGGCGATTAAACAGCAAAATATTGAATTTACAGGCGAAGGACAATACGAGGCACAATTTCAGGTCATTGGCGTATTGCCAGATCAAGAAGTAGATGATGTGTTTAATCATGGTTTGTATGAACAAACCAAAAAACGTATTACCGATGCAGCTTCAGATAACGGTTATTTTGACAGTTACTGGCGTCTGCATGACGTTAAAGTTGCTCAACCTCAAAATACAGCCGATATCAATTTACGTTACGAAACGGGCGAGCGTTATAAACTCGGTAACGTCGAATTTCGTATGAGCGATCCAAACAAAGAATTTCCGCTAGATATGGATATTCTGCAAAGTATGGTCACTTGGCAGGATAATGCCGACTATACTTTTTGGCGTGTGAATGGTTTGGCCAACAATCTTACCAACTCGCGTTATTTCAACTACACCTTGGTTGATACGATCCGTCCTGATCCTGTAGAGCATCCTTTGGAATTGCCGCCTGATATTCAGGCTTTGGTCGATCAACAAAAACTCTCTATTTACGATGCCACAGTTGTCGATCAAAAACGCATGGTGTCATCTCAGGAAGTAACTCAATCTGTGGTGAACGAAGCTGAGTTTGCAGGCACAGAAGAAAGCACCAGTAATGATAAACTGCGTATGTTACAAGCACAGCAAGAAGATAAACAATCGGAAGAAGTACGATTACAACAACAGGCACGTATCGACAAAAAAATACCTGTGATTGTGACTTTAAATGCAGACCGCTTAAATAGTGCCGAAGTCGGTGCGGGTTTTGGAACTGACACAGGCGTGCGTTTGCGTGGGCAATATCGCCGTGCCATTGTTAATAAACGCGGTCACTCTTTCGATGCCAACTTGGAGCTTTCACAAATTCGTCAAGCTATTGATGGGCGCTATAACATTCCTTATAACCATCCACTGAATGATTATATTGCGTTGGTTGGAGGTTATGAGCGTGAAGAACGTAATAATGTCGCACAAGGTGGCGGCTTGATGATTGAATCTGCGGTTGCAGGTGTAGACCGTGTGATAAAAAAACCAATGGGCAGCTGGCAACATACTTTTGGTTTACGATATCGACTAGATCGCTTGACTGAAGATGGCACTGTGTTTTTAACAAAACCTGATGCCTTTATTGCTAATGGGAATGAGCAACAATCGTTATTGCTTGGCTATGAAGTTTCACGCACCGACAGCAACCGTCGTGTCAACCCAAGCAAGGGTTTCCGTCAAATTTATAAAATAGAACTAGGAAGTGAATCACTGCTTAGTGATGCAGATTTAGCCATTCTGAATGCAGGTTGGCGTTTTATATATTCATTGGGTGAAAATGACAATCATCAGTTTGTCGGGCGCAGTGACTTAGGTTATATCTTTACCGAAGATTTTAATAAAGTGCCGTATAACTTGCGTTATTTTAGCGGTGGAGATCAGTCTTTACGTGGCTTTGACTACAAGTCTTTATCACCACAAATCGAAGGCTTTAAAATTGGTGGTCAGGCTTTGGCGGTTGGTTCATTAGAATATAACTATCAATTTAAAGAGGGTTGGCGCGCAGCCGTATTTAGTGATTTTGGTAATGCTTACGATAAAGACTTTAGCAACGACACCGAATATAGCGTAGGTTTGGGGGTACGTTGGGCATCACCGATTGGTCCAATTCGGATTGATGTGGCTTCTGGCATTTCAGATGACAATCATCCAATCCGTTTACATTTCTTTATTGGCTCTCAACTATAAATTTAAGACTTAGAGAACATTATGGCTGAAGTTGAACAGCAACCAGAAACCCCAGTAACGCCACCTAAAAAGCGTCGAATACTCAGGAGTGTTTTACTGTCACTGCTGTTGATGCTGGTTTTATTAGTGTCCGCATTGGTGGCGATGTTCTCAACAGACCGTGGCTCGAAGTTCTTATTAGATAGTGTATTACAGCGCCAAGAAATTATTCACTATGAATATGAAGGCGGTAATTTATGGCGCGGGATTATTTTGCGCAATATCATCGTCAGCTTAAAACCTGTTGATGTCAAAATTGACCGTGCCGATGTCATTCTTGGTTGGCGTGCCATACTAGATAAAGAAATCCATCTTAACCGTGCCGATGTGCGTAATCTGCGGATTTATCCGAAAGGCCCACCGAGTGATGATCCATTCAAATTCAATGAAATTCGCCTACCTTTTGTATTGCGTTTAGATACTGCCGATGTCGATCATTTATTGATTCAAACCGCTTCTGGTACACAGGTCGATTTTTACGATATTCATTTAAATAATGCCTTGTGGTCGGGCACAGAGCTTAAATTTGAAGATTCTAATATTGATATGGAATATTTGAATGTACGCAATGCCACAGGCGATATGAAGTTTGAAGGTAAATATCCGCTTAATGTGGTGGGTGATTTAAATATTCCATCTTTACATAACAGCTTAAATATTCACGATATTAAAGTGGTCGGCAAAGGTACACTCGACACAATTCAGGCGGGTGTTGCAACAAATACGCCTGACTTACTTACAGGATGGGTGGTGTTGCACCCCATGCGCAAAGAAGTGCCAATGTTTGGTGAGTTACAATTTAAAGACTACCGTTGGCCTATTTTGACCGAGCAGGAACTTTTTACTAACGCGGGTGTCGCCAAATTTAAAGGCGATATTAAGCGTTTAAATATTGATGTGAATACGGATTTGAGTGGTAAACACATTCCTAAAGGTCAATATACAGGTTTGATGTATACCGATTTAGTTCATCAACTGAATATCAGTAATTTAAATGCACAACT
>ERZ650312.291-NODE-291-length-27841-cov-7.955121_pt1 | contig 27841 bp, 24 predicted proteins | sample MGYA00376248_ERZ650312 | MGnify/ENA primary metagenome ERZ650312 (study PRJEB26733, sample SAMN07839316) | wastewater metagenome | biome: urban; feature: wastewater treatment plant; material: waste water | place: USA: North Carolina | collected 2016-07-28 ... | reverse complement strand
GGCGCCTGTCATCATTGTCACGATCCGGTCGAGGCCGAAGGCCAGGCCGCCGTGCGGTGGCGCGCCGTACTTGAGCGCGTCAAGCAGGAAACCGAACTTGAGCTGCGCCTCTTCGTCGCCGATTCCGAGCGCCTTGAATACGAGCTCCTGAACGTCGGCGCGGTGGATACGTACCGACCCGCCGCCAAGTTCCCATCCGTTGAGCGCCAAGTCATAGGCTTTCGCGAGGCACTTGCCGGGGTTGCTGGCCAGTAGTTCGAGGTGCTCGTCTTTCGGGCTGGTGAATGGGTGGTGGCAGGCGACCCAACGCTTGCTTTCCTCGTCGTAGTCGAACATTGGGAAGTCGACGACCCAGAGCGGCTCCCAGGCGTTGCCGTTAACAAAACCCTTCTCGTGGCCGATCTTGACGCGCAGGGCACCAAGGGCATCGTTGACCACCTTGGCCTTGTCGGCGCAGAAGAAGATGAGGTCGCCCGATTGCGCGCCGGTGCGTTCCACAATCGCGGTTAGCGCTGCTTCATGCAGATTTTTGACGATCGGGGACTGCAGGCCGTTTTCGTTGAGCTGCGACGCGTCATTGACCTTGATGTAGGCAAGTCCCTTGGCGCCATAAATTGCGACGAACGTTCCGTATGCGTCGATTTCACCTCGCGTCAAGCTGGCACCGCCCGGAATGCGAAGCGCTGCGACGCGGCCATTCTCGCTGTTGGCTACGTTGGCGAAGACCTTGAAGGAGACATCCTTGACCGCATCGGTAATCTCCGTCAGCTCCAGCGTGACACGCAGATCCGGCTTGTCCGAGCCGAAGCGGTGCATGGCTTCGTCGTAGGTCAGGCGGGGAAACGGATTGGGCAAGTCCGCGCCGATGGCCTCCTTGAACACGTAGCGGAGCAGATCCTCCATGATTGAAGTAATTTCGTTCTCATTCAGGAACGATGTCTCGATATCGACTTGAGTGAATTCCGGCTGGCGGTCGGCACGCAGATCCTCGTCGCGGAAGCACTTCGTAATCTGGTAGTAGCGGTCGAATCCTGCGACCATCAGCAACTGCTTGAACAGCTGCGGTGACTGTGGCAGTGCGAAGAACTGGCCGGCATTGACGCGCGATGGCACCAGATAATCGCGGGCGCCCTCCGGTGTGCTCTTGGTCAGCATGGGCGTTTCGATGTCGACGAAGCCCGCGTCATCGAGGAAGCGGCGGAACGCGCGCGCAGTCTTGTAGCGCAACATCATGTTCTTTTGCATCTGTGGGCGGCGCAGATCAATGACGCGATGCGTCAGACGAACGTTCTCCGACAGATTCTCCTCATCAAGCTGGAATGGCGGCGTGACCGACGGATTCAGTACCTCGATCTCATGGCACAGTATTTCCACTTCGCCGCTCGGCATGTTCGGGTTGATCGTGCCGGCAGGGCGCGCCCGCACTCTGCCGGTCACGCGCAGGCAGAACTCGTTGCGAACCGATTCGGCGATCGAGAACATCTCCGGACGGTCCGGGTCGCACACGATCTGTGCGATGCCTTCGCGATCACGCAGGTCAATGAAGATGACACCACCATGGTCGCGGCGGCGGTGGGCCCAGCCACACAACGTGACCTCCTGGCCGATGAGTTGGGAGTTGATTAGTCCGCAATAGTGAGTTCGCATGCTGTTTCCGGGTTACAAGTTTGGTTTTTGGTGAGTGCCCATGTGATTCTTGATTTTGCTTGGCGGTGCGACAACGCCCATCGAAATGATGTACTTGAGTGCTTCGTCGACCGCCATATCGAGTTCAATGACTTCGTCCTTCGGCATCATCAGGAAGAATCCGGACGTTGGATTCGGCGTGGTCGGTACGTAGACGCTGACGTAGTCGCCCTCGAGATGATTTCGCACGTCGCCACCCGGTACGCCTGTTAGTAGTGCAATGGTCCATGATCCCTGGCGAGGGTACTGGACAAGCAGTGCTTTGCGAAAGGCATTGCCGGATGAGGAGAAAAGGGTGTCGGAGACCTGTTTTACGCTGTTGTAGATGGAGCTGACGACGGGAATGCGCGCTAACAGGCGCTCCCACCATTGAACGAGCCGCTGGCCGATGAAGTTGGCCGCCAGTATCCCCGTAACTAGGATGATGACCAAAGACACGGCGATGCCGGCGCCCGGGATATCGTAGCCAAGGATGCTGCTGGGGCGCGCCGATTCGGGCAGGAGCCGCAAAGACTGGTCGGCGGCTCCTGCGATCAAGGTCAACACCCAAGCGGTGATCGCCAGAGGTACCCAGATCAGTAGTCCGGTGATGAAGTAGCGTTTGATCAGCTGCTTGCGCACGCTTCCGCTCCGGCACAACCTTGGCACGGCGAGGCGCTTTCGGATTTGGGTGGGGGTACACTGGTTTTCCCCCCTTTGAAGTCGGTCGCGTACCAACCGCTGCCCTTGAGCTGAAAGCCGGCCGCGGTTACCTGCTTCTGGTAGCTTTCCTGATTGCATTCCGGGCAGATGTTCAGCACGGGGTCGCTGAGTTTTTGCAGATGGTCCTTTTCAAAACCGCAGGCATTGCATCGATAGGCGTAAATCGGCATGGCTTACCTTTACAGAAGCACAAAGTCGGAAATTATACTCGAACGGGTATGGTGAGATCGGCCAACCCGGCTTCTAAGATTGAGGCAAAGGCTCTGTTTTCAAGTAATTACATCAAATGAAGGTAAGCCTGAGTCAGGTCCTTGCCCCAGAAGAGGGCCAATAGTCCCGCTGCCGCGAGGTAGGGGCCGAATGGAATGGGGATGTTCCGGCCTCGCTTTGTCACGATGATCAGGGCGATGCCCACAATTGCGCCAACGAGCGACGAGAGCAGGATGATCAAGGGCAGCAATTGCCAACCAAGCCATGCGCCAAGAGCGGCCAGCAGTTTGAAATCGCCGTAACCCATTCCCTCTTTGCCGGTCGCCAATTTGAATCCCCAATAGACGAGCCAGAGTGACAGATATCCAGCGATTGCCCCGATGACTGCTGAGTGCAGATCCGAATAGTTGGCCGACAAGTTGAAGATCAGCCCTGCCCATACCAACGGTAAGGTGATCGAGTCTGGTAGCAGTTGTGTGTCAATATCGATAAAGGTTAGTGCTACTAGCCCACTTATTAGCAGAACGGCGCCCAGAGTCGCCCAACTGTGGCCGAATTTGAAGGCAGCAAACGCGAAGAGTGCACCGCTAAGTGCTTCGATGGTCGGATATCTTGGTGAGATCGGCGCTTTGCATGCAGAACAACGCCCCCTCAGTGCCAGCCAGCTAATGATCGGGATGTTTTCAAGTGCGGAAATCTGATGCCCGCATGCCGGACAGCGTGACCGTGGTTTTGAAAGCGATAGCGGTGCGTGCGGCGGAGTGTCGCCGCCGTGCAGTTCTGCACACTGAATGCGCCACTCGTGCTCCATCATTTTTGGCAATCGGTGGATCACGACGTTCAGGAAGCTGCCGATTAGAAGGCCAAGAATTCCAAGCAAAAGCACGCCGGGCCATTGAGACTGCTCCAGCATCGTTTGCACAATACCCATTAAACAACAGCCCCCAACTTGAAGATCGGCAGGTACATCGCAATGACCATGCCGCCAATAAGCGTTCCCAGTACGACCATGATTATCGGTTCCATCAGGCTGGAGAGCGCCTCGACTGCATCGTCGACTTCAGCCTCAAAAAAATCGGCCACTTTCGCCAGCATGGAGTCAAGTGCTCCGGACTCTTCGCCAATAGCGACCATCTGAACGACCATGTTCGGGAAAAGCTGAGTGTTTTGCATCGAGGAGGTCAGGCTTGTTCCGGTGCTCACTTCACCTTGAATTTGCCTGGTGCCAATTTTGTACACGATGTTTCCTGCGGCACCACCTACCGAATCGAGGGACTCGACTAAGGGAACCCCGGCCGCGAACATGGTTGCCAAAGTCCTGGTCCACCGTGCCATTACGGATTTCCGAATGATGGGGCCAAACAGGGGAACGCGCAGTAACAAACGGTCCATTGCGAACTGGACCGTTTCTGATCGCTTCCAAGAGTAGAAAAACGCGTAAAGAGTAAGTCCGATTGAGCCAAATATCGCCCACCAGTAGGCTACGAAATAGTCGGAAATTGCGATCACGAGGAGCGTTGGCGCAGGTAGGTCGGCCCCAAAGCTTGTAAAAACCTGTTTGAATGCAGGGATAACGAAAATCATGATTACCGCAGTGATAATGAATGCGACCACGATGACCGCCACAGGATAGAAGAGTGCCGACTTGATCTTCGATTTGATGGCTAGCATCTTCTCTTTGTAGGTCGCCAGGCGATCCAGTAGCGTTTCCAGAATCCCGGCTTGTTCGCCAGCCGCGACCAGATTGCAATAAAGTTGATCGAAGTAAAGCTGGTGCTTTCTGAAGGCCTGCGATAGGGAACTGCCAGTCTCAACGTCCGACTTGATATCAAGGAGTAGTTTGCCAACTGCGGGATTGTCGTGGCCGCGTCCGACGATGTCGAAAGACTGGAGCAGAGGTACGCCAGACTTCATCATTGTTGCCAATTGCCTTGTGAATAGAGCTACATCCTTCTCTGTGACCTTGCCGCCACTTCGAAAACGTTGTTTCGAGACTTTGTTGACCAGAATGCCTTGTCGCCTCAATGTGGCGTTCACCACCGCTTCGCTAGCAGCTCGCATTTCTCCGCGTACGACTTTCCCGGCCTTGTTTTTCCCAGTCCAGAGGAATGAGAACTCTCTGGTCTTGTGAGAGCGCTTTGCTGGTTTCTCTTCTGTAGCCATGCTGTGCCCTTTGCGATATCGTCTATTCGTTGGTGCTGCCCAGAACCTCATCAAGTGAAGTCAGCCCCTGCTTGACTTTTAGGAGGCCAGAGCGGCGCAGGTCGCTAACGCCTTCCTTCCTCGCCTGCTCCGCTATGTCAAGCGCAGTGCCATTTGCCATGATCAGGCGCTGAATTGCTTCGGTTACCGGCATGACCTGATACAAACCGACGCGTCCCTTGTAACCGGTGCCCTTGCATCGATCACAGCCTACCGGTCCGTAAAGATGCCAGCTCCCGTCCATATCAGACTCCGTAAAGCCAGCATTCAATAGCGTCTCGATTGGTGCATCGAGTGCCTTCTTGCAAGTACATAAGCGGCGCACAAGTCGCTGCGCAGTAATCAGAAGTACGCTCGACGCGATGTTGAATGTTGGGATGCCCATGTTCATCAAACGGGTCAGCGTCGACGGTGCATCATTCGTGTGCAGCGTTGACAAAACCATGTGCCCGGTTTGAGCGGCCTTGATTGCAATTTCTGCCGTTTCGAGGTCTCGGATTTCGCCGACCATGATGATGTCCGGGTCTTGACGCAAGAATGCTTTCAATGCGACCGGGAATGTGAGGCCCTGCCTGTCGTCGACGTTCACCTGGTTGATGCCAGGCAGGGGAATTTCAGCAGGGTCTTCCGCCGTGGAGATGTTGATTCCGGGCTTGTTCAGAATGTTCAGGCAGGTGTACAGCGACACCGTTTTTCCGGAGCCCGTCGGTCCTGTTACCAGCACCATGCCGTAGGGGCGCTGAATCGCATCCAGCAGTATGGCCTTCTGGTCCGGCTCATAACCCAAAGCATCGATTCCCAAAGTTGCGCTACTCGGGTCCAGGATACGCAGCACGATCTTTTCACCATACATGGTCGGCAATGTGCTGACGCGAAAATCAATCGCCCGACTCTTCGACAACACGAGGCGCATGCGTCCATCCTGCGGAACACGCTTTTCGGCGATGTTCAGTCGGGAAATGACCTTGATGCGGGAGGCGATCTTCTCCTTGATGACGAGCGGTGGCGACGCAACTTCACGCAGCACGCCATCGGTACGGAATCGGATGCGGTAGTTCTTTTCGTACGGCTCGAAGTGGATGTCGGATGCACCATCGTTGATGGCGTCCAGAAGCATCTTCTGGATGAACTTGACGACCGGTGCGTCGTCAACGTCAAGCGCTGCGGGGTCATCTACTTTTTCGGCCGATTCTTCGTCGGTGAACTCGAGGTTGATGTCCTCGTTAGTCAAACTTTTGAGGGTTTCTTCCGCTGATTCGGACAGCTTTGTGACCAGCGGTGATAACTGCCCTTCATCGACGATAACCGGGTCTACCGCCATGCCGGTCTGGAACCGGATCTCGTCGAGAGCCCTCAGATTGGTTGGGTCGGCGATTGCTACCGAGAGCCGATTGCCTCGTTTGTGCAGCGGGACGACACGATGCGTTGCGATCAGTTTCCGGTCAATCGCCGTCTTTAGGATGTGGGCGTCATCAAATGCCGCAAGATCAAGAAGCGGATAGCCAAAAGTGTCAGAGGCAAAACGTGCGATTTCGCCCGAACTTACCTTCTTGGCGCCAACCAGTTGATCGATGAACGATGTTCTTGTGGCGGCAGACTGCGTCAGCAACGCCTCAGCTTCGGCTTCTCTGATTCGGCCGGCTTGAACGAGTGCGCGGGCGAGGCCGCTGAGCGTTGATTGTTGCGGATTGGCTGCCATATTTTGTAAAGGACAGGCGCCTGTTGGCACCAATGACTCAGGGCTGTAAAGCGGGCCCACCGATCATGCCAGATCGATGATGCATGGAGTCGGGGGGTTTGTAAATAGTGGTCGCCAGCATGGGTAGTCGCTGGCGTTTGCGTCCCGGGACGGAGAGAAGCTGTGTCGCTAGATACGTCCGAGAATGAATTCGGAGACGAATCGGCTGCCGACATAAGCCAGCATGAGGACGAGAAAGCCTGCGAGCGTCCATCGCAGAGCGATTCGCCCACGCCAACCATAAGCTCTCCGACCTATGAGCAACGCGGCAAAGATACCCCAGGAGAAAAACGCGAAAAGCGTCTTGTGATCGAGTACGACCGGCTTGTTGAATATCTCTTCCGAGAACATCGCGCCGCTTGCAAGAGCGACGGTCAGGAGAGAGAACGCGACGCTAATCATCCGGAACAGCAGTGACTCCATGGTCAGTAACGGTGGCAGGTTGGCAAACTTCAAGCCAATGTCGGCGCGTTGATGAAGACTCCTTTCGACAATGCCCATGAAGACCGCATGCATGGCGGATAGTGTAAACACACCATAGGCAAGCATGGCGGTGAGGAAGTGGAGTTTGAAGCCCCATGCCCCGGCATGGCCGATAAGGTGAACTTGCGGGAACAGCGTCGGAAGTGCTGCGCACACGGCGGCAAGAGGGAGTACTAATGGTTGCAGGCCGTCCATGCGAGAACGAAAGCTCTCCAGCCAATAGATGATTACGGCAAGCCAGAGCATCAATGAGAGGGCAAAACTGAAGGAAAAACGCATTCCCTCCGAACTGAAGAGGCCGTCGTACAGCCCGATTCCTTGCAGGATGGCAGCAACAAGGATGCCAATACGCTCCCAGCTTTGCATCGTGAGAATATGTGCTGGCGGACCCTTATGGTGCCAGCGCGTATGCCAGAAATGCAGACCAAGTCCCGCATAGAGCAGCGATGAGGCGATGTGGGGGAGAAGGTGCAGTAAAATGTCCGACATTTTTTGAGTTTACACCAAGCCGGAAATCAAATGCTCGATAACCTGACCCAGCGACTAGCTCGCGTCATGAAGACGCTACGAGGCGAAGCTCGCCTCACCGAAGACAACATTGCAGATGCCTTGCGCGAAGTTCGCCTGGCGTTGCTCGAGGCCGACGTCGCGCTTCCCGCGGTCAAGGCTTTGATCTCGGCGGTCAGGGAAAAGGCGATCGGCGAAGAGGTTATTGGCTCCTTGAGCCCTGGCCAGGCGCTTATCGGAGTCGTCCATCAGGAGCTGACGCGTTTGATGGGCGAAGCGCATATGGGGCTCAATCTTGCGACGCAGCCGCCAGCGATTGTTTTGATGGCGGGGTTGCAGGGGGCGGGTAAGACTACGACGGTCGGGAAACTGGCAAAGCTCCTGCGTGACACGCAAAAGAAGAAGGTTCTGGTGGTCTCGTGTGACGTGTATCGTCCAGCAGCGATTGAGCAACTGAAGACGGTTGCGGGCCAGGCAGGTGCGGACTTCTTTCCGTCGGCACCGACTGACCGGCCGGTGGATATCGCGAAAGCGGCAGTCGATTGGGCGAAGAAGCACTACCACGATGTGTTGCTTGTCGATACGGCAGGACGGTTGTCGATCGACGAGGCAATGATGAAGGAGATTGCTGAGCTTCATTCGGCTCTTTCCCCCATCGAAACGTTGTTTGTCGTTGACGCCATGCTCGGGCAGGACGCGATCAATACGGCGAAGGCGTTCAGCGAGGCGCTGCCGCTGACCGGCATCGTTCTGACCAAGCTGGATGGTGATGCGCGAGGCGGTGCCGCACTTTCGGTTCGTCACGTGACGGGCAAGCCGATCAAGTTCGCCGGCATTGGAGAGAAGCTGGCGGGTCTCGAAGCCTTTCATCCGGAACGAATGGCTTCCCGTATTCTCGGGATGGGTGACGTTCTGTCGCTGATCGAGGAAGCGAAGAAAGGGATCGACGAGCAACAGGCGGTCGAGTTTGCGAAGAAGCTGAAGAGCGGAAAAGGCTTTGATCTGAACGATTTCAAGGAGCAGATCGGGCAAATGCGCAAGATGGGTGGCCTGTCGGCGATGATGGACAAATTGCCCGCGCAGTTCGCCCAAGCGGCCAGCCATTTGCCGGCCGGCGGCGAAGATAAGGCGGTGCGGCGGATCGAGGGGATTATCAACTCCATGACGCCTCTTGAGCGGTCCAAGCCGGAGTTGCTGAAAGCGTCACGCAAGCGCCGGATCGCGGTGGGCGCTGGCGTGCATGTTCAGGAGGTAAACCGGCTGCTGAAGCAGTTTGAGCAATCGCAGAAGATGATGAAGCAGTTCTCGAAAGGCGGGATTGCGAAACTGATGCGCGGCATGAAGGGGATGCTGCCGGGTATGCGCTAACCTGTCGTGTGGCGTCAGCGCGACGCTACACGGTTTGCCGTATAGGCCCAGTGCCGGTCCCAGGCCCCGCGAACGAGGTTTGGATACTGCGGTTGTCCCAGACTGCCGTTATAGCGCCCCAGCGCTCGGTAAAGATCGCCTTTTTCAATGTCCAGGTAGTGGCGCAGGATCGTGCAGCCGTAGCGAAGATTGGTGCGCAGGTGAAAGAGATTGTCGTCGCCGCGCCCAATCACCTTGATCCAGAATGGCATCACCTGCATGAACCCGCGCGCTCCAGCGCTTGAAACAGCGTACTTCTTGAAGCCGCTTTCCACCTGGATCAAGCCGAGAACTAGCTGCGGGTCGAGGCCTGCGCGCGTTGCCTCGTAGTGCACGGCGCGCAGAAACTCCAGGCGGCCTTCTCTATCCGGTATGCGCTTCTCAAGTCGGAGGGACATTTCGGACAGCCAGTCAATGGCGTCCATTGAGTCGAGAAACGAACTCCTCGGCGGGGCCTGGTCGGAAATGCTGCGAGAAAGCGCCGCCCGGACGCTCTCCGACAATGGCTCATATTTCTGCGCTCCCGCAGATGCGGTGAGCGGCAAAAGCAGAGCCACAATCAAGACTAGGCGGAACACAGCCTCGCCTTCACAAACGCGCCGATGTCACCGGTAGTGATCATCTGCGTCTCGCTGTCGCGACGTCCTTTGTACTCCAGCCTGCCTTCAGCGAGCCCTCGTTCGCCCACCACGATTCGATGCGGGATGCCGATGAGCTCCATGTCGGCGAACATGACGCCTGGGCGCTCATTGCGATCGTCGAGCAACACGTCAATGCCGCCTTCTTTTAACTGTGCGTAAAGGCTGTCGGCCGTCTGCTTGACCGCGTCGCTCTTGTGGTAGCCCATGGGAACGATGCAAACCTCGAAAGGGGCAATTGTTTTCGGGAAAATGATTCCGCGATCGTCGTGATTCTGCTCGATCGCAGCGCCGACGATGCGCGAGACGCCGATGCCGTAGCAACCCATTTCCATCACCTGGCTCTGGCTGTTCTCGTCGAGGAAGCAGCATTTCAACGCTTCGGCGTACTTTGTCCGCAGTTGGAAGATGTGGCCGACTTCGATGCCGCGGCAGAGTTCCAACGAGCCCTTCCCGTCGGGAGAGGGGTCGCCGGCGACGACATTGCGGAAGTCTCCGATCGTCTCGGTTTCGGGCAGGTCGCGCCCGAAATTTACGCCGGTCAAATGGAAGCCGGCTTCATTTGCGCCGCAAACGAAATCACTCATCGCATCGACTGACCGATCGACAAAAACGGTGGTCGACGCATTTACCGGGCCGATGTATCCGGGCTTGCAGCCGAGCTTTTCAACGATCTCGTCATCGCGAGCGAAGCGGAAATCGCCGACGATCTTCTGCGTCTTGATCTCATTCAGGTCATGATCGCCGCGCAGCAATATGAGCGCGAAGCGCGCCGGGTCGTCTTCCGGGAGATCGCGAATGATCGCGATGGCCTTGACCATCTGGGTGACCGGGATGTTGAGAAAGCTCGCAACGTCCTCGCACTTCGTTTTTCCCGGCGTGGATACCTTCTGCATGTCGGCGATCGCGGCACTCCGCTTGGTGCTTGGTGCAACCGCCTCGGCAAGCTCGACGTTGGCGGCATATTCGGAGTCGGGGCAATAGGCGAGGGCGTCCTCACCGGAATCGGCCAGTACATGAAACTCGTGTGAGCCGGTTCCTCCGATCGAGCCTGTGTCGGCAGAAACGGCACGATACCTTAGCCCGAGGCGGTCGAAAATCCGGCCGTACGTCTCATACATGTTGCGATACTCGCGCTGCAGGTCTTCAAAGCTGGTGTGGAACGAGTAGCCGTCTTTCATCAGGAACTCCCGGCCGCGCATTACGCCGAAGCGGGGCCGGATTTCGTCACGGAATTTCATTTGTACCTGATAGAAATGCAGCGGCAGCTGGCGATAACTTTTCACTTCCTTGCGGACCACGTCGGTGATTACTTCCTCGTGAGTTGGTCCGATAACGAAGTCGCGCTGGTGCCGGTCCTTCAGGCGGAGTAATTCCGGACCGTACTTCTCCCAGCGTCCGGATTCTTGCCAAAGCTCCGCGGGCTGCACGGCGGGCATCGAAAGTTCGATTGCGCCGGCTCGATCCATTTCCTGGCGAATGACATTTTCCACCTTGCGTAGTACCCGCAATCCCATCGGCATCCAGGTGTAGATGCCGCCAGCCAGTCGCTTAACGAGGCCGGCACGAAGCATGAGCTTGTGACTGACGATTTCCGCATCAGAAGGCGCTTCTTTGAGCGTGGACAAGAAAAATTGCGAAGTGCGCATAGTGTTTCTGTTTTCGTGGTGAGAAAACCAAATTCTACAAGACTGAACTTGTGATGGCGACGGCAACCGATGTTTTGCGAATCCTTCATTCCTGTGCGAGTGCCGAGGCTCGGCTTTCCAAGCGTTTGGAAATATGGAAGAATGTGCCCAACTCTTAATTTGTTAGGTTCAACATGCTTGATCGTGAAGGCTATCGCCCTAACGTCGGCATCATCTTGTGTAACGCAAAAAACGAGGTCTTTTGGGGTAAGCGAATTCGCGAGCATTCATGGCAGTTCCCGCAGGGTGGTATCAAGCGGGGGGAGTCGCCTGAGCAGGCGATGTACCGTGAGTTGTACGAGGAGGTCGGGCTGACCCCGGAGCAAGTCAGCATCCTTGGCAGAACCAAGGATTGGTTGCGTTACGATGTGCCGATTCATTGGGTAAAACGTGAGTGGCGCGGCAGCTACAAAGGGCAAAAGCAGATCTGGTTTCTGTTGCGAATGCTAGGTCGTGATACCGATGTCTGCCTGCGTGCGTGCGATCATCCCGAATTTGATGCGTGGCGCTGGAATCAGTATTGGGTTTCGCTTGACTCTGTTATCGAGTTCAAGCGACTTGTTTACGAAAAGGCGCTCAACGAGCTCGCCCGTTATCTGGATGCAGATCATCGCCGTGCGCGACGTGTGACGAGTGTCGCTCACAAGGCACTGCCTCTCGTCGGGGAGTAGTTAATTGGACGGTGTTTGCGTGCGCGGATGTCGGTTGGCTGGGGTGTGTGTCGGCGTTTTTGCCGTATTCGGCCTTTTGTCCTCCCCGTCTTCTTCGGTGGCGGCTGAGTTCGACAACGAGTACGACGAGAAGCCGTGGGCCGAGGTAGAAGTCCATCTTCCGTCTTTTCCCGAAGCGGGGAACCTGATCCCGTTCCGAGTCGGGGCGATCTCAGATACGAAGTTCTTTGTTGATGCGCAGTCGTTGTCCTACGGAACCGATGGTGTGTTGCGCTTCACGCTAGAGGTTGTGAGTCCGTCAGGTGCCAAGAATGTCAGCTACGAAGGGATGCGGTGCGCGACGGGCGAGCGGCGGTTCTATGCGTTTGGGCGTGCGGACGGGACTTGGTCGAAAGCACGCGGCAATCAGTGGGTTAAGATTTCGGGAACGAGCAACAACCATCATGTCGAGTTGTTCACAAACTACTTTTGCCCTCTGGGTTCTCCAGCGGTGAGTTCTGTGGAAGAGGCTCAAGGCGCTTTGCGGCATGGCGGACAGGTATCGGGGCCAAACCGCTAGTATGACGAATCGCGTTTGCTCATCTGGCGCTGTCACTCACGCATTCGCATGGGCGGCGTGTTCTTGATATTTGCCGTGATCCACTCCCCGATGAGTCCTTGTTGTGTCGCTTGACTCGGCAATTGTCGCGATTGATCAAGCCTTGCGAACATTGTTCGGTTCTAAGGTGCGGGTGGGGCGCGCGCCCGGAGCAGAATTGCCAGAGCCGAGTCTGTCGCTCGGCGACAAGCGGCACGCTGGTGCGCTGATGCGTATCAATCATGTTGGCGAAGTTTGCGCGCAGGCGCTTTATCAAGGTCAGGCCGTTGTTTGCCACGATCCCTTGATTCGAACCTCGCTTGACCGTGCCGCAAGTGAGGAAGTGGAGCATCTCGAGTGGACCGCGCAGCGAATTCGGGAGTTGGATTCTCGGGTAAGTCTCTTGAATCCGTTCTGGTACTTCGGGGCGTTCGCCATTGGGGTTCTTGCCGGAAAATGTGGTGATCACTGGAGTCTCGGGTTCTTGGCTGAAACCGAGCGGCAGGTGGGGGCGCATCTCGACGGGCAGCTGCGGTCATTGCCAGTCGCGGATGCAAAGTCGCGAGCGATTGTGTGCCAAATGCGAGACGATGAAATCGCGCATGCCGAAATGGCCGTGGCCCTCGGGGGGCGGGAGCTTCCGTTGCCTGCTCGTGCCTTGATGCGCGTGGCTGCAAAAGTCATGACGCATACTGCTTACCACGTTTGATGCTTCATGCGCCTGCCGGTTGACCGTGTTTTTGGCTGCGGTCATAATCCAGCGGCTTTTGGGGCGGTTTGAAGTGTGGCCGCCATTGTTCTCCGTGAAAGCTCACGTGACGTATCTTCCGTAATGGCTAGGATTGCGCCGCGCGTACTCGCTTTTCTTAGTGGGTGCTGTATGGTGATTGACATTCCTTGAATTGTTGCTGTAGGATGCTCGGCTTTCCGTTATCGGCATATAAGGACGGCGTTTCAAATGAAGACTTTTTCCGCCAAATCGCATGAAGTGAAGCGCGAGTGGCTCGTGGTTGATGCCACTGACAAGGTGCTCGGGCGCCTCGCCGCAGAAATCGCTCGCCGCCTGCGTGGTAAGCACAAGCCAGAGTTTACCCCGCACGTTGATACCGGCGACTACATCGTTGTGACCAACGTTGAGAAGATTCGCGTGACGGGCAATAAATCAGAAGACAAGATGTACTACCGCCATACCGGCTTCCCGGGCGGGATCTACGAGACCAATTTCAAGAAGATGCAACAGCGTTTCCCGGGGCGTGTGCTCGAGAAGGCCGTTAAGGGGATGTTGCCGAAAGGTCCGCTTGGCTACGCAATGCTCAAGAAAATGAAGTGCTACGCAGGGGCCGCTCATCCGCATGCTGCCCAGCAGCCCAAAGTTCTGGAAATCTAAGGGGTCGAAATGGCTGGTAATTTTTACTACGGTACGGGCCGTCGCAAAAGCGCGGTTGCTCGCGTATTCATGAAGCGTGGTTCTGGCGCTATTGTTGTCAACGGCAAGCCGGTCGATGAGTTCTTTTCTCGGGTGACTGGGCGCATGATCGTTCGTCAGCCGCTGGAGCTTGTTGATCAGGTTTCTGGGTTTGACATCCAGGTTAACGTGTCGGGCGGTGGTGAGTCGGGTCAGGCAGGCGCCGTGCGTCACGGTATTACCCGCGCTTTGATCGAATACGATGCCGCATTGAAGCCTGCGCTGTCGAAAGCTGGCTTCGTTACGCGCGATGCGCGTGAAGTTGAACGGAAGAAAGTCGGTCTGCACAAAGCGCGTCGGCGCAAGCAGTTCTCGAAGCGTTAAGCGCGTTAGCGTTCTCCAGTCAAAGGCCGCCAATTGGCGGCCTTTGTGCATCTGTTTCTTGGGCTTGTCATTCTGCGGGGCGGTATCCTTTGGGTGCTTCCCCGCAGTCATTCATTGAGTAAACTGATTCCCTTCCTCGGTGCGGATGGGACCGAAGTCGCAGCCCGCCGGGCACACGTGCCGTGAGAGTGCGGGCACGTTTGGGATGAAGTAGCCGCGTCCTTGCGGGACGATCAGTCCCGCATCTTGCAGTTCGCGGAGTGCGCGGGACAAATGCGAGTTGGTGATGCCGAGGCGGGATGCCAGCTTGCTGCGCGGAAAAGGCAGGTCAAGGCTGTATGAGCCGTCGGGTGTCTTTGGCGCCTTGTTGAAGTGACAGAGAAGGTAGCAGACCAGCCGTGCCGCCGCCTTTTTTGAGCGCAGCGTCAGCATGTCGTTGCTTAGGTAGTTCATGCGCTGCGCAATGTGCGACAAGAGCATGCGTGCAAACTGGGGATGCTGTTCCTGCCAAGCTTCAATCTGCTCATTCGGCAAGTGGAGGATGGCGGCTTCCGTCAGTGTCCTTGCCGAATATGGCAATGGTTGCGTTGTCAGCAGTGTTTCCTCGGCCAATGTGTTTCCGGCTTGCACGAAATCAATGACTTTGTCTTGCCCCCGACGGTCGGCTGTGAACAGTTCGACGATGCCGTGAACGACGAGAAATAGCCCCGGATTGAGTTGTCCTTGCGTGACGAAGATCTCGTTCGCGGGCAGGATTAGCTGTGCATCGGCATTGTTTTCGAGCATTTCGCAGACAGCGCAAAAGGGTACCTCGCGCAAAATGTGCGATGTCTTTGCGAGTGCAAGTTCGGTGTCGCTGAATGGCATCGCCAAGTGCTGTCGAATGCTACGGTTATCCGATGGTGCGTGCCTTCTTGTGGGCCCAGAGAACGTCGCCGTGACCTGCGCGCTTGTTCAACGTTCGCCCAAGCACGAACAGAAGGTCCGAAAGCCGGTTCAGGTACTTGCGTGTCCAGTCGCCGACGTTTTCGCTGTTGCCGAGTTGGACGATCTGGCGTTCGGCCCGCCGGCAGACGGTGCGACAGAGGTGCGACAGTGCCGCCGCGCGCGTACCGCCCGGAAGTATGAATTCCTTGAGCGGGGCAAGCTCGCTGTTGAAGTCTGAAATCAATGCTTCCAGACGGCTGACATGCGTTTCGCCAATGACGCTTGATCCTGGAATGCAGACCTCGCCGCCGAGGTCGAAGAGGTCGTGCTGTACCATCACCAAAGCGTTACGAATTTCGTCGGGAAGTTGTTCTGCAAGCATTACTCCCAAGCTAGAATTCAGCTCGTCGATTTCGCCAATCGCATCGATGCGCGGGCTGTCTTTAGGCACCCGTGATCCGTCTCCCAGGCCTGTTGTTCCGGTATCTCCGGTGCGGGTTACGATTTTTGAAAGACGATTGCCCATGGCTGGCTTCCTGAAGGATGCGGGTGACGGACGATTATATCGGAAGGGCTTGTCGTGCAAGCGTTCTCGCCCTTTCATGTCGACGTTGGCAGGGGATGGAAAGAACAGGAACTCATGGTATTTGACAAGTCGCTTCTCGTCGATCTCACCGGGGAAGAGGAAAAACGCGTCAAACGCTTGATCGAGCGTGGCGTGACCATACCTGCTCAACCGCGTGTGTTGCTTGAATTGCAGGAACAGCTGGCGCGTGGCGTCTCTGATGTGCGCCTCCTTGCGCGAGTCATCGGACAGGATCCGGGAATCGGTGCGATGTTGTTCAAGGTCGTCCAGGGGGCAGCCTTCAGGAGACTGCAGCCTTTGGCGTCGCTAGAGCATGTTCTGCAGGCAATCGGTCTCCAGCAGACCGGCAACCTCGTACGGGCCATCGCGTTGTCCGCTGCCGTGCCGGCCAAGCACAACCAGAAGGCCTTCGAAGCGTACTGGGCGCGTTCGCGGGCCGTTTCCGAGTTGGCTATGTTGATTGCCGACGAGCGCGTGACGGTGTGCAACATCTTCCCGGATCAAGCGTGCCTCGCAGGTGTTTTCCACGATTGTGGCGTCCCGGTGCTCATGCAGCGGTTCTCGTCGTATTGCCGGGACATGCGCCTTGAACTCGCCGGGGGCTGGGTCGACTTGCAGGAGGAGGATGCGCGCTTCAATGCCGATCACTGCGTTATCGGCTATCTCGTTGCGCGTCATTGGAAGCTGCCGGATTTCATCTGCGACGCCATCCGTTTTCATCACGACATGACGCTCATTCACCACCATGCGGCGCGCACGATGGTGGCGATATTGCAGCTCGCGTTTCACCTGTATCAAAACGAGCAGCACTTGCCGTCCCCCGAGTGGTCGTCAGTGCAAGATGCGGTGCTCGATGAGCTCGGATTGGGGCCGGATACCTTGCCGGAGTTGGCGGACGTGGTTCTCGAGCGTTATCACGGTGCTGCATGATCCAGGCCTGTGCGCGTTACGTGCGTGATACGCTTCCCGCCTCAGGGAATATCGCTCAGGGGATGCGATGCCAATATCGATAGATGCCTGCGTTGCCCAGCATCAGGGGGATCGCAAGGAGCAGCAGGACAGGGTGTCGCTTGTTCCCCATCCCAGGGGCGGGGGGGTGGCGCTCGCCGTCGTTGCTGATGGCATGGGGGGGCACACGGGCGGTGTTCTTGCTGCGCAGCAGGTCATCCATACCGCGTCCAGCAACCTGGGCCAATTTTCGGCGCGTTCCGAGTCAGCGCGGTCAATGCTTGAGGCGAGCCTCAACGAGGCGCATCTTTTGATCAAGGCGTCGCGCTTCATCAATGAGAAGGATCCTCACAGCACGGCCGTCATGCTTCTTCTCCAGCCTGGAAAAGTCAGCTGGGCGCATTGCGGCGATAGCCGCCTTTATCGATTCCGCGGTGACAGGCTGATGTTCCGGACCACTGACCATTCCTACGTCGAGCAGTTGGTCGCGAAGAGGAAGATCACGCCGGAGCAGGCGTTGGTGCACCCGAACCGGAATATCTTGGTGACTTCGCTAGGCGGCGACGAGGAGCCCCGGATCGATTTTGGCGAGGCGGCCGATCTGCAGGCGGGAGATTCATTCCTGCTGTGTTCCGATGGTCTATGGGCGTATTTTGGCGAGGCTGAACTGGGCGGAGTGCTGGCCGCGCATACGGCGCGTGCCGCCTCGGAACTGCTTATTGATCGGGCGCGGACGCGCGCGCAGGGGGAAGGTGACAACGTGTCGCTGGCCATCCTGAAGCTGGTCGAGGCGCCGTCGAAAAACGGTTGAGTGGCGCCAGCCTCAGCCTCGTTCGTCTGACTGGCTTGCCTTACTTCCGTCCCAGACCGCCCAGTAGGGCGGCGACAACGCGCCGTGGTTTGTGCGGGTGCTCCATGCGCGCTGCAGCTTGGGCTTTATCGATATCGGTCGGTGCCGCAACAGGATGCGGCTCGGCGCTTTCGTAGGGCTTGCTGAAGTCGAAACCGTCGGCCGCAATGTGGCTTGGCCGTCGCGGGCTGCGCCGTTCGTTTGCATAGGCGCTGGGCTGATCGCGGCGCGACTTCGCCGCCGGTGCCACCGAAGCGGCCGGTGCGGGCGGCCGACGATGGTGGCCTTTCTTGCCCGTCGGCGGGTATTCGTAGTCGTATTCGGGCTCGAAGCCGGGAACGACTACCTGCTCGATCGGTTTTTTGATCAGCTTTTCGATGTCGACGAGATACTGGACTTCATGCGCCGAAACGAGCGAAATCGCGGTGCCCTGCTTGCCAGCGCGACCGGTCCGGCCGATGCGGTGGATGTAGTCTTCCGGTGTGTGTGGCAACTCGAAGTTGATGACGTGCGGCAGTTCGTCAATGTCGAGGCCGCGCGCGGCGACATCAGTGGCGACAAGCACCAGCGTGCTGCCGTCCTTGAATGCTTCCAGCGCCTTCAGACGATCAAGCTGGCTCTTGTCGCCGTGAATCGAGTCGGCGGCGATGCCGGCGCGCTGGAGTTCGCGCGCGAGTTTGTTGGTTTCAATCTTGGTGCGCGTGAAAACGAGCACCTGGTTGAATTCGGAAGATCTGAGCAGCTTCACCAGAAGCGCGCGTTTGGCGTCGGCGGCTACGGGGTGCACGCGGTGCGTGATGGTCTCGGAGACGGTATTGCGTCGCGCAACTTCGATGAGCACCGGTGACTGGAGCATCCGGTCGGCGAGTTTCTTGATTTCGTCCGAGAAGGTCGCAGAAAAGAGCAGGCTCTGACGTTGCTTGGGCAGCAGACTGATGATGCGGGTGACATCCGGGATGAATCCCATGTCGAGCATCCGGTCGGCTTCATCCAGGACAAGCGCTTGCACGCTGCCGAAATTGAGGCACTTCTGTTCGACCAGGTCGAGCAGGCGTCCCGGCGTTGCCACGAGCACTTCGATGCCAGCGCGGATTTCTTCGATCTGTGGCTTGATGTCGACGCCGCCATAAGCGCACAAGCTGCGGATCGGGACGTACTTGCTGTAGGCCTTGACCGATTCGTGTACCTGGATGGCGAGTTCGCGCGTCGGCGCGAGCATCAGAATCCGCACGGGATGGCGGGCTGGCGACGGGCTTGGACTAGCAAAGGGTAGGATGCGCTGGAGAAGCGGCAACGTAAAGGCGGCTGTCTTACCCGTTCCGGTCTGCGCACCGCCCATCAGATCCTTGCCCGAGAGAACGATCGGGATGGCTTGCGCTTGAATCGGCGTCGGGTTGGTGTAACCCTCTTCAGTAACGGCTTTCAGGATTTCCGGCGCCAGGCCGAGTTCATCAAAACGCATCGGCAACGCCCATAAATAAATTAGGAATCAATAGCATAGGGCGGCGATTATACACACTTTGCCAATGCGCGGACGGGTCAGGGCGCGCGCCGGGCGATCTGTCCAAGTGCGCGTTCGGCGGCCTCGTCGAAAAGCGCCGCGGCGGATACGATACGTGCGCTCCCGCCTGCCAGTTGCTGTTCGAGAAATCGCCGTTCGAGGGCCACGGCATAGCCCCAGTCGGAGTTGAACAACAAAACACAGCCCGAATCGGGCGCCACGCCACAGTGCAAGCCGCAGTGTTCTTCATCGTCCGGCAGCCGGAGTGCGATCCAGTCGCCTTGTCGGGCGGCTGAATTGCCGGCGCGCCATGCCGGCCCGGCGGGTGCGGATGAGCCGAAATACTGCACGAGCTTCCCGTTGCTTTCGAGAATCTCGACCTTGCGCGAGTTGCCGGAGGCGTCGGGTTCGATCGGGCTGATCTCGACCGCAGCAGGGTTGATCTGGCTCGGCGGCAATGCTGCCGCAGGGTCGGGGCGGTTGCGCAGCGCTGCGGTTTGCAGGTCGAAGCAGGCGTTCAGGAACGGTGTTCGCGCTTCCGTCGAAATGCCAAGTTGGTCGAGGTCTGAATTCAGGCGTTTGAGCAGCGCGGGTACCAGAGCGACGAGGCGCTTGCGTTCTTCGGGTGCCTGCTTGGGTTGGATGCTCCAGAGCAACTCTGCAAACGTTGTGTTCGACGCCTTCCAGCGCTCACCGTCAACGCCTCCATTCTCGGCAGCGTCCTGCATGATTCGCACGCCATGGGCTGCAAGGAAGTCGCGAATCGCAGGCGCCGAACATTGCGCAAGTTGCTCGTTCAGCCACTTTTTCGCCAGAACGCCAGCGTTTAGCCGCCGTTCGTGATGGCTGACGAGATGCATGTAGGGTTGTGAGTTGAGCTGGTGCGTTTGGTCGCGTTCTGCGATCAGTCGGTCCAGTTCTTCAAGCTGCGGCTGCAGCCCGGATTCGTTGCTTTCCATCGCTGAACGAGCCGAGTCGGCGAGTTGGCTCAGTCGTTCGCACAGCGGGTGGTCGCGCCCCGCGTCCGGCGTTAGGCCGCACGCAGCGCGCGCCATGCGGTTGATCAATTGCCGAGCCGGATGCTGTGTGTTGGCGAAGAACGTGTCGTCCAGGATGGCCGTCCTGAGCAAGGGGATCTGCAGTCGGCTGAGGATCGACTTGACGACGTCCGGTAGGTCTGGTGTGGCAAAGATGGCGTCAAAGATCAACGAGAGTGTGTCGAGCGCGACGGCAGCGGATTTGCCGAGCGGCAGGTCGAGATCCCTTGCGTTGATGGCGTGCAGCGACTGTTGCGCGGGGGCCGGGTCGTCTGGCTGCGTGCCCATGGGGGAGGCAATCTGTCGCTGCTCGAGCGTATTGAGCCGTTCCATCAGGTGATTCAGCATGGTCAGCGTCGAGGCACTCAGGGCTGCGTTACCCAAAACCGGGCCAGCATCTGCCGCACCCGCCGAAACGCCGCCCTCGCCGGAACGCTCGAGCAACTTGTTCTGCAGCGCGGAGAGTGCGTTAGCCGGCAATGCACCAGTCTGCGCTGTGGCCGTTGGTGTGACTACACCGCCGCTGCTGCGCTGGATGGGGCGCGTCGGTGGTAACGCAACGCCGCGCTGATCGAGAAGAGTGTTGAGTTCTCGATATAGGTCGGGTAAGCCAGCCTGCAATTGCGCCTCGAGCCGATCGAGGATCTCGAGGTTTTGCTCAAGTCCGACCTTGGTCGTCATGCAGATCGCCCACAGGCCGCGGCTGAGCGGCTCGAGTCCGGCCGGGTTGTCCTCGGCCGTCATCCTCGGGCGGTCGAGCAATGTCATGTAGCGGAGTTGCACACGCCAGCGATCGATGCGTTCGTTTCCCTTCAGCCGGGTGATGATGTCGCCAATGCGGATTTCCAGTTCGAGATCGTCGTTGCCGACGAGACTGATGCGCGACGCCGTCAGGCCATCTGTCTGCCCGAAGCCGTCCGCTCTGGACGATGCGGCAAGTTCGTCGTGCGCCGTCGCGATCTCGCGCACAAAGGCGTCGATGACCGCAGGTGCATTTAGTCCGGCTTGCCTTGCAATTCCGGCGAGGCCGCGCTGGAAGAGTTCCCTGCAGTCGCGCAAAATGAAGAACGCTTCTTCGCGGGGTGGGGCGGGCGGGGTGGCAGCTCCGGTCGAATCAGGCATGGTTGCGGTCCGGGCGTTGCTATCTGTGGCAGTTGCCGCGCGTGACAAATCGGCATTCTTCTTGATTCATGACGCCTCCATGTTTCTTGCCGGCGGTTATCGCACGGTCTGGCTCTTCTTCCGGTGGGGGACGATCAGTGCTGTGCTGTCGTCGCCTTGGTGTCCGGCGTGGTTTTGCTCTCGTTCGCCGCAACATCTTCTTTTGTCGTTGTGGCTTTCTTCTTCGCCGTCGTTGGTGGCGCGACGGGCGGCAGTTGCGGTTCGACCGTTTCCAGCTTGTTGTCGCGCATGTACGCATCCATATCGCGCCAGCCCTCGTAGATGGAAGACTTGGGCAGCCAGGAGTAGATCGAGTAGCAATCTTCGATGGCGCGGCCGGATTGGCGGCAGGCACCGCCGACCGCCCTGCCTTCAGCATCGGACTGAGCGGCTTTCTCCGCGGGGTCGACGATTCCCATGCGTTGTTTGACGACGTCGCAGCCCGATAAACCGATCAACAATAGGGTTGCGATCAGGGCTGTTCGCATGGTGCTGCCGGTCTCTGGCACGTCTTTTCCCGGAAGAAGGTTGGAATAGCGGGCATTTTAACCACAATTGCTGGTGCGTCCATCGCTGGCTCGTACTTTGTCGAGTTGGCAATTTGATCGCGGGATCATCCTTGGTCCAAACCGCCACTATAATTGTCGGCTCAGTCGTTTTTGCCGAGGAAATCAAATGCTTTACTCCCGAATTCTCATGGCCGCCGGCGGTCTCATTCTTGCTGCGCCGATTCTTGCCGTTCCCGCGGTGACGCCGGTCCAGCTCGAGTTGTCGCACCGTCTCGATGAAGTCCGCGCCGAGCGCCTGCTGCCATTGATTGACAGCTTCAACAAAGAAAACAAGGACGTTCAGGTCACACTCGTCCGTCGCGGCGAGGGCGACGCGCCGAAGCAGTTGAATCTCGTGACGCGCGAGGAGTATTCGCGCTTCGTCGCCAACAAGTCGAAGTTCAAACCGTTGCACGAGGTGATGCGCGAGGCCAAGGAGAAGTTCGACGCGAGCAAGCTTTCGCCCGAACTGCGCGACGGTCTGACTGACGCTAAGGGCCAGCTTTTCGCCCTGCCGGTCGCGTTTTCGACGCCCGTGCTCTATGTGAACAAGGCGCTGTTCCGCAAGGCCGGCCTTGACCCCGAGAATCCGCCGAAGACCTGGTTCGAGGCACAGGAAGCCGCCGGCAAACTGGCCGACGCGGGAAGCAACTGCCCGTTTACCACGTCATGGCCGGTACAGGTGTTCATCGACAACGTCAGCGCCTGGAATGGTGCCGAGGTGAACGACGCCAAGGGCAAGCTGGCCTTCAATGGCCTGGCACAGGTCAAGCACATCGCGATGATGGCGACCTGGTACAAGAGCAAGTATTTCTCCTATTTCGGCCCCAAGGACGAGGCTGACAACCGGTTCGCCAAAGGCGAGTGCGGCATGTTGACCAGTTCTTCGTCGCTGTTCGCCTCTTTCAACGAGAACAAGTCGCTGGAAGTTGGCGTTGCGCCCCTGCCTTATCACGACGATGTTTACGGCGCGCCGAAGAATACGCTGGCTGACGGCTCCTCACTGTGGCTCGCCTCCGGGATGAAGCCCGCCGAGATCAAAGGTGCCGCGAAGTTCGTGAACTACGTTCTTGGGCCGGAGGTTCAGATCGGTCTTACTTTGGCCGGAGGCTATCTGCCGATGACACCGGTGGCGCGCGCTGCCGCCAGCACGAAGCTGCTTGGGGCCGACCTCGGCGGCTTGAAGATCGCCTATGCGCAACTGCAGGGCAAAGGTGTGTCGCCAAAAGTGCGCGTCGCGCAGATCGAACAGGTTCGCCAGATCGTTGAAGAAGAACTGGAGACCGTCTGGGCAGACAAGAAACCCGCCAAGGAAGCGCTCGACAGTGCTGTGGAACGGGGCAATGCCGTAATGTTGAAGATCGCCGCGCTGGATGCGGCGAATGTTGCTCCCAAGTCCAAGGGTAAGAAGTGATCCGTCCGGCGCCGGTCTGGGAGATTCCGCGCGTGATCGCGCATCGCTGCGGCGGTGCGCTGGCGCCGGAGAATACCCTGGCCGGACTGCCGATCGCCGCGGCGCTCGGCTATCGCGCGGTGGAGTTCGACGTCATGCTCTCCGGCGACTCGACGCCGTGGGTGATCCACGATGAAACCTTGGAGCGCACGACGAATGGGCGCGGCAATGTTTGCGAGACTTCGGATTTGATCTTGCGCACGCTGGACGCCGGCGCCCATCAGCACCGAGCGTATGCCGGCGAGCCGCTGCCGACATTCGAGACGGTCGCGCGCGCGTGCCAAGCGCTTGGGCTGCACGCCAACGTCGAGATCAAGCCGGCGCAAGGCTTTGAACAAATCACCGGAGAAACCGTCGCGCGGCAGATTCTCGCGTTGTGGGGCAGTGCGCAGTTGCCTCTGGTGTCTTCTTTTTCCGAGGAGTCGCTTGTCGCCGCCCGGCGCGTAGCGCCGCAACTGCCTCTGGGGTATCTCTGCGTTCGTCCGCCGGAAGACTGGATGCGCCGCATGGATGCGCTTGCCGCTTACAGCTTGCACTGCGCCGCGCGCAAGCTGGACGATTCGGTGATCGCCACGGCGCAGGCGGCCGGTATTCCGGTTCTTTGCTTTACCGTCAACGACCGCCAGGATGCCGAGGCGCTGCTCGCTCGCGGTGTCACCGCCGTCTTCAGCGACCGTATCGATTCGTTGCGCGGCCTGTAGGGCTGCGCTTCACTTCGCACTTCTGACCTGGCCCTTGGCTCCTTCCGGCAATACCTTGCGGATCGTCGGGCGGTCGGTCTGTATTCTTTTCGGTGCTAAAATCAAAACCCTTTGAAATCCGCCCCTTCAGGGACAAATACCGATGAAAAGTGCCGAAATTCGCGAGAAATTCCTCAAGTTCTTTGAGTCCAAGGGTCATCAGATCGTAGCCTCGAGTTCGCTCGTGCCGCACGACGACCCGACCCTGCTGTTTACCAACGCCGGGATGAACCAGTTCAAGGACGTTTTCCTCGGTTTCGACAAGCGTCCCTACAACCGGGCGACGACGTCTCAGAAATGCGTGCGTGCCGGCGGCAAGCACAACGATCTCGAGAACGTCGGCTATACGGCGCGCCATCACACCTTCTTCGAGATGCTCGGCAACTTCTCGTTCGGCGACTATTTCAAGCTCGATGCGATCAAGTATGCATGGGAGCTGCTGACCGAAGTTTTCAAACTGCCGAAGGATCGCCTGTGGGTGACGGTTTATGCCGAGGACGACGAAGCCTACGACATCTGGCACAAGGTGATCGGTCTGCCGGCCGAGCGCGTGATTCGCATCGGCGACAACAAGGGTGCGCGTTACGCCTCCGACAACTTCTGGATGATGGGCGACACCGGTCCGTGCGGCCCGTGCTCGGAGATCTTCTACGATCACGGCGAGCATATTCCTGGCGGGCTGCCCGGATCGCCCGATGAGGACGGCGACCGCTACATCGAGATCTGGAACAACGTGTTCATGCAGTTCAACCGCGATGAGGCGGGCGTCATGCACCTCTTGCCCAAGCCCTCGGTCGATACCGGCATGGGGCTGGAGCGGATTACCGCCGTGTTGCAACACGTGAACAGCAACTACGACATCGACTTGCTGCAAACGCTGGTCAAAGCCGCGGCGCGTGAAACGAGTGATGCGGACATGGACAGCCCGTCGCTGCGTGTTCTGGCGGACCATATCCGCGCCTGCTCGTTCCTGATTGCCGACGGCGTCATCCCCGGCAACGAAGGTCGTGGCTACGTACTGCGCCGCATCATCCGCCGTGCCATCCGCCACGGCTACAAGCTCGGCGCGCGCGCCGCCTTTTTCCACCGCATGGTGCCGGACCTGGTTGCCGAAATGGGTGGCGCCTATCCGGAGCTGGTGTCCGGCGAGAAGCGCATCACCGACGTGTTGAAGCAGGAAGAGGAGCGCTTCTTCTCGACAATCGAACACGGCATGGCGATCCTTGAAGGCGAACTGGCGGCGATGGCCGGCAAAGGCGTTTTCAACGGCGAGACCGCATTCAAACTGCACGATACCTTCGGCTTCCCGCTCGATCTGACCGCCGACATCTGCCGCGAACGCGGTGTCACGGTCGACAGTGCCGGCTTCGAGGCGGCGATGAACCGCCAGAAGGAGCAGGCGCGCGCCGCCGGCAAGTTCAAGATGTCCGCCGCGCTTGAATACAGCGGCCCCGAGACGACCTTCCACGGTTACGAGACCCTGGAGTTCAAGAGCAAGGTGCTGGCGCTGTACAAGGAAGGCTCGCCGGTCAATGAACTGCGCGAAGGCGATGCCGGAACCGTCGTGCTCGACGAGACGCCGTTCTACGCCGAGTCCGGTGGCCAGGTGGGCGATCGCGGCGCGCTGCAGTCGGCGCAAGGCATCTTCTCGGTGGAAGACACGCAGAAGATCCAGGCCGCCGTTTTCGGCCACCAAGGTGTACTCAAGACGGGCAGCCTCAAGGTCGGCGACGCGGTCAATGCGAAGGTCGATCTCGTCGCGCGCAAGCGCACCATGCGCAACCACTCGGCGACGCACCTGATGCACAAGGCGTTGCGCGAAGTGCTCGGCGATCACGTGCAGCAGAAGGGTTCGCAGGTCGATCCGGACAAGACGCGTTTCGACTTCGTGCATAACCAGCCGCTGACCGATGAGGAAATCCGGCGCGTCGAGAAGATCGTCAATGCCGAGATCCTCGAGAACGTCGATTGCCAGCACCGCGTAATGCCGATCGGCGAGGCGCAGAAACTCGGCGCGATGATGCTCTTCGGAGAGAAGTACGGCGACGAAGTGCGCGTCATCGACATCGGTTCGTCGCGCGAGTTGTGCGGCGGTACGCACGTGCGCCGCACCGGTGATATAGGCGTGTTCACCATCGTCGCCGAGGGCGGCGTTGCGGCCGGCGTGCGTCGTGTCGAAGCCATTACCGGAGACGTGGCGCTGGCCTACATGCAGGGCATGGAAACGGCGCTCGGCGGCATCGCCGGTACGCTCAAGGTGCAGCCGAACGACGTGCAGTCGCGCGTGTATTCCATACTCGATCAGGTACGCCATCTCGAGCGCGAACTGGCGCTGTTGAAGAGCAAGCAAGTCGCCGCACAAGGCGATGCGCTGATCGACGCGGCGGTCGATGTGAAGGGCGCGAAAGTGCTCGCGGCGACGCTCGAAGGTGCTGACGTAAATGCCCTGCGCACGACGATGGACAAGATGCGCGACAAACTCAAGAGCGCGATCGTCGTACTGGCATCCACAGCTGGCGGCAAGGTGACGCTGATCTCCGGCGTAACTTCGGATCTGACCGGCAAGATCAAGGCCGGTGAGTTGGTGAATTTCGTCGCCCAGCAAGTCGGAGGCAAGGGCGGTGGCCGTCCGGACATGGCGCAGGCCGGCGGGACGGACCCCGACAAGCTGCCGGCGGCGATGGCCTCCGTTCAGGCGTGGGTCGAACAGAAGCTGTAGCGATCGGAATTTGTTGAGTCAGGCGGCCGCCTCGAAATTGTCGAGGCGGCCGTTTTTTTCTTCTCCACTGTGCGGCGGTGGGGGGGGCAGGAGAGCAGCGGATGAATGGCGTGGAGACAACAGCGTACTGGCTTGTTCGGGTCGGCGGCGAGTTTGTCGTGCAATCGGATTCGGCGCCGGGCAGCGTATTCCCGCACGGTGACGCAAGCACGTTCGCTGATCCCGATCAGGCGCTGCATATTGGCGCTTGGCAGGGCAAGCCGTGCTATGCGATCGAAGTCGACGTTCTGCCGCATGGGATCGTCGGCGTACCGGTGCCGGTGCGCTCCGTATTCGGTCTGGCGGGTGAAGAGGCGTTTGCCCTTGTCTGCCGCGCGGCGCAGTTGCTCGACTGGAAGAAGAACCATCGCTACTGCGGTCGTTGCGCTACGCCGACGATCAGGAAACCGAACGAGTTCGCAATGCAATGCCCGTCCTGCGGACTCCTGACCTATCCGCGCATCTCGCCGGCGGTGATGGTGCTGATCCGGCGGGGTGACGAACTGTTGTTGGCGCGCAGTCCTCACTTCAGGTCAGGCATGTACAGTGCGCTTGCCGGATTCGTCGAGGCTGGTGAAACGGTCGAGCACGCAGCGGTGCGCGAAGTGCGTGAGGAGGTCGGGGTCGAGATTGCCAACCTGCGCTATTTCCAGAGTCAGCCGTGGCCTTTCCCGGATTCGCTGATGCTGGCCTTCTTCGCCGACTACGCTGGCGGTGAGATTACGCCCGATCCGTCCGAAATCGAGGCTGCCGGCTGGTTCGCGATCGATGAACTGCCGACGCTGCCCGATCCGGTGAGCATTGCGCGCCGCTTGATCGACGCGGCGGTTCTTACAAGGTCCTGATCTTCTCGAGCAGCGCCGTCGTCGATTTCTGGTGGATGAAGGGGATCGATACGGTGCGGCCGCCCCAGCTGGCGACTTCCGTGTTGCCGACGATTTTCTCGACCGGCCAGTCGCCCCCCTTGACGAGTACGTCGGGGCGGCATTCGAGAATGCGCTCGATTGGCGTGTCTTCATCGAACCAGGTAACGA
>ERZ650312.282-NODE-282-length-28319-cov-5.740093_pt1 | contig 28319 bp, 36 predicted proteins | sample MGYA00376248_ERZ650312 | MGnify/ENA primary metagenome ERZ650312 (study PRJEB26733, sample SAMN07839316) | wastewater metagenome | biome: urban; feature: wastewater treatment plant; material: waste water | place: USA: North Carolina | collected 2016-07-28 ... | reverse complement strand
AATTGCCTCGGTGCGACGTGCTGTCTTCTTTCCACAGCACCGACGCTTCGTGTCCGTCACAGTGCAGGGCAATTGGCCCGTAGGCCCGAACCGTATCCAGCACCCAATCGCGGTCAAGCCCAAAGTAGGCAACCTGATTAGGATAACCGTTATACGACAGCGCCGCTGCCAAGCCAGTGCTAGGCGTCTCTGGCAGAATGGCAAGCTCTTTGCGTTGCTTGCCAAACGGGCTGTAGTAATGATGGCAAACCAGCTCATCATCTTGCAGGCTAAAGGCAAAGCAGCCTACCAGCCCGCGACATGCAGGCGGAATTGCTTTTTCCCAAAACATGGCATTTCCTCAGTAACAGGTGCCCACCTGAGCAGGCACCTAGCGGTTAGCGGCGCGGCTTGGTTAGCCGCTCGAATTCAGCAACAACAGCGCAACCTGTCAGAATCGCGCCCGGTGTTGGCAGTAAGTCAGCACGAAGCTGGCGCACTTCCTGCCGCAACAAGGCTATCTCCTGTGCCAGCTCAGCATCCTGCGCCGGCTGCCCCGTAAACGCGGCTCGCATCTGCGCAGACAGGTAAGGATTGGCTGCTTTGATTACTTGGTCGGGGTTCGGCATACTTCGTCAACCCTTGTTCGCCGTAGTTGGATGGGCGTAGGCACTCAGGCGCTTCTTTGCCTCAGCCACAATCTGCGCAGGCAAGGGCTGCTTGATCTCATCGAAGGTATCCATCCGAGAGCAAAGCCAGTTCACAATAGATTCAGCTTCAAAATCACGCAAGCCTTCCAGATCATACGAGTCGATGGACAGGCGCGCCTTATGCGGACTGCTCAGAATCTCACGCTCTTGTACGTCCGTCAATTCGGCACTGCTGGTCAGTGCAAAGTACCCTTGAAGCCACCAACAAAACTCTGTGCATCCGAATGCCATGTGTTTCTCCTTTTACTCGAACGGGTCGTAGTTCAGATCAACCTGATACTGCTTGATTTGAGCGGGGATATCAGCGTGCGTCGGGTTCAGGTACATCAGCTTGCAGTGCAGAAGCCACTCACTCACCCGTGAAAGCCGTGGGAAGCCGCCGGTCAGGTCGATCATTTTGTCCAGTGTCACCGCTTTGGCTATCAGCGCGTCCACGATGTTGTCAACAGAAAGTACGTACATGTTTTCTCCTACTTCGGCTCGAACTTAGCCAGTTTGTCTTGCAGAATAGCCAGTTTGTCTTGCAGAAGGGTGAGCGCCGGCCACTTGCGCAGAATTGCCGACAGCACATCGTTGATCGGCGTCTCGGACAGCAGCTGCTTGATGCTGGCACCTGACGGGAATTCCGTGTCGGCAAAATCACCCGGAAAATCAGACAACTTGCCCAGCGCACCGAGCCACGCCGGCTTGACGTTCAGGTCAGCGCAGTGCTGGCGCAGAAACTGCTGCACCTCAGCCGCGTGCCAGTTCCCGATGTACACGTCACGGTCAACGCGGGAATCACGCAACAGGGCCGGGTGCAGCTTGTCCTTGTGGTTGGTCGTCAGAAAGATGACGCTGCCCGAGTGAGGGATGCCACCAGACAGCCATTGCCACAGCAATTGTCGGCTGACTGATTTGCTACTGTCTACAGGCGCAGCCTTATCGTCCGGTGAGTCCATGCACGCAATCGGCAGCGTGTCTACTTCCTCCACCAGAATAAAGCCCCCAGTAGCTGTACGCAAAAACACGTCCGGGGCCGTATGCTCCAAGTCAACGATGGTCAGCTCCTTTGCGAAGTGTGACGCCAAGGCGTAGGCCAGCGACGACTTGCCTGTGCCGACCGGGCCGTGAAGCAGAATTACCAGCTTATGCTGCTCACCGCGCGCTGAATACTGCTGGTGGGCGTCACGAAACTTTGAAATCTGAGCAACCAAGCTATCGACCAAGCCATCAGTGTGGATGCAAGCACTGAGCGGGCGCTGCATGCCTGTAAGCGAAACCTGCTCAGCGCTAACGTAAGTGACCTGCATCTTTTCTGGCAATTCCAGCAGCGATTCCGCCGCCTCGGCAGGAGTGACCTTCGCCCAGATAGGCACAAACACCGACAGCTTGATAGCCTGATTCTGCCCAAATGTCGCGCCAACCGCCATGCGGAAAAACACAAACGTGCCACAAAACCGCAGCATGTACAAAGACCCAGTGGCTGGCCCTAGCGCGCTATGTTTGCCCAGCGTGCGGCGGCGCAGTTTGGCGGGTGTGGCTCGCCCGCTCAGTACCATGCTCAGCGGTTCTTGCGAGATGCGAGCCAGCGCCGCTTCATAGGCTCGCCACTGCCCATGTTCCATCGCGTTGTCGAACACCAGTTCGTTGAACAGGAAGCGCCGCACCAAGCGCGCCAGCAGAAGCGGTGCCTTTGTGAGTCCCCACAGAACAAAACCGGACAGCACCAGACTGACGGCACCGCCAAGGATTGGGTTTCGCTGAAGCTGTTCCAGCATCAAAATCACGTCAAACATTCTTGTTCCAGTCATTGAGAAATACCAGATTATCTGGCGGGTTTGTGAATAGCTCGGCAATCTCCCCCACCGCATAGCCGGCCAGACCGCAACCTACTGGCGTAACCAGAAATGTCAGGTGTGGGTGGGCCACCGCACAGGCATAAAGCTCGCAGATGTTCGCTGCAATCTCAGGGAGGGGCAGCGGTTTGTACGGCGTGCTCTTGGTCGGCAAAGCGTAGGTCTGCCCGCGCAAGCCGCGTCCGTTGCCGTATACTGCCCCAAACTTCAGCGCGTCACGAGCAGCGCCCTTCCCGTGCCGACCCTGCTCATTTGAGCCAAACACGAAAACTTCATTGGCTTGCAACTTGTGTACTTTCTGGACAATTGGTGCATCCACTGCTTACTCCCTCCTATGTGGGTTTGTCGCGGGTTATTCACCCGGCCAGCGCTGGCGGCCAGCCTAAACGCAAACAGCCCTTGCATGTGCAAGGGCTGTTTGGGTGGAGACGGTGCTTGCCATTTTTCACCTCATGCTGCACGTTATGCACAGCTTCGTCGCCAATGATCTGCCGGAGCGGCAAGCTCAAGATTTTCTTCATGCTCGATCCCTTTCTCACGAAACCCTGCCCTGCTAACGCAAAAGGGGCAGCTAGACAAAATCGGTGGCACTGGGCTACCCTTTTGTCTAGCTGCCCCTTTTCTCAGGTGCTTGCTACTGACAATGCTGCGCTGATTCTGTCATGCGCAATATTGAAGTAATCAGCGTCTTTCTCAAAACCAATGAAACTACGCCCGGTATTGATGCAAGCCACCCCAGTAGTCCCAGAGCCCATGCAATTGTCCAGCACCAGATCACCTTCATTGGTGTAGGTGCGAATCAGGTACTCCATCAGCGCGACAGGTTTTTGTGTTGGGTGTAACAAATCTGCGTTATGGTTAGAAAAGTCTAATACTTGTCGTGGATAGCCACTTTTTTCGATTTTGCGATGTAGACTATGCGACTTTCTTGCAGGACTTACACCGGAATTGTTCAAATACCTGGAGGGCCTGCTCCAGTCTAGATCACAATCTTGCAGACCTTGTGGGTTATACAACATGTTCCGCGTAGAACCGTTTGCTGTCATACCTGTGCTAAAAATAGAGATAGTCTCTATATCTTTCAGTGGTTTAAGTTTTGCATTCGTGAACCCTGAAGGTCTAGATTTTCTCCAGTACCAATCATACTTATACCACTGTAAGTTAGACATCCGAAGCATTGATGAAAATGGCTCATCACCAAACAGTACAACAGGAGCATCTGGTGCGAGCACTCGTTTGTACTGCTCCCACATAGGCTCAAATGGTATCACTGTGTCCCACTTACACTGAGTAGTACCATAAGGCAAATCACATAGTACCATATCAACCGAGCCATCTGGAATATCCTGCATTAGTTGTAGGCAGTCACCACAACCGATTTTATACGTATTCAATGACCAAACCCTCCTAAAATACCGCACCACAAACCTGCCGCTGCCCAGCCAGTCCACGTTTCCGATTGCTCGCCCACACCCCTTTTTCCAGCCCAATGAAATGTAGGCGAGCCATAAACGTGGAGCGATCAGTTTCCCTTAATGAGTGCAACAGCAGCTCGGCAGCGCCGTTGCCAATGTCCATTACAGTGACAAAGAATGAGTACACACGTTGTGTGTACGACGGCACCATCACCAGCGTGTGGCCCAACTCACGCCAGCTTGCGTCGGGTGGCGGGCTCATCAGATCAATGGGATGCCAATCACGGTCTTGTTCACATTCTTCATGCACCGAGCGCCCAAACACCATAGCTATCGCTTGCTGAAACGTGCCGGGAACCAGCAGCGCATACGGCTTGTTGCGTAGCTTCGCCAGCACAAGCCGCTGCTCAGGCCGCACGATGGCAGCAAAGTCGTCTCCGTCTAGCTCCTTCATGAAGGCACCTGCACCAAAACCGTAGCTTCCATGGTTGCGGTACTGAAAAACATGCTCACCGACCTGCGCATAGGACAGCGAGCCCATCATGTGGTTGCGGTCATTTTGCAACACGTAGCCGCTCTTGGTCAGGCTCACGTCGTTGTCCTGCCCCAGTAGAAACTTGTGCAGCCCAGTGGCTGTCTGCCGGCGCGTAGCCAATGCGCTCTCAATGTTGCGTATCTCATTCATGTCGATACTTCCAGCCGAAATGGGGTGCCTTTCGCGTCAGGCATCGCCGGCACAATCAGGCTGAATGCCAGACGCCGGCATGTGGTGTTCTGGTATTGCAACCGTTCTTCAATTGTGACACTGCGCAACTCAGGGGCAACTATCCGTAGCATATGCACAGCTTTTGGCACCGCACCGGCCAGCGAGCACGGATAGCCACCCAGCGCATTGACTACAACCTGCAAGGAGGTGCGTAGGTTTGGTGTGAATTCTGGATGCGCTTGCACACGCGCAGCGAATGCGGCCAGCCAGTCGGGGGTTTCGGCTCCATCAATGTCCACTTCAATAGCCATGCTGACCTTTCCAAAATAAAGGGTGAGTTACCGCCCGGTAGCCCACCCCTTTGTTACTCGCCCTTGCTCAGATCAAGCAGCAGACTTCAGCAGCCCCACCGGAACAACGTACAGGATGGGGTTGGGCGCAGTTTCCGCCACCCCGTCACCCAGATCAGGCAGCGTATATTCGGCGGTGTCGAAGTGCGTCTGCTCCACCAGCCACACGTAGTCACGGGCTACCGTGTTGGCCATTTCACAAACACGGTCAAGCAGGTCACTGGTGCCTGCCGGAATGTCGTGTTCCTCTCCAATCAGATCACCAAGCAGTTCTTCAACGCGCTGCTGCGACACGGCAAGCACTTCGTTCGCGCCCACCGCCGGCAGGCGGCTGGTCAGGGTGGCCGTCACCTTGGCGTACACCGCAGTCATCTGTTCATCACGCGACTGGCGGCTCAGGCGTTCCGTCATTGCCACTTCCATTTGATTTGCGTTCAGTACCATGTTTTAATCCTTGTGCTTAAGTTGGTCTTGAATGACCGTGATTTTCCCCGAAACCAGAAATCCGGCAGGGGCAATGTCGTGGGTTCCAGCTTCCAGCCGGGCGGGCAGCGGCATGTCGTTGACCAAACAAGTGGCGGCGATTGCCTGCAAAGCCCGAACAGCCAGCACTGTGTCCACGGGTGATTGATGTTCACCCGTTGACGGCACCCATGCCCCAACGCTGAGCGCGACGTGCTTGGCTGGCGTCTTATTTTGCGCAGAATTCAGCCACGCCAGCCCGCTTTCCAGCAGGCTATCCATTTCAGGATTAGAGTCGGTCAGCGTGTACGCCATCAGGCAGCCAGGTGCCAGTGCCAGCAACGGGGTGTAATCTGTGCCGGGCTTGAACGACAGAAACATGCCGTGGCGCTCCACTTGCGCCAGCCGATGCAGAATGCTGCCGGCTGGGAACTCATCGGATAGCTTGCCGAAGTTCAGGCGCACCAGCACCGTCGCGCCGGCAAGGCCCAGTTTCTGCTGAGTAGCCAGCAGCGTGCCGCGTAGTTTCTGCATTGATTCGACGTAGCTGTCGATAGCGGCAGGAGCATCAGGTCTGAACATTGCAAATCCTCAATTGCGAACGCACATTAGCGCTCTGTAGTCTGGAAAAGTCAAAGCTGGTGACTGGGACGCAAAAGGAAACGCCTGTGAATCTGGCAGGCGGAAACCACGATGCATCGTCGGCAATCAGGGTGATGTCTGGGGAACGCCAATTGGACAGCAACCGTTCCATGGTGGCCTTGCGTGTGACTTTGCACGGCAGCTTCAGGTAGAGGCTTGTCTTGGCGGTCAGCGCCTTACCCACGAAGTCCACCAGAGACTGGGGTGTGGGTGGCTCAATCAGGATGCGGTCAAACTGCATCGTGTCCGGCAGAAAGCTGGCTGGGCCGCGATATAGCAGGTCTTTGGCTGCAACGTTTAGCTTGTGTGCGGCCTCGCCAATATATTCTACACGCAACGTGTCGAACTTCACAGCCTCTGGTACGGATTCCAAAGTAACCAGATTCAGCAGCGCCACGTCGCTGTCCAACACGTCCATTAGAGAGTGATACCCAAAAATGGAATAGGTATCCAGCCGCTGCCTAATGTAGCTCCGAACATTTGCGTGGTCTTGCACCAGCGAATTGCACGCCGGGAATGTGGTGTTAATGTCCAACGCCCCAAAGTCGCCAGTCGATAGCGTCAAGGCCCGCGCCGTCTTGTTGCCGAAGGCGGCCAGATTCACGGTGCCTTCCTGCCGCAACAAAATATGCTTTGCGTCAAATAGCTGACTGCCCAGCGTTTTCAGCTTTGGGCACTCTGATAGCTCCACCGTGTTTGCGGTGATTTTGGTTGTATCTGCGAACACTGTGTTGCTGAACGCGAACCACGAAGCATCCCCGCCTTCCAGCACCGCCGTGATTTTGGTTGGCTCACCAGCCCCGACCACGCGCACCACATTAGCCTTGACCAGCTCGGCACTGAACTTCTGCACACCTTCCAGCAGCAGCGTTTCAGTGTGCAGCTCCGGCAGCGTGACTTTCTCGGAACCGTAAAAGGCATGGTACTTGCCTTCCAGCAGGCGGAAATCTGACGGCAGCTTGTAGCTGAACCCTCGCACTTCCAGCGCACTAATCAGCAGGCTAGGGTCACGGGCAGGCCGGTCAATGCGCTGAAAGTTACCCGAGCGGGTTTTGCCAATCAGGCGATTCTTGACGTTCAGTCCGGTATTCAGGCCCATGTAATCCAGCACCAGAATGACCGCATCCTCGGCTTCGGTCAGCGCGTCGCGCTTGTGTGCTCCTGGCGTCTCATAGCAGAAAATATCCTGCACGGCGAAGCCCGAGTAATCCCGCTGCGCTGGATAATACGTCAGCGGCTCGGCTTCTTCCCCCTCGGCCAGCGGCTGTAGCAAAGGAGCGAACAACGTCGCCACCGGGCGCTGGCCGGCAGCAACATGAAGCACCCGTAGCTTGCCTAGCTGGAACTCCTGAAACTCAGGATTCAGCGACCGGCCAGCGACAGGTTCCAGCCGCTTGGCCTCCACCGCAAACTGCATGGGGGATACCAGTTCCCGCAGCGTGTAGCCCTTCACGGTAGCCAGCTCCGGTGCTCCTTGCAGTTCGTAGTAGGCTGCCGTGTTGTACTTTTCATCGCCAACGTACTTCAGCGCCCGCTCCAATACCACGTCCACATCCAGCCGATCATCACGCTTGTACTGGCCCACGCTCTGCATGTAGTCAGCCAGCGCATTCAGGTTGGCGCGCAGCCGGGAATCCACCCCAGCGTCCAGCACATAAGCCTGCTTCTTGCGCACTTGGTCGGGGAAGCCTTGAATGTAGTCCCGCAGTTCGAGCGCAGGGTCATCCCGCGTGATTAGCCGCGAGTACAATGTAGGGTGCCGTTTGGCATAATCCCCGAATTTTTCTAACATCGTAAACGAGACAGGGGATACTTGGCTAGACAGCGAGTTTATCAGGTCTTTGACCAGCTTGCTGTCGTAAAGGTACGATTTGCCTTCATTGAAAAATAACTCAAGCACACGGAAACTCCCATGATGCAAACAATAAACGTCGGGCACGACACCTACTTGGTGTGCCTCAACAACGCGACAGACGATTTCTGGCACAGCAGCCTGCCGAAAATCTGCTTGGGAACCACCCGCGAACAGCAGGTGCTCCTTGATCTGACAGCTGACGCCAAGGGAGTTGGCGTCGTGTCGCTGCCGTATGATCTGCCGCTCATAGACAGCGCCAGAGTGGCAGACATGCTAACGCTGGTGCAGCTACTTGCCTAACATCGGGAACACATACGGCATGGATAGTGTCAGCTCCAGCGGCTTGGCCTGAAGCAGATTGTTGGCAGACTGCACCCAATCAGCAATATCATCAGGCGACGCCTCACCCTTGCGGAACTTCATCACCGTGACGTGTGGGTTGTAGCCGTACTCAGAAGTCCACTCCAGCATACCCTTCAGGTCTTGGTGGAACTGCACAGCGCCGGGGCTATCAAGCGAAGCCACCACGTACACCTTCGGGTCAGTGTCTTTGCCGAATACTTCAAACTTCGTCACTTGTGCAGTGAACGACGACGGCAGCATGTTGCTTAGCAACTCCTTCAGGTCAACCACCGACTTGCTGTACATGGATGTCACATGCAGCGATGAAGTCTCAGGGTCAACTTGCAGTTCAGCCGGCCCGGCCACATCGCACACAAACTCGCACAGGGCCAGCGCCGATTGCGGCATCAGTGATAGGCAAACGTAGGTGCCTGTGTACGCCCCGGATGCGATGGACATGCCGCGCACGTCGCAAGTTTGGGGGTCAATAAGCATCAGCATAGACTTTTCCGTTAATCATCAAGTAGGTGTAATCGTTGTCAGAAGCAGCGAAAACTGCCCCTGAGTTTTTCCGCAAGACCAGCACGTTCTTCTGGCCCAGACTCAGCGTTTCCACCGACATGCCTAGACTCTCGCCAACCACCTGAATGTCAGGTAGCGTGACAGCAGCGGCCAGACCAACAGGGGTCAGCACTGGCGTTGCGCGGGTCGATGCCACACGCAAGGCACCAGCCAATTGCACGAAGGGGTGTTCGCTGGTTTGATTCAGGTGCAGGACGACTTCGCCCGGTGTGGGTAGCGTGACATCCAACACATGCGCCCACGTTGCACCACGCACTGTTTCGGTGCCAATATGCTCGGTGTAGGTTGACATGCCTGACGTGCCTAGAGCATTCAGCCACTCTTGCGGTGCCAGCGCCCGCACCAGTTCAATGGTGCTGCCCCACGTATCCAGACGGCTCTCTGCATAATTCAACATGCCGAGCTTTTGCAGAAAGACTGTGGGATGCCCAACTGTTTCTGCGATTAGGGTAATGTCGTTGCTGCCAAACACGGCCAGCTCTCCTTTCAGCTTTGCATATTCTGGGGTCTGCGCGTAAGCAAACAACATTGCCAGCATCTGTTCTGACGGTGACTTATCAGCGGCAGACGTTGACAGCCTACGCCGCTGCTCAGCAGAGAAGGTGCCTTGCGTCTCGGTGCCATCTAGCCTAATGTCACCTTCTTCCGTGAAGATTGGCCCCATACTCAGCTTGCCAGCAAAGTAGTCCGTCGCGTTTTTTGCCACGGTGCCAACAGCCGACAGCGGGGAATCTCCACCCAGCACAACACCGGCCACATAGGACGTTGCCAGCAGTCCGGCAAACAATAGCGTCATGCCAACCTTGACTGGCGTAGGTGGTGGCCCGAATGCACCCCTTAAAACGTTCATCAGGCCCCTGTTTTCCCTGGCTCTGCGGTCAGTATTTTCCAGCAACTGGCGGGTCTGGCCGTCGCGGCGCAAATAACGCTCTGCCTGCCGTGCTTGCGCGCCTGGGTGCTGCCGTCCTGTCGGTGCTGGTGTTGCGGTCAGCGCGAATCTGGATGCGGGATGCTCCTGTAGATATTGCTGCTGTTCCGCAAGCGACAGCCTTCCCCACCAACTAGGCACCGGCGCACCTGCATTCCTTGGTGCTGGCCTTGGATTGGTGGGCCGTCGCGGCGCGGGTCTTTGGTGCATCGTCATTGAAGTCCTCGCATTTCATTGGTTGACATGAACGCCACGTTATGTTGCGGTGTGGGCATCACGCGGCGCATCTCAGTATCAGGCAAAAACGTCCACGTACCTAGCGCCAGCCGCTGGCTGTTTTCCCGATTGATCTCCTGCAACAGCGCTTGGAAGAACGCAACAGCTGCGTCAATCTGATTGGAGTTGATTCGATAGCGCATGTTTCCCAGCTCGCGGGGGAACAAAATGATGAAGTAGAATCTGGCGCGAATCAGCGCCAGCCGACACTCGATTTTGACATCTCCATCAATCATTAGTGGAAACTGCCACCACCGTGTATCATTGTGGTGCGCCATCCACTTGGCTTCTTTGGTGTCCACATTCCAGCGAGACGCGAACTGTGGAAACTTGATGTCGATGTACTTGTTGAACCGGATGCGCACCAGATTCAGCCAGTTGATTGACTCTGCATGTACATCTTCCAGTAGCTTTGACATACGGATGGCGGCACCACCCGTCAAAAAGAACTCGGTCATTGCGTTGCGCTGCTGGTGAAGAATATACAGCTTGTCGCCACGCTGCATCACGCCAAGTGCAGTGTCCGGCTCGATGCTGAGGGTCTTGTCTTTCAGCTTGATTTTCAGGGTGTGCTTCCCCTTATACTTCTTAATCTCCATGGAGGTTATCCCTTGCGCCTAATCACATTATGCTTAAGTCTGGTTTTTGGCACGGCTAACGCTGCGCTGCTGACCATGGTTGCCATCAAAGAGCATCAGCCCAAGATTACGTGGCAATCGGCTGGCCGGATTGCGCTTGCCATCCACCGCAACGCAAACAGCACTGTTTCACCTGAGCTATTGTTCAAGGTTATCGCCGTCGAGTCAAACTTCAACTATAAGGCGGTAAATCCGTACACAGGTGCTGTTGGGCTAGGTCAGGTGCTGCCGTCGGTACACGCACCGGAAGCAAGCCGGCTAAACTTGAACCTGCTCAGTGTGGATGGCAACGTCACCATGTCCAGCATTCTGCTGACCCGATACATTCAGCAGCAAAAGACGCGTGACGGTGGCCTGCGCTTTTACTATGGGGCCGGCAGCGACGACGCTGCATGGCGGCGCTACCAGCGCAAGATGAACAACGTTAAATATTGACAAAAGGGCCGGCCAGCGAACACTGGTGCGGCCCTTTTTGCGTCATCACGGCAGGTTCGTCAGTTGTGCGTAGGTCTGCATTTCCTCCCACGTACCACCGACATGCCAGCGCCAGAGTGTCATGGTCGCAGTGTCCAGCCAGCACGAAATGTCGCAGTCGCGTGACAGGCCAATATCTCCCGGCTGACTGCCACCGACCTGACAGGCCATCCAGACGTTTTCGATTTCCGACGTGTCCGGCACCGTGATGCCGACACGCAGAATTGGAGCAGCGCCCGGTGTGTCGGCAAGGTAGTCTCGGAAGGCTGTAGTCTGACGAATACGCGCCGCCTGTTCCACCAGATCAGACTTGACCAGCGCCAGTGAGCGGCCCATGGTGGCGTGTAGGCAGGCACCGTCCACCACAGCCCGATTGACGATTGCTGGCCAGCCGTGCGATAGCACGACGCGGGCATTTGCCAGTTGTGCGTTACTGTCAATGTTCATCGGTGAGCTATAGGCAGCGGACAGGCCCAGCAGTGTGCGCGGCAGCACCACGTCGCTGTAGTCCGTCAACTTCACGCTACCTTTGCCGTGCTCGGTGTATTGCACAATGGTGCCGGGCTGCAACGTGGTGCTAGACAGATGCACCTGACAGATCAGTGCGGCTTCCATTAGCCCAGCCCCTCAGTGATGGCGGCAATCTTGCGGTCATACGCAGCCAGACGCGGGTCGTCTTTCGAGTAACCCTTTTCGATCAGGCGTGCCTTTTCCTTGCGCAGCGCAGTGCGGGCAGCCATCTGCTTGCGGATAGCCGCTGCAAACCCACTAGCCTTCTTACGCACTTCTTCCAGCTTTTGCTGCACGTCCTTGTGTCGCTCCTGTAACTTTTGCTTGGCGTCAGCCTTGGCCGACTGAATGTGCTTGGCGATGTCGATCAGCGCCTTTTTCAGTGTCTTATACAGAGCCTTGGCGCGAGTGAAGTCAGCCCGTGCCACTGACGCCGAGAAACATTCTTCCACCACATTAACGTCAGCGTAGAATGGGTCTTGTGAGAAGCCCAGCGTTTCGCAGTGTTCCCCATCGTCTTGGTCATCGTAATCCTCGCCAAGCTGGTGGGTTAGGCCGTCAGCGTTCAAGCCGGCCAGACCATCTTCCAGTAGGCCAGTGACTGCTTGCCAGCACTCTGCTGGCGACCCACGAAATACAATGATTTCCATATGAACCTCAATAAAAATGCCCCAGAAGCACAGGGCTTACTGGGGCAAATTCAAACCACGTTTGCGCGTGTCACAGGCGCACTGGGTATCCGTACATGACGCGGGCGTGCTTTCTGTTCAGGTCAGGCCGAACAGCCGTCAGCGCCGGAATATCTTCCGCCGACATGCGCACCGAAATGCCAAACAGCGCTTCCGGGTAGGCTTCCCATACGCGAACGTCCGGGGGCACGATGCTATCAGCGCCGGCAATGCGGGTGCAAACCAAGCTGTAGCGATACCGCACAGCGCCCTTTTCCATTACCTCACGCAAGCAGGCGTGAACCAGCATTGCGTGCGTGCCTTGGCGGGCCACCGGGTGGCGGTCTTCATTGGCACCAGCAGCCACAATCAGGCGCTGGCGGCGCATGACAAACTGCAAGTACGGCAGGCCGCTATCCGGCTCAAGCTCACGCAGCAGTTCACGATGGGCCGCCACGGACAACGGCACTGAATTGACTGCTGGGATGTCAGCCACCGACGTGGCTGTGTCAGTAGTCGATGCAGTCGCGGCTTGGGCCGGACGGCGCGGTGCAGGTGCTGGTGCTTTGCGTACCTGATTCTTAGTTTCCACAACATCACTGCGTGGCGGCTTGCGGTTTTCGGCGCGCAGCACCGGCAGGCCGGCAGCAGTCACACCCGCAGATGTCAACGCTGCTGCCATGGCAAGGTTGGCCGGGGGCTTGCGCACAGCAGGGCGGGTGGCTTTGGCGGCAACATCCGCGATGGCCGTGTCCGACTGTTCTGCAACGAAGCCATCAGGAGCACCGTCGGTTTCCGTTTCAGTTTCCGTTTCAGCGCAGCCGCACCGGCAATCAGTTTCCACACCTTCAGCGTCACAACCACCGCAGCAGCCGACGGTCAGGTTGACGCTGACCACTGCGTCAGGCGCAGGTGTCGCACCGCCAGCTTCCGCCAAGTCACAGTCAACAGCGCTGGTCATCACCACGTAACCGCCCAGTACGTCCGCCACCATCGCCACCACTTCAGATGCAGCGGCTGCATCAGCCGAGGCAAAAGTGTCAGGGGCAGCGCCGGCTACTGCTTCCGAGCCAGTAGAGTCAAAGGTACTCATTGTTTTGATCCTTAGTAGGGGTTGAACATTCCTGATTCTTCAAGGAATCCCAACAGGTTATTGTCACCCAGCGGCGACGCTGGACATTCGACCTGCACCAAGTGGAAAGATTCGGTGCGGGAGAACCTACCCTTAACCGTAACCTTGGACAAACTGATACTCGGAGGCAGCGCGAACTCAGGCAGCACCACGCCATCACGCACAGCCTTGCTATTCAGCAAACCCAGCGGCGACGACCACACTGTTTCCACCAGATAGTACCCAGCAGCCTGCGCTGCCAGTGCGCACACCAACTTCAGCTTGTCGTCCCCGAGCGTATACAGTAGGGTTCCCGGTCGGAATTCCGAGAATGCACCATTCTCCTGCATGCAGTATTCTTGCCCGCCTGCGTTGACAACCAGCAAGGCATCGTCGAACGTGACGTGGCTGTCGAAACAGCGCAGCGTGGCTGACCAATCAGGCTTGCTCCACGCCGGCACAGTGTGCGCTGCAAACTTGGCACCGTGCTGGCGCAGCATGTCACCACGCCAAGGACTAGCAGCCACCCAGCGCAAAAAGGCTTCCGAGATGATGGCGTCCATCACTCCACTCCTTGTTCAGTCAGGTAGAGAAAGGGACTGAAACCCGTTTCGTTCAGCCCGAGGCCGCACACCGTGAACTGGCCGTCTTGCGTGTCCACAGACCCGGCCACATTTAGCGGGGTGTCCTGCACAAGGCCGGTGGCTTCAAACTTGTCAGCGTTACGCTGGTCACTGCTGAGCCAGAAGCTATTTTCGCTGAACGCTGCCCCATTTTCCGCGTATACTTTCAGTCGAACTGTTTGCGCACCGTCAGGCTGTAACACCACTGGCATAGACAGCATCGGAACAATCAGCGCGACCAGATTACTATCCGAATCCTCACTGAAATGGATGGCCGGCATGTCCTGCTCTGTCGTGTAGTTTCCAATACTGCCGGCCAGCCAGTGCAGCGCACTACCTAGCGCAGCCCCCGTAATCAGCGGCATGTTGACCTGCACCACTCTAACCAGCGTGCGCTGAAAATGCGCGGCCCCGTCAATGTCCACCAGAGTTCCGACGCAAACGTCGCGCAGAAAGGGGCGCTTGGCTGGCAACCGCCCACCACAATTGAACAGGTAGCCGTCAGACAATTCAGCCGGCGGGTAGGTGAGCGCGTCCGCCTGCGCAGCAAGCGTGGCACTATCACCTTGCGTGACGAACAGCTTATATGCCGAGGCCGCAATCAGCACTGGGGTGTCTACCTTATCCAGCGCAGCAATGTCGCGGCTGATATGGTCGGTGCCTGCTTCCAGAAAGCCAACCACCATTTCATTGAATGCCATGCCTAATCCTTTAAAAATCGGCGCGAACTGCGCAAAAAGTATTCACCAAGTCTTCCGCCCGGTACACTAGCCAGTCACCTTTTCTGGTGTTGTCGAAACTGCTAAGATAGCCCCATTGCCGCATGATTGCCAGCACCTGAAGCGCCTCAATCTGGTAAATCTCCCCATACTCGTTTTCCAGCGCAGTGTGGGCAATGAAGAACGGCCCGCTATTGTCGTACACCTGAGCCAGCACACTGGCTAATACATCTCTGTGAACATTCATACAAAACCTCAAGGAGCCAACATGTTTGAACAGGACTTGACCAACATCCTCCAGAACAGCACCAACCGTCGTGAGCTGATGTCTGCGCTGGCCGCCGCCGATACGGCTTATCGGGGTGGGCAGCCGCTGGTGTCAGATACAGTCTATGATACCGGGTTCACCCGCGCCCTGCAAAAATGGCCCAAAGACGCCTTCTTCAAGCGCAGTGGCGGGGCGGCACCAATCAGCAAGGTGGAACTTCCCTGCTATCTGGGTAGCTTGGATAAGGTATATCCCGAAGATGTCGCGCCGGCCCTGATGAAGCGGATGGTGGCTGTCAGCTATGAAGGTGGCAGCTTCGGGGTCTGTGTCATGCCGAAGCTGGACGGTATTGCCGGCCTCGCTTGGTACGGCGATGACGGCAAGCTACAAGGGCTGGCTACTCAGGGTAATGACGGGCGCAACGGTGAGAATCTGCTCGCCAAGTTCGGCACGATTGAAGACGTGCAACCTGTTTGCTACGCCGGGGCAATTGTGCGAGGCGAGTTCATCATCCCGCGTGAAAATGAAGCCTTGCTGCGTAAACTTGAGCCGGATATGAAAGGCGACCGCCGATCCTGCTGCGCCGGTCTGCTGCGCCGGGGTCAGCGTACACAAGCGCTAGGGCTGGTGCATTTCGTGGCCTTTCAACTGATGGATAAATGGAGCTGTCACCTGCTGGTATCCGAACAACTGGACTGGCTTCACACCAACAAGTGGAACACGGTAGCGTCGCGCTGGTTGCCGATCAAGGAGGAGCAAGTCACGGCTGGAGAATTCGCTGTTGGTCTGTCGGACATTTACAGCGGGTGGGTGCCTGACGCGCCCAATAACCCGCTTGTGCCGGCTGACACCAAGCATTACGCCACTGATGGTATCGTTGTCTGCACCGAAGCACGGGTAGGCTTCGGTGGCTACAGTTGGAATAATCCAGCGCCAATGCTGACCGAAGGAAACCCGGACTACGCCTTCGCCTACAAGCAGAAACGCGACGGGGTGGAAACCACCGTCACCGGGGTGGAGCTGACCATTGGACGCACTGGCAAGGTGTGTGGCGTCATCCACATTGACCCGGTGCAGGTGGACGGCATCACGGCGACGAAAGCCACTATCAAGAGCGCTGACTTCATCTTGACGGGATACTGCAATCCACCCAGGCCGATCAACGTTGGGGCTCGCGTGCTGGTTGAACGGTCAGGTGTGGTTATCCCGAACGTGGCAAGTGTGGTGGAGGGGGCCAGCGAGCCGGCCATGCCGCCGTTCGCCATTGAATTGCGCGGGGCTGACTGGTACGTCACAGAGAAGCACGTCTGGCAATACGCTGCCGAACTGGCTGCGTGGTTCGCGCTTACCAGCGACGGCTTGGGTGAATCTGCCGCCACCCTGCTGGCTACTGATGAACAGTCCACGTTGCTGCAAGTGCTGGCAGGCAAGGCCGTCTTTCCACACCAACACCAGATGGACAGCTACGTGAACTGGTTAGCGGCTGTCAAACAACTGCCGCTGTCTCGCCTGATGGCTGCGCACGGGCCATTCACTGGTATTGGTGTGGTGCGTGCCGCCAACCTGATTACCAAGGTGCCTGCGCTGCGCCGTCTGCTGACTGTGCAGGAATGCATTGACAGCGGCACGGATTTCCGCACAGTGTTTGAAGCGTGTTCCATGCCGGCCCGCCTGCCAGTGTTCATGCAGGAATGGGATACCTTCGCTGAAACTCTGAAAGTCGCTGGTGGATTCACGCTGCCAGTGGAGCGGCAAGGCAAGCAGCTGGTGCTGTCCGGCACCCGCGACACTGACCTGATTCAACGCTGGACGGACTTGGGCGGCACCTACGCTGAGAGCGTCACCAAAAAGACAGACATTCTGGTGTTCGCGCCAGAAATGGCCACTGGCACCAAAGTGAAGAAGGCGCAGGGCTACGGTATCCGCACCGTCGGCATTGACGACTTTCTGACCAACGTGCGCTGGTACTACGAAAACCATTAAGCAAATGAAAAAGGGCAGCCGGATGGCTGCCCTTTTCTCGTTTCACTCCTGCTGGCTTTCAATCCACTTCAGCCTCGGCATCGTCATCGTCGTCACCATCCCGGAAGATGTCACCGCCAGAAGGTGCATCGCCATCAGAGGCGTAGGCACTCCCCATCGAAATCTTAGTGCCTTTGATCTCCTCTGACTCCATGGCATTCTTGATGATGACTTCCGCAAACTCCTTTTCAATCGCAGACTTGGGCTTGCCAATCAACTTCGGCAAGTTGGTTGACCGCAACGTCCCCAGCGTCAGCGTCACATGCCCAGCGTAAGTGCGCCGCCACGCCAGCCAATTGCCGCGACCATAGTCGTTATCCGGGAACAGGTATAGCATGTCAATGGTTGGTGATGTGGCGATGAGGCCAAAGTAATACTTGTCGCCACCAGAGAAGTCAACAACGTCCGTACCCTTTTTCGATAGCGAAAACACCGCGTACTGGGTCAGTAGCAAACCGTACTTGGCGAAGTTGGCCCGGAAGGAAAAGAACTCTTGCGTGTGGCCGCCTGTTAATACTGCGTTGTCTGCCTCTTTCTGAGACATGGGCTTGCGCGTATACCTGGCCGATACCACAGCGTGGGCGGCTTCGTGGGCCAGCACCGTGACCAGAAACTTCGGGCTGACCATCTTGCGACCAATGCGCATAACCACCGGCTCAGTGTGTACGCCACCAGAGGCTGCCGGCCACACCTTGCTACGGCAGAATGCGATTGCGTCGGTCACAGAATCAATTTCGACCGGAAGATTAAGCGGGTATTCCCAGTCAAATAGCAGGGCGTTCATGGCAACCAGCAGCATGGTGCAACCATAAACGTCATACTTCACTTTGGCCGAGGCGTTAGTCACCGTGCGGATTGGGTCAGCGTCGGTCTGCATCGTCAGCACGTCTTTTTCCGTGTAGAGATGACCACGTTGCTGCCTCGTCATGGATAGAACCCGAATCACGTCCTGCTCAATGGTGCCATTGACAGCACGCAGGCGTTCTTTCTTGTCCACCAGATCACGCAAGATAATCAGGCTACCGTCGTGCTCAATGCGCAGAACCGTTGCCAGGTTGAAAGTCGTGTCGCCGTGCGCCTGCACATTGGGCACCAGCAGGCGTGTGCCAACCCAGAACTTGCAAGCGCCGCGCACGGTGTTTAGTTTGATTACTTTCAGCGACTGTGCGCCAGTCGATGACAAGGATAGTTGCATATGAACCCCCAGAAGATTTCGCTCAGCACATTGATGGCGTATTTCCCGGAAATTGCACGTAGCCCAGTCTGGCGCAACGCTGATGGCCTGTATGCTGCACCATGCTGCATGCCGACGGCGTGGCTTCGCCTTTTGGCTGACCACATTGGCCTGCCCATAAAACCAACACCCACGAACGACACTGTGGAGGTGAGACTGTTTTACGGCAAGGATGACTGGGCCATCCTGAGCAAGGTTTATGCAGTGTACGTGTCTAGGCAAAAGCTGTCGCACGTTGCCGGCCACCTGCACTTCACGGATTACACCATTGAACCTGACATCAACTGAACATAGGAAAAACCATGTACTTCATGCCACACCAGAATATCAAGCCGACCGCCATTGCCCTGGTCGATGCATTCCCTGTATCGACAGGCAAGGACGCCGCCCAGAAGTATAGCGTTGACCGCATCCGTGGCGCGCTGAAATCCCGCAAGAAGCCTGGACTGAACTTCGTGTTTGGCCGTCGCTTTCGCCCACAGGAACTGATTGACAACACGCTACACGACCTGCTGTTCCGCTGCGACTGGGAAGCCAAGGCCACCGAGCATAACCCAAGCGACATTTGCGAAACCATCGAAGCCAACACAGTGCTGACAACGGCGGCGCAGGCAGCCGGCGTGTCGTGGTTCTCTGACACAGGGCTGTGGAACCTGACCTATTTCGACGGCTCGATTGACCGCCCCTTTGATGAAAGCCTGATGGAGTATTGCGTGCTGTGCGCCGCCACGCAGTATATGACCTATGACACCTTCGCCAATCGGGTGGAATCGGAAAAGCTACTCAGCGACTTTCAATCATCCATCGTTCGTGTGGTGCGAAACACGCAATACGAACCGATCAACGCAACCATCCCACCGACTGTGCTGGCAATCAATCAAAACATCATGACGGTGGAGATGTTTGGCCGACTGTATCGGTTCGGGGCCAATCTCGAAACTGCCATCTGCACCAGCCAAGGCTTCGAGCACTTGGGCGGGTTCGGCTCCAATCGCACCACGTTTTATCTGGCGCGACAATAACAATCGGCGCGACAAAACGAAAGGGACGCTCTGTGCTAACAGGCGTCCCTTTTCCTATTTCCTATTCTTCTTCCTTGACGGTGCGTGACTGCGCAGCGATCTGTTCTTCCAGAAGAACCTTGTCGCGGTCATTCATGTACCGCCACGGCAGCGCCTTGGTGTCAGCCACCAGCTCCTGCATGCTGGCTGGCACGGCCAACCCCAATAACCGCTGTGCCATCATGGTGGCGAACAACTCCTGTGGCGTCTTGACCGGAATCGTGGTATCCAAGTCCGCGTGGTACAGGTCAGACTGTGGGATGTAGTCACGCCAGTCCCCGCTGGACAGCAAAGCGGCCACCACGTCGCCGTCAAACTTGTAATAACGCTTGACGTGCTTTTCCCACTGAGAGTATGCCGTTTGCAGGCATTCTTCCTCAGTCTTGAAGTCCCTGGCAGACATGGTTGACCGCGCCATGACGGCAGCAGAAATCAGCGCCGGATTGGTCAGTGCCATGGATACCTGCTGGGCGAATGCGTAGGCCCACCGTGCGTGCATGTCTTTTTCCAGCAGACGCCACGACATGGACATGATGGCCCGCGCCATGTAAACCCGCTCAAGTGCCATATCCTCAGTCAGCACTTCTGGGAGCGTGAACTGGAGCTGGCGCTTGCGGAACTGCGTCTTGTAGGTTGACTCGCTGCGCTTGTCCACCCGCACTTGTGCGTTGACCTTCGCTTGCCAAGAGAATGGCGACAGCTCAGTCAACGTGGCGTAATACATGGCAGCAATGGCGTCGCATTCAGCCTCATCGCGCACGCCAACAATCGACAAGTCCCCGCGATCATCCGTGAAGTAATCTGCTTCAGATTCCACTGTGACGCCGTATACGCTCTGGCCCCAGATAGGTTCTGGGCCAAGCACCGCCAAGAGTTCAGTCTCCTTGATATTCAGCGTTGCGCCCATCGGGTCCAGCTCAATCTGCGCTGGGTCAATCGGCGGGGCAACCACGATCACAGCCATGTAGGTGCTAGAACCGTCATCCGCTGGGGTACATCCGGTAATTTTGACCAGTGTTCGGCCATCAAATGAGTCAACAACGGCGTAATCGCCAATCACACTTTTCATACAGTCTCCGAAAGGAATAAGACATGGCTACAAATACGGGAACAAAGACCGACTACCCATTTGCCAAGCTGCGCGACATGTTGCGCCCTGGCTACGGTGAGGGCGATCAGGGTATCATCCACCACAAGCACGTTGTTGGTGGCCTGCACGTTTTCCCTAGCGTGGAAAAGATGCATCAGATGCACGCCTCTGTGCGTGAAGCAGGTGTGCTGTGCTACGTGGTCAACGTTGAAGCTGACCAGATCATCATCAATGAGACATACACGCTCAGCGATGACTTGCTGACGTTCATCCCCTGCTCATTCGGCAAGGAAGGGCCAGAGGGCAAAGAAGGGCCACCCGGACGGCAAGGCGAACCCGGCCCGCGCGGGCGTGACCTACGCTTTGAAGACCTGACACCCGCTCAACTTCTGGCCATTACTGGAGCACGCGGCCCGATTGGGCTTGATGGCCCACGCGGCAAGGACGGCAAGGACGGCAAGGACGGGCTGGCCGGCCCCGCCTTGCGTTTCTCTGACCTGACACCAGCAGAAAAAGCTGAACTCAAGGGCGAGCCCGGCCTGTCTGGTCGTGATGGCACGAATGGCACGAATGGTCGAGACGGTACGAATGGCACCAATGGCCGGGATGGCGTTGATGGCACGAATGGCACGAACGGCACCAATGGCAAGGACGGTATTGACGGCAAGGATGGCAAGGATGGCAAGGACGGTGTGGATGGCCGCAGCCTGACATTCGCTGACCTGACCGCTGCCGAAAAAGCCGAACTCAAGGGTGCGCCGGGACTTCCGGGCCGTGATGGCACCAACGGTACAAACGGCACCAACGGTGTGAATGGCAAAGACGGAAAAGACGGCATCAATGGCACGAACGGCGTTGACGGCAAGGACGGTACTGACGGTGCCATTGGGCCGCGTGGCAAGTCTGGTGCGCCAACCAGCGTGTTTGCTCTCGGCACGTCTTACGAGAAAGACACCGTGGTGCTCGGCACCAATGCACGCGGGCTGTCCAGCCTGTATGTTGCTAAGGGTAACGTGACCAGCGCCAGCGTTGCACCAAAGGATGACCCGGCCAATTGGCTGGAAGTCCCGCTTATCCCGCAGGAAATGGAAGAACTGCTGACTGGCGACATCTCTTACGACGTGGCCGGTTCTGCTGCTGGCGTGAAGGCTGGCAAGCTCATCATGGCCCCGGTGATTCCACGCAAGATCAAGCTGACCAAAAACACCCCGACCGTCTGGGTGGAAACTGCATCCACAGTCGCCCGTACACTGACATTCACCGCTACTGGCACGGCGGTTACTCCGCTGGGCACAATCACCATCCCGGCTGGTGCGTCTGGATTCATCCCGAACCTGACACTGGGCTTCACCGCACCGTTTGACATTGCGGCAGACACCATCATCAAATGCGTCAATGGGCCAGAGGCGGTGTTTGATCTCATCTCGATCAGCATCCCCGGTGAGCGAGTGCTGCCATGACCATTGCCATTGCTGACCGGCTAGTTCCCAAGAATGGCCTGAACTATCCGCTGCTTGACTCGAAAGATTTGCGCGGCGGGGCAATCACCTTCCGCAACATGTCCGAGTTCCGCGCCACGCCTTCGACACACTTTGTGGCCGGCATGCTGATTTCGCTGCCGGGCGCTTGGTACATGCTGGATAATGATCTGGAGACGCTGCTGCTGGTTGGCTACATCTCCAATGGCGTGTTCCAGCTCAATAGCGGCAGCAATGGCGGTGGCAGCCCGATGCGCTACGTGGGTCACTTCGTGCCTGGACGTGACTACCTGCGCAACGACATTGTGACTGACGCTGGCACCGACGGTTCTCTGCACCTGTTTGTGCTGACCGCCGAAACCTACAATAGCGTCAATCACCCGCTAATCTCGTCCAGCTGGATTGATTGGGGGCCGGCCAATGCCATCAATACCGAGTACGACTGGACTGCCATCAACAATGAGATTCTGGCGGCGACGGCGACTGTCGTTGCCCTCGTTGTGTCCTAATTTCCACAGCGCACTACCGCGCTTCTCACTCTACCAAGGATATACCCATGGATTTCTCGACCGTTCTCGCCAACCAAGCCGCATTTGACAGCGCCGTTGCCGCCAAACTGTCCGCCATCGCCACCAGCCTGAGCGCACGCGCCAAGACTGCTGACCTGCTGGACGGCAACGGCAAGATCAAGACCAACCTGCTGGGCTTCAATCCTGCCGATCAGATGACTTGGAAAGGCACCTTCGACCCGGCCGCCGACAGACTGGACATGCTGGCTGCCACTGCCGTTGAAGGCGACATCTACGCCGTCAGCGCCAGCGGTACTCTGGCCGTCGCCTACACCGGCATCACCACCGTGACTTCCGGTGACACTCTGTGGTTCATCGACGGTTCGTTCCGTCATCTGAAAACCGGTGGCGTCGCCGCTGCTACCGCCAGCGCAGTGATCCTGGATTCCACCATCAACGGCTTCAATGGCACCACCGTGTTTGCCATCCTGCAAGAAATGGCCGCTCGCATCGTTAAGCTCGAATCTGATACCGGCGACATCGGTGCTGCTCTGCTGGCAATGGGCGTGGAATGGGCATCGGCTGCCACCACCATCACTGCCATCACCATCCCGGCCTAACCGCCGCAACGCCGGCACTTCGGCAATAACGGGCACCTCGGCTTCGGCTGGCGTGCCCGTTTTTCTTAAGGAGAACGTATATGTCGTTTCTAGCTACGCAACAAGCCCAGCGCAACTTTTTGACTGCTGTAATCAGCAAGCTGACTGCGCTGGCGGCCAAGCTAAGCGCCTCAGAAGTGCCGCGCACCCAGACCAGCGCAGTACGCTACCTGTCTGAGCAACAAAGCAACGCCCGCGTGCTGGCGACTGTTTCAGTCACTGAGTACGCAAAGAAATCCCAAAGCAACGTGATTAGCTGGGCAGACCACGGCTTTGCCGTCGGCAACCTGATGACAGCGCTGGACAACGCCGGCAACCGCGTGGTGGCTTCTGTGACCGCTGTGACCACGGACACATTCACTATTGGCGCGACGGTAGCTGATGGCATCGTGTGGGTGGCGCGTGTACCCCGCTTTATCTTTGGCCAGGCCAGCGCCATCACCAGCGCCACCATGGAAACCGTGGCAGGTGCAACTTGGCTTAGCGCCGATGTGGTATTCGACGCCAACTCCCGTGCGGGTACCACTTTCGACTTAAGCCTCCCAAAACCAGCCTACTGGATGGCTCCAATGACAGCTGCACGGCAGGCCATTGACCAGCAAACCGTATTCGGCATTGTCTACACTCGGGACTATCCAGATGCAAATACAGCGCGCCTGCGCTTCTCCAACCTGAACAACCCGCTGCAAACAACCAGCATCCAGATTCGGTTCTAATTATGCATGGCGCATTGATGTTTCCCAACTGGCAGCCTGCACCTGAGCCTGAAGTCTGGGAGTGCTACGGCGTGCCGTTTCGTTCCGTCGCGGACATTAACGGCGATATGCTGTTTGTCTTGGGCATTGGGTCAATCGTATACGCCCCTGCTGCCAATCCATTAGACTTCGTACCAATCCCCGGAGCAGCCATCAAGATGCTGGTGATTGGATATAGTGCAGACTACGCCGAAGGCACAGTGTCTCTGGCAGCCATGACGCTGGCATCCACCATGATTCCGACCAGCGGCACCATGGCTATCCTGTCCGAGTCCATTGCTGGTGTTGGCGACATTCCATCAGAGCTAGTGTACCCCGACTTGCCGGCAGGTTTCACAGCAGCGGTATCCACACTTGAACTACGCGCTCGCACAGCCATTCAACCAACGTCAACGGTCATTGAATCACTGGCACCGGGCCAGCAGGCCGCATTCACTGGCACGCTGCTGGACGTTCACGTCAACGGGCAGAAGCAACTACCTTCAATGTACACAACTGGCCAGCAGCTGATTGAAAATAAATCTGCTGATACATGGGACTACGTAGAGCTACGTACAATTTAACTGCGCACTAAGTGCCGCCTTGGTCACATGACCCAACAAAACCGGAGAATAACATGCAATTCAAGACTTGGCAACTTGCCGACAAAGCCGTCACCCTGCCGAAACTGGGCGATGATGTCATCGCCCGCTTCACTTCCGTCGAAGGCGACGTTGCTTCCCTGAGCACCCAGCTGACCAACCTGAACGACATCTACAGCACCGACGCGGAAACCGCTGCTGCTGTCGCCGGCCTGATGAATCAGCTGACCAATCTGGGCACTGCCGACACCGACCTGTACAACGCCATCAATGGTCTGGCTGCTGCCCAACGCACCGCCATTGGCCTGACCAACGACAACCAACTGCCTGACCTGTCCGGCAACGTGTACCTGAACGGTGCTACTTCCGTCATCGGCGGCCTGGCATCGGTTGCTAATGCACTGGCTGCCCTGCACACCACGCTGGCCCTCAGCAACCTGAACGGCAAGAATCTGGAAATCTCCAGCGCTTCCGTGTCCGACTGGGCCAGCCGCGTGTTCCAGACCAGCGCCAACATCGACAAGATTTACGGCGTCATCGTCGAAGGCCAGTTCTACCCGGCCAGTGACGTGTCCACCGTTGTTGGTGGCGACAGCCTGCCGGCCAATCAGTTTGCCGTGCCGAGCATCAGCAATGACGCTCAGACTGTGCTGACCGCCAATGGCGTGTCCGTGCTGTACACCTTCACAGCAGCCTGACCACTGCTGACCGCCTTTGAGCGGTAATATGAGCCACCTAGTCTACAGGATTAGGTGGCTCAATTTTTTGGTTTTGAGGACGGAGGCAATATGCTCGCAAGCGCGCAGAAAGTACCTGTCGCTGGGCAATTAACGCCCTATGCAGGGCAGTCCTACGGGATTGTGCATCAGAACTACATGATCGGCGGCTGGCGCGTTGCAGATAGCTTTGCCGCTCTCCAGACCACCGACGTGAGCTGTCTAGTTGACGGCATGCGGGGTTACGTTAAAGGCACCAGTCCGGGAGACGGGCAAGAGTACGAATATGTGGCGACTGCCAATCGGTGGCTGCCTATTAATCGCAGCAATCAGCTTGTCGTGCTGGACTACATGCGCACCAACTGGAAATGGCACACCTTTCTGTGGGCCAGCGACCGCATCTACCGCCTAGCCTACGCACTCGACCTGACGCTGCCGGTCACTGTGTGCCTCGGTGGGGCTTATCAGTTCGAGCACGACGACTACAGCATCTACACGGAAACATCGCTGGATGGCTTGGCGAAAACCACCGTCATTCAGCTAAGCGCCAGCGTTGAACCCACTGTTGGGTTGCGTGTGCTGGCCTTCAAGGAATAAGACATGGCACAAATCCCACTAAAAGACTTGGTGCCGGTTCCGCGCCAAAAGATCGTAACTGACCGTGCTGGCGAATCCAGCGTCACGCTAGTGCGCACCGTGCAAGGCAGCCCACTGTCTTCACGCTGGACTGGGGCGGACGAAGGCTCAGGCATCGTTACGCTCGACCTGCAAAAGGTGGCTGGCCTTGGCTCGAATGCGGCACCAGCCTTGCTGGCACTTCAGTATGACAATTACGGTCGGATTGTGGCAGTCAAACCGGCGCAGGTCGATTACAAATCGCTTACCAACCTACCGAATCTGCCGGTGCTGATTGCCAATGAAGTGCAGTCTCAGATTAGCGCGCTGAACCTGCTGGACGCTGCTGCGGTGCGCCGTATTGTGGTGGAGCACGTTGACACTCTACGCACCCGTCTGGAAGAACTGATTCGCCAATTGATGGCTAATCTACAGCCAGGCATGAGCGAAGAACAGGTGCGGAAGATTGTGGCTGAAGAAGTTGGCAAGCTGAAGCTACCAATCAGCTGGACATCGGCAGGCATCATTGAAGTCATCAATAACGCAATAACCACAGGACAGATTAAGCTACCGGGCGGGGTCAACATTGACTTGACCCAGTATTTCAACAGCACGGAAGGCGGCGTACTGCTGCGCCAAATCATTCAGCAGGTTGTTTCCGCCATGCTGCCGGACTTTCTGCGCCAATGGTTTGTGGATAATCCACTGGACAAGCCAGACCAGCACCTGTTTGCCTATTCAGGTGACGGCACCATCGCCGGCTTCATTGGCAATCAGACCAACCGTTACCGCTATGGCAATCCGCAATTGCTTGCTATCGAGCGCCTGCCGACCGCTGATGTGACACTGGAACTGCGCAAGAACGGCACAGTGCTAAGCACCGCTACAGTGACTCCTGCTGGCGTGGTCAGTTGGTCAGCCACAGGCGTGGTCACGGTCGGTTACACTGACCGCGTGACGCTGACAACGACCTCTCTGCACAGCGCTACTGGCGTCATGCTGACGCTGGCGAACGCTGATGCTGCTGCTGCTGCTGTGGATACCACAGCCCCACCGCTGGAGATTCCGGTGACAATGGGCGCAGCCAACAACTTGCTGCACCAATTGCAGCCAACCATGCTGGCCGGCCAGATCATCTGGATGAACGTGCTGCCATTCCCGGCTACCGTGTCGCTTGACCAATTCCGCATGCTGACTGACCGCGCCCCGTCTGTGACGCCGGCCACATTCTCCCTGTGGAAAGGTGCCGTCAAGCTGGCTGACGTTACGTTCAACGTCGGGCAGACTGCTGGTGCTGTAACCAATGTGCTGGCCCCGTCGGTCACACTGGCTCGCGGTGAGTTTCTGTTCATGCAGTGCCACCTGTATTCCGATTGCGGCAGTCTGGCGCATGACCTGCCAATCAAGCCAGCAGAAGATCAGCCGATGGATACGCTGCTGGCCGGATGCTGCTGCTCTAGCTTGCCCCCAAAGGAGCTTTTCCGCTTTGTGGCTGTCACTGATACGCTGATTGATCTGGAAAACGCCATCTTTTCGGCAGTCACAGCCGACTTGGCGAAAAGCAGCGTGTGCTACTGGCGCGTCAATGGTACGGGTGTGGCCTCAGTGCGCTTCGCTGAAAATGCACGGGCGGGTGTGGTGATTGGCGACAAGCACTTCACTTTGCACGCTGGTGATATTCTGACGCTGGAAGGCGGCGTGGCGACTGATTTGAGCGGCTTGGTCTGGGCCGTTCCAACTGCACTGCCGAGCCAACCCAGCTGGCTGGTGGATATTCTGAGCGCCAGTTACATTGGCGACGCGCCACTTGGTGCAGTGCTGACTAGCCGGCTAATCACTGAGAGCCGCACCTTGCGCTTGGCTGAATCGGTGGCGCGGCTGTCCGTGGCTGGCAATGGTTTTGGTGTTACCGTGCGGCGTAACGGCGCGGCTGTGGCAACCATCACCTATCAGCCTAGCGCTGTGGTTGGTGAGATTGTGGCGACAGCAGGCGGAACGACAATCAACCTGCTGGCCGGCGACTTTGTGGACGTGGTTGTGTCCACCGGCACAGCCTACCGTCCGGCCATCAGTCTGGTGCTAGGGTAAGAACGAGAAAAGGGAATTAGCGCAAGCTAATTCCCTTTTCTCGTTCTTACCCTGCTTTAAGTGCGCGGAACAATAACCCCGCACTCAAGCAACTTTGCTATGGCGTCCTCATGCAGTAAATGTCCACCCTTCCCTTCGATAATAGCATCACGCAAGTCCTTGGCATCGCGCAAGGAACATTGCAGAGTCTGAAGCGTAACCTTCACTTGTGTGACAGGTGATTCTTCAACGTAAACGTAATTAGCCATGGTGATTCCTCTTTAAGAAGCCACCAGTTTAGTGGCGGCTCACGTCGCAGTCAAATAACGGCAGCAGTGCGCGGAACAATAACCCCGCGATCTAACAACGCTTGGAGGATAGGCTTGGGTACGGTGCTGGCCTGCGATTTGTCGATGGCGTCAATCACTGCCAGGGT
>ERZ650312.281-NODE-281-length-28366-cov-10.414927_pt1 | contig 28366 bp, 27 predicted proteins | sample MGYA00376248_ERZ650312 | MGnify/ENA primary metagenome ERZ650312 (study PRJEB26733, sample SAMN07839316) | wastewater metagenome | biome: urban; feature: wastewater treatment plant; material: waste water | place: USA: North Carolina | collected 2016-07-28 ... | reverse complement strand
TGATTAATTTAAGATCAAATAAATTGTACGTTTTTTGATTTATGACGGAAGTCTAATGTTTATAAATATAGGTTTGGTTCAAAACGTGATTTAGATTCTTTACAACAGAATTATTTTTATGCCCCTAATTCTTTAGAATTAAATGATCCTTACGAAGGGATATTTATTGATGAGATATTAGATGCAACTGGACTACATCATTTGTTTAAAAATGATTTCTCTCGATTTTATAAAGAAGTTAAAAATTACGGTATTTACTCCTTGAGTAAAACTGAAAAAGATGAGTTGTTATGGGCGTATTACGCTAATTCACATAAAGGTTTTTGTATTGAATATGATCTAGAAATATTATTGAAAATCAAAAGTGTTAATTTGAATTGTATTGTGCAATATGATGAAAATTTACCAAAATTGAATTTTAGCTCAGTATTTCATCATAATAGTATTTCTAAATTGACCAAGTTAATTCTTGGTACAAAATCAAAGAGGTGGTTGCATGAGGATGAGATAAGAATAATTATCAATCATTTTGGTAAGGTTGAATATGATGCTAGAGCCGTGAAGGCAATTTATTTTGGTTTTAAAATGCCAAAAACATATCTAGATTTACATGAAAATAATATGAAACTGCCTAATGAGTTATCTCCGGTATGCCAAGAGCAAGTCATGGAGGCTATGAAAGGGCGTGGAATCAAATATTTCCAAATGAAGTTAAAATCAAACTCCTATGAGTTTGAATATACTGAGATTGAGGATTTGTTTAAAAATACAAATACAAGAATATTTTAGATGATGCTATGAAATTATTAAGTTTTATTTAATAAAAAAGCCCACTTCCGTGGGCTTTAAAAAATCAACTTTTAACGACCATTACGGCTACGCCCACGTGGTGCTTTTGTATTTGGACGTGTTGTACCATTGGTTTTACGCTTTGGTTTCTCACTATCATCCATTTGCCAAATACGCTTTGTACCTGACTTTTTCACAGAACCATCTTTGTTCTTACGAACCATAGGCTTACCACCTGTACCACCCGGTTTTTTCACATAAGAGCGTGAACGGTAAGGTTCTTCCGCAGGAATGTTTTGAAAGTCAGGGTATAAAAGTGGTTCGATTTCTTTGGATTCACCTGGTTGTAAACCCATTTGAACCAAATCAATTGCACCAATTTTAGTACGGATTAAACGTAAAGTAGGAAAACCTACAGCAGCAGTCATGCGACGTACTTGACGGTTACGGCCTTCACAAATTGAAATTTCGACCCAAGAAGTCGGCACAGACGCACGGAAACGTACAGGAGGATCACGTTCCCATAACCACTCAGGTTGTTCAACTTTAGATGCTTCAGCAGGTAAAGTCATACCATCTTTCAGTTCCACGCCTTTACGCAACTGCTCAAGGGCTTCTTCAGTGACATCACCATCGACCTGAACCAAATACGTTTTAAATTTTTTATTGGCAGGGTTGGTGATGTATTGGTTCAAACCACCATGGTCGGTTAAAAATACCAAGCCTTCAGAGTCCATATCCAAACGACCAGCCAAGCGCAAAGTAGAGTCGCTGACAAAGTCAGACATCGTCATATGTGCTTCATCTTTACGGAACTGGGAGAGGACGTCATAGGGCTTATTCAGGATGACGATTTTCATAGTCAATAACTTCTGTAATTACATAAAATAAGAAATATCAAGATTTATTTAATAGAGAAATGTAGTTATTTCTCGTATAAATCTCAAAAACAGCGGAATTCGATTAAGCTATTATGCGATAAGAAGAGTGGAAAGTATTGTCTATCGGCAATTATTTTTTAAATTTGCCAATTATAATAAAAGGGAGCGCCTGCAAAATGGGTTATCAGAAGATCATCGTTCCTGCGGATGGTAGTAAAATTACCGTAAACGCAGATTTATCCTTAAATGTTCCAAATCAACCGATTATTCCTTTTATTGAAGGCGATGGTATTGGTGTTGACATTACACCAGCCATGAAAACTGTAGTGGATGCTGCAGTACAAAAAGCATATGGTGGTAAACGCTCGATTGAGTGGATGGAAGTCTACTGCGGTGAAAAAGCCAATAAAATTTATGGCTCTTATATGCCAGAAGAAACTTTTGATGCGCTACGCGAGTTTGTGGTTTCAATTAAAGGCCCCTTAACCACACCCGTCGGCGGGGGCATTCGTTCTTTGAACGTGGCGCTACGCCAAGAATTAGATTTATACGTCTGTGTACGCCCTGTACGTTGGTTTGAAGGGGTACCATCACCTGTTCAGCATCCTGAACTGACCGATATGGTTATTTTCCGTGAAAACTCAGAAGATATTTATGCAGGAATCGAATGGAAAGCCGACTCTCCTGAAGCGAAGAAAGTGATTAAGTTCCTCAAAGAAGAAATGGGCGTGACTAAAATCCGATTTGAAGATAACTGTGGTATTGGGATTAAGCCCGTATCGAAAGAGGGAACGCAGCGCCTTGTGCGTAAAGCCATTCAATTTGCGATTGATAATGATAAGCCGAGTGTGACCTTGGTTCACAAAGGCAATATCATGAAATATACCGAAGGGGCATTTAAAGAGTGGGGTTATGAACTTGCGATGGACCGTTTCGGTGGTGAGCTCATTGATGGCGGGCCATGGGTAAAAATTAAAAACCCAAAAAATGGTAAAGACATCATCATTAAAGATGTGATTGCCGATGCATTCTTGCAGCAGATTTTAATGCGTCCTGCGGACTATTCAGTGATTGCGACTTTAAACCTGAATGGTGACTATATTTCTGATGCACTGGCTGCAGAAGTTGGAGGGATTGGTATTGCGCCGGGTGCGAATATTGGTGGGGCGATTTCTGTTTATGAAGCCACGCACGGAACAGCGCCAAAATATGCCGGTCAAGATAAAGTCAATCCAGGCTCCATTATTCTTTCTGCTGAAATGATGCTACGGGATATGGGCTGGGTAGAGGCGGCAGATTTGATTATTAAAGGCATTTCAGGGGCAATTGAGGCGAAAACAGTCACTTATGATTTTGAGCGATTAATGCCGAATGCGACCTTATTGCGTTGTTCGGAGTTTGGTGAGGCTATTATTGCGAATATGGAATAAGCCTTAAGCTAAAAATGATAGAAACCCGCATATACTGCGGGTTCTCTTTTGTTGGCTTGAGAATAGCTGTGGAAATATGATTGCAATGTAAAACTAGGTTAAAGGATTCGTGCTTTCAGTGAGTATAGGTAAGGCTGAATAATAAGGGGGAGTTGATTCTTAACCATAATTTATATATGTAATTACAATGAAGTACTTTGATACAGCTTATAGCTTGGGTTTTTAGCTGAGTGATGTATGGTGGTCTTTGTCGAATGTTACGGCAGATGATAAAGGAGTAGTCTCGTGGCTAATCAACAAAATCAACAGCAGAACAATCAGCAGCAACGTCAACAACAACCAAATCAACCACAAGAACAACCAGACCAGCAACAACAGCAACAACAACCCAAACCAAATCAAGGTCAGCAAAAACAGCCGAATCAAAACCAACCGAACCCAGATCAGCAACAACGCTAGGCGTATTGCTATTTCATGAACGAATGTTAAAGGCATTTCAAGGAAGAATCGATCAAAGGGAGTTGAACCAAAGGAGGACCCTATGTCGAATAATGTTGTGAAAACATTAAAACAGAAGATCAAAGCACGTTTAAAAAAGATTTCTAAGCATCAGTCTAAGCTGAAAGCCTTAGAGAAAAAACTGAAGAAGCGTAAGTAGTTCTACGTGGTTTATTTGAAGCAAAGCCCTCATTTTATATGAGGGCTTTGTCGTTACATATATAAGATATCTTTCAATATATGAAGCATTTAGTATGAATAAGTAACTTTATCTTATTTTAATATCTAAAAATTAGCTGAGTAGTTGAATCATGTCTCGTTTAGTTCTGAGTGGAGCTATTTTAAGTACAAGTCTGCTGATGAGTGGATGTCAGCCACCCGCTTCGGGTGAAGCAGCAGGTTTGAGTTATCCATATTTATATTGGCAGTTATATAAGACGCCTTTAGAGAAAAACTTAAATGTGCCTGTACAAGGTGTAAGTCATAAGCACATACAGGACACTTGGGGGGCTGCACGTGGTCAGGGCCGAACACATCAAGGTATTGATATCTTTGCTAAACGTGGTACACCTGTCTTAAGTGCTACATCAGGCATTGTTTTGGATGTCGGCCTCAATAGTTTAGGTGGACAAGTGGTATGGGTAATGGGACCAAACTTAAGCCGTCACTACTATGCACATTTAGATGCTTATGCACCAGATATTCAAACGGGTGATTGGGTTGAAGAGGGAGAAGTGTTGGGCTATGTCGGGAACACGGGCAATGCCAAGAACACGCCACCACATTTGCACTATGGAATTTATAGGACTAGAAAAGGAGCTGTGAATCCTTATCCGTATTTAACTTTAAATGCATTGAAATAACCGAGCTTTGATCTACAGATGTAAAAGTTCGAATGCGTCCATTGTATTGGTCATAGATGGCACATCAATTGGGTTCTTTTCTTATGCTTACACAGTACATTTGTATTATTTAGAGGTAAATTAAAAATATCACAGGTATTTAACATGGATGGCCCTCTATAACGGAACCTACTAACCTAAGTAGGTTACAACTCTTTTTCGATTTCCTTCTATGTGAAGGATTAAAAGGCCTCTTTTTTAGTTGTTGGATTGGAGGTGGATGTCCTACGAGTAAAATAAAATAGTTGCAGTGTTCCTAAACCGAGAACTCCCGCAGCAAGCATAAACTGAAAGTGATATGACCAACCCAAATGCTGCAAGGTACTAAAACTTAAGCCACCGACCAGCTGTACCGTTGCAAAGCTGAGAGTCGCCATACTCCACAACTTTTTATAGGCCAAGCCGTAGAGTTGTAAGATGGTGTAGGAGGTGAGAAAGACCACCGCAGGGTTCAGTAGGCCTGTGAGAAATGAAGACAGGAGCGTAAATACAGGCGAAAAACTCAGAACCGCAATAAAAACTGCCGCAATATAGACACTGTATAAAATCTTTAAAGCCAGAAAGTTGCCAAATTTACGCGCTAAAGCATAAGCTGTCGCAGCACCTAGAGCACTGCCTAGGCCATATAAAATCCAGTTAAAATTGATCCAATATAAATTTAGCGTTAAAACATGGCTTAAATAATCAATCCAAAACAAAGAATGGGGAATATACGCAAAGGCGCTGCAGGCATAAACAATGAGTAAGCTATAGTAAATTTTATTCACTGTATGAGTTTGGGGCTGGCTTGTAGGGATACTGTGTAGTTGCTTTTGGAAAGGGTGAACCAGTATCCATAATAACAATGTAATGACAAATGCAAAGCTACAGAGAATGAACCATGCGCTACTGATTGCAATACGGTCTAAATACGGCATAAACAGCGTGGCTGCCAATACACCAATTCCTATTCCGCTAAATCCAATGAGATTAATTTTAAAACGGTGCTGTAACTCACTGCACTGCGCCACAATACTGGGCGATAGAATCATCAGCAAACCACCGCCGATACCTGAAATGATGCGCCACACCAAATACCAAACTTCGTTAAAATGCGCAAATGCACAGGCAAACAGGCTGATTGAACCAAAGAGCGCAGCAAAAATGATATAGATCGGCATTTTTGCATTTTGTGGCAACTTCATCGCCCAAAATGCGCCGATCAGATAGCCCAGCAGATTGGCGCTACCGAGTAGGCTGGCGAAATTGTGTGACCATTCATAGGCTTCGCGAGTGGACGGCAGTAGAGCGGTATAAGAAAAACGTAAGATGCCAATTCCCAAGCACATACTCAGGCAGAGAAAGAGACTAAGCTGTACGGTGCTTGAGAACGTCCTGTTCATCATAATTTGACTATTTGTTTAAAAAATACACTTGAACTATAAGATGAAATTTACAATAAAACAATCGGGTGATGTCTGCCTTTAGTCGAGCGAGTAAAGGCGAAGTCAATTTAATCAGTATCTTTAAGTACATTAATATCCACGGCATCACCAATGGTATAAAAATGCCCGCCTGCAACATGATGGATGCTTTTCCATTCATCTGCGGCTTCATGGTAGTACCAATGCCCATCTCTAAAAACACGATCATCTGCATAAGCGGCAATGACTTTGCCAATAAACAAGTCATGCTGCTGCTGATTATGCGGTTCAGGAATGAGTTCACACAGAATCCATGCACTACAGCCTTCAACCACTGGAATTGGGCTGTGACCAAACTGAAAAAGTTCGACCCCACACTGACGTAACTTTTCAGGAGCATCATATTGACTGATCATGCCTAGTGCGTAGACCATTTTCAGCTGTTTAAGTGTAGGGACTTGCAGCGCAAACAAACCCGATTTTTCAATGATACTGCGGGTTTTTGTCGATTTATCCAGTACAACCGTCACTTTGGCTGGGCTAAACTCTAGAGCGCATGCCCAAGCCGCGGCCATGACATCGGTGCTTTCATCATCTTGACTGGAAACCAGCACGGTTGGGCCGTGGTTGAGTAGCCGATATGCTTTTTCTAAAGGGACGGGCAGAATGTGAGGATTAAGCAAAGATTGATTCATGTAAAAGAACACTTTAACAGCCGTTTAAATGCTTTATACCACATTCTAAAACTGCCAATTCAGTCTAAATTTGTACATTCAGTGTGGAATATGGCGCAAAACAGTAAGCCCGTTTAAATTTTGATTTATAATTATGACAGCATCATTTAGGGAAACAATATGAATATCCCCTTAATCGTCAATGTCATCATTTTTATTGCATTGCTTTTTTTACTGGGCCGAACCCGTAAAACCGATTGGAGTTTAGCGAAGAAAGTACTGGCAGGTCTCTGTCTCGGTATTGTTTTTGGTCTCGCTTTACATGGGTTTTATGGTACGAATTCGCCTGTACTGCAAGAGTCGGTACAGTGGTTTAATTTGGTCGGTAAAGGCTATGTCAAACTACTACAAATGGTGGTGATGCCTTTGGTATTTGTTTCCATTTTAGGCGCTGTGATTAAGCTGCACGATGCGGGTTCATTGGGTAAAATTAGTTTTATCAGTATTGGGACTTTGTTATTTACCACAGCGATTGCTGCATTTGTCGGTGTGGTGGTGACCAATCTGTTCGGCTTAACTGCGGCAGGTTTAGTGCAAGGGACACAAGAAACTGAACGTTTAAATACGATTCAAACTGACTATGTCGGGCAAGTGGCTGACTTGCAAGTGCCTGATTTATTTCTGTCATTTATTCCGAGCAATCCTTTTGCCGAGCTGACAGGGGCACATCCAACCTCCATTATCAGTGTAGTCATTTTTGCAGTGTTTTTAGGCATTGCAGGCTTGAACCTCATGAAAGCGGATGCTGAGAAAGGGCAAAAACTGTTGTCTGCAATTGACATCTTGCAAGCGTGGGTCATGAAGTTGGTGCGTCTAATTATGATGCTCACGCCTTATGGTGTGTTCGCACTCATGACCAATATTGTGGCCAACTCTAAAATGGCGGATATCTTAAACTTAGGTGGCTTCTTGGTTGCGTCTTATATCGGCTTGGCGATTATGTTTATCGTGCACGCCGTGATTTTGGCGCTCACAGGTGTGAACCCAATTCAGTTCTTTAAAAAGGTTTGGCCTGTGCTGACCTTTGCGTTTACTAGCCGTTCAAGTGCTGCCAGTATTCCTTTAAATATTGAAGCGCAAACACGACGTCTGGGTGTACCAGAGTCGATTGCCAGCTTTTCAGCATCATTTGGTACGACCATTGGGCAAAACGGCTGTGCAGGGCTGTATCCTGCGATGCTGGCTGTTATGGTTGCACCGACAGTGGGTATTAATCCGCTCGATCCACTTTGGATTTTGACTTTGGTTTGTGTCGTGACCTTGAGCTCGATTGGGGTGGCGGGTGTAGGTGGTGGAGCAACATTTGCAGCACTGATTGTCCTACCGATGCTGGGCTTGCCTGTGACTTTGGTTGCACTGCTTATTTCAATTGAGCCTTTAATTGATATGGGGCGTACGGCTTTGAATGTGAATGGTTCTATGACCGCAGGTGTCGTGACCAGCCAAGTCTTAGGTCAAACGGATAAGCGTATTTTTGAGCAAGACAATGTGGACTTAAAAGAAGTCTAAGCTGAGAAATATATAGCTTATGAACTGAAAAGAAGCCTATCTTCATGATTAGGCTTCTTTTTATTGGGCGTGTATCCATAAATGACTAAAAACTGTATCTACTTTTTTACTCAGTTTTTTGCAAAATAAAGCTTCAATTTAGGAGAAAAACGATGAAAATGTATCAAGTCGATGCCTTTACAACTGAATTATTTAAAGGTAATCCTGCCGCTGTGATTGTACGTGATGAATGGTTAGCAGTAGATTTGATGCAGAATATTGCCTTGGAAAATAATTTGGCAGAAACGGCTTTTGTGAAAGTGATTGATGCTGAAAACTATGAAATTCGTTGGTTCACCCCTCAGGTTGAAGTGGACTTTTGTGGGCACGCGACTTTAGCCAGTAGTTTCGTCCTGTTTCGGAATTATACCGATGCCAAACGTATCCAGTTCCATGTGAAAGACTTGGGTATTTTTATCATTGATCAAGATGTTGATGGCAAGATTCATATGAATTTTCCAATTCGTGCACCGCAAAAGTTAGAAGACTATCCTGCGGAAATTCATGAATTGGTCGATTGTGAAATTAAAGAAGTCTATTTAAACCCACAGGCTTATATTTTAGTGTGTGAGTCTGAGCAGGCCGTTAAGGATGCCAAACCGAACTTAGATAAAATTCGTCAACTGGCAGAAAAGCATAAAGTCAGTACTGCGATTACTGCTGAAAACTTGGATGTTACCCTGACTTCAACGTCTCAAGACTATGACTATATCGCGCGTTATTTCGCACCGCATAAAGGCATCAATGAAGACCCTGTGACAGGCTCCATGCATACAGGTCTTGCACCACTGTGGGCGGAGAAGTTGGGTAAAACCTCATTGATTGCCTATCAGGCATCGAGCCGTGGAGGATTGCTTTACTGTGATATTCAGTCTGAAACACGGATCCAAATTTCTGGCTATGCCAAGTTATATATGACGGCTGAACTTTACTTAGATTAAGTTGTAATTCTCTTAAATTAAAACTACTGGTGAAAAATAAGCATTGATTAAAATGCTATTTTTCACCAAATTACTATAAAAATAATTTCACTTTCCTCTATGATGTTGAGAATCATTCATATTTTGTCGAATTATTTGGAAAAATAATGTTTATGCGTTTTAAAACATTGAGTTTGTCGGTATTGCTACTTGGCTTTGGGGGCACAGTATGGGCACAACCCGTATTGGTAAAATCGGAACAGAAAATTGAAGAATATAAATTAGATAACGGTTTACGCATTATTCTTGCGCCAAACGATAAAGAAAATAAAGTGTATATGAATATGGTCTATTTGACTGGTTCATTGAACGACCCAAAAGGTAAGGGCGGTTTAGCGCACCTACTGGAACATTTAGCGTTCAAGGGAACTAAAAATGTTCCAGGGGACGAGTTTCAGCGCCGTTTAGATCAATACGGTTTAATGAATAATGCCAGCACGGACTATTATTCAACCAAATATATTAATGTGGTTCGTCCTGAACAAAATGCGATTAATGAGCTGATTCATCTTGAAGCCGAGCGTATGGATGGCTTGGTGCTCCAAGAAAAATATGTACCGTCTGAAATCGCGATTGTGAAACGTGAGCGTGAAGTCCGTATGGATCAGCCATTTTCGGTACTCATGGATCAGATGTGGAAGTCCGCTTATGGCAATCAATATTTAGGGCGTTTACCGATTGGTGATTTAAACGAGTTACAGTCAATCAAAATGGCTGAGCTGAATAAGTTTTATCGTGACTGGTATGCACCGAATAATGCGGTGTTTGTCATTTCGGGTAAGTTTGACCAAGCCGCTGTGCTGAAGCAGATTGATGAAAAGTTTAGTGCGATTAAAGCGCGTGCTGTGCCTGCGAAAGTTAAAGTGCCTGTCTTAGATGCCAGTAAGATTAAAGAACGCCAGTTTGTAGTAAAAAAAGGCAGTAATTTCGCCAAATATAATATCTACCTGAATGGTAAAAATGAGAACATTAAGACCACGTTGGCGGTGTCACCGTATTTATACACCATGCAACCCAGTGGGCATTTGTACCAAAGCATTGTAGAAACGGGAACGGCGACAGCAGTTCAGTCGACCACATGGTTAGACCAAGATTTCAATATGGTGTTTATGGGCGCAGTTTATGCCCCCAACCATGATGTGAAAAAAGTCGAGTCGGCTTTGGTTACTGGTGTAGAAAAAACACCAAGCTTCAACGAGGTTGAGCTCAACCGTGTGAAGAGCATGATTAAAAATGCACAAGAAAGCATGTTCAGCAGTGCAACGGCAGTCGGTGGCATGCTCAGTGACTATGTGGTTTCTGCCAATGGTGATTGGACACAATACTTTAAAGATCAGCAACAGTTACAACAGCTCAGCGTTACTGATGTGAACCAACGTTTAGATGACTTTTTAGTGCCTGAGCATCGTATTTCAGGCACTATTTTACCGACCCCAGAAGATCAGAAAAAAGCACTTGAACAAGCGGCAGCAGCGACCCCAGCAAAAACTTTAGACCAACAAGCAGTGGCTGAAGAACCATTGAAAGATGTCAGTGCGTATAAGGCAGAAGTGGCTGGATATGTAAAAAGCTCAAAGCAATATCTAGAAAGTGCTGAAAAACAAATTCAGCGTGGCAAGTTAAAAAATGGCATGCAATATGCGCTGTACCCAAGTACTACGCGTGACGATAAGACCTATGCCACCATTTCGATTGATTTTGGTACTGCAGAAAGTTTGTTTAATAAAGCAGAGTTGTTAGATCTGACTTCTTATTTATTGCTCAGAGCATCAACTCAATATAGCTTGCAAGATATTGCCGATCATTCTATAGATGCGGGTGGTGGTGCAAGTGCAGCAAGTAATGGCAATGGGATTAATATTTCAATCGTGGCGAAGAAAGAAAAGTTTGATGAATTTTTTAACTTCGTGATTGATGTCCTTAAAAATCCAACCTTTGAACAAAGCCAGTTTGATTTGATTAAGTCACAAAGCTTAGCAAGTCTAGATCGACCGTATACTGAACCTGAAACTGTAGCGGCTTTAACCATTGCTCGTTTACTTGAAACTTATCCAATTGGGGATATTCGACATCACTTCGAGCCTGAATATGTCAAGAAGCAGTATCAGGCCGCAACACAAGCTCAGGTTAAACAGTTGTATCAGCAGTTTTTTGCGATGAATCATGCACAAATTTCGGTGACGGGTGTGATTGATACGAAAAAGATGAAAAAGACTTTAAATCAGGCTTTTGCAAACTGGAATTCGGCAGCGCCTTATCAGCGGATTACTTCTGACTTTACTGCATATAAAGCGCAGCGTGTACATGCACTGTCAGAGCAGCGTGAGTTTGGTAGCTATCAGAGCATTATGACGTTCCCTGTGGGTACATACCACCCAGATGCACCTGCTTTACAGGTACTCGAGCACATTTTAGGTGAGTCGCAGTTGTCTTCTCGTTTGGCGCAAGAGCTACGTGAAAAGAATGCCTTGGTCTATGGTTTTGGCAGCAGCATTTCGCTGGATGACTGGACGGAGTCAGGAGCGCTGACGATTGATGCAAACTATAGCGCAGGCAAATCGGCTCAAGTGTCTCAGGCGGTGTATAAAGTCTTGAATGAGTTACTGGCAAAAGGCGTTACTGAACAGGAAGTGGAAGCTGCCAAGGCTGATATTTTGAAAAAGCGTGTGACTGCACTTGAAGATAGTCGCAATATCCATCGTATGTTAATTCCTCAAATGAAGCGAAATCGTACTTTACTGGATCGCGAACAGCGTGATTTAGCATTGGCAAAAATTGGCAAAGCCGATGTTGATGCGGTGATTCAGAAGTATATTAAGCTGGATCAGTTGGTTGAAGTGATGGCTGACCAATATGGCAAAGCGCAACCAGCGCTGAAAAAGTAAAGATTTCAGTTTTCATTTAAAAAGAACCCCTCAAAATTGAGGGGTTCTTTTTGTTATAGCTTTTAGAAATTAGTTTTCTTATTTTTTCAATTAAAGCCGATAAAACTGTTTGGCATTGTGATGGAATACGCGCTCTAAAGCATCAGGGTCATAGGCTGCGACAACATCACTAAAGGCATCGATAATATTCACCAACGATGTACTGACCGAATCCATCGGAAAGTTAGAGGCAAACATCACCCGATAGGTGCCAAAACAGGCGAGGGCATGTGTAATCATGGGATGTGCAAGGTCAAAGACTTCTTGTTTGGACGCCAGTCGGCCTTCTTTATGAAAACGATGTCCTAATACAGGCATGAAGAGTCCTGACATTTTGGTATAGACATTTGGACAGCTTGCAAGCTCAGCTAAGTCGTCCTTCCAACGAAAGAGAATATTTTCCCGTGCCGTCTGTGTCATCCCTGTATTTGCACCAATTGGGCCAAATAAACCTGCGGGTGTACCCAAATGATCCAGCACAATGGAAGTTTCTGGGAACTGCTTGGCCAGATAAATCACATCTTCAAGCTGTGTGGAATAAACCCAAGCATCAAAACTCAAGTTGTATTGGGACAGTACTTCGAAGCCTTTGAGAAATTTTTTATTGCGATATAAGTGTGGCTCATCTGTCCACGCATGGATTGCTTTGTCTTCATGAAAAGACGCCATTTTACGAATACCACGAAAGTGTGGTGAAGCTTTATGATGTAATTTTAGGATCTTTTTAAAGTTACGATCACGTGGGTCAGCTGTTGCGACAATGCCACCCAATTTGACGGTATCTACCCCAAAAGCTAAAGACTCGATAAACTGAGTTTCCTCAACCACACCTTTGCCTTTGCTGTGATGCCAACTGGCTTCAACATGTACCACTTGTTCTACTGTGTATGGGCCAGTATCGCGTTTATAGTCTTGGGGCAAATAAGGACGTGTGATATGACGGGTTAGGCCTAGGGTTTCAATCAGATCTTTAGGTTTCACCAAACGAACCATTTTGTCCAAAAGCTTAGGATGCTTGCCCAATAATTTAACTGCCAAAGCCGCTGCATGTGGCGTGTTATAGGGGTCCCACTGATGGATGTGTGGATCGATGAGTGCAAAGTCCAAATGCTGCATGTTCTTCCCTAAGTCATATTCCTTAGCGATTACCTTACTGTAAATTGAGGTGTTGCAACATTGTATTTCGTTTCAAATATGACGAAATGAAAAAAGCCTGCACGAAGCAGGCTTGGATTGATCAGTGATCGTGTTTGTGGTCATGCTTGTTGGCATGAAATTCTTCGTTATGACGGAAACGAAGGTAGTTTTCAAACTGTTCACAATATTCGTCATAGTTGTCTTCAAGCATCATTTGGAACTGCTGCAAAATATAAGACATCACTTGTTCTTTGGCATCACGCATTTCATCGCCATCTTTAAAGTTGTTGGCTGCCACCCACGTGTTAAAACGGGCTGTACCAAACAACATCGCAGCACTCACTTGGCCACGTATTTCAGCAGGTTTCACTTGTGAACCTTTTTCAGTGCGACAAAAATCGTTGGCTTGCTTAATAAATTCATCTGCACGTTCAAAAAAAGCAGCATTCAACGCTTCTTCTTCGGTTACATCTGTTGCTTCAATCTTCTGAACCATGAACTTGTCCTAAAATACATAAATAACTCAGACTGCATTATAGGCAAAGCCTTGCAGAAACTAAACCTTTGCCTTAATCTAAAAATAGCCTAAGCAATAAAATAGAGAATATCCATGCAAGACGCGATTGCGGTACAAAGTTTAAAAAGTGATATTGCTTTATTGCGTCAAAATATTTGGCCACCACAAAATTTAGCCAATGTTGAAGGCTTACCAATCTATTACGGCACGAAAGCGGAAGTTGAGGATTACTACCGTCAGTGGACGGGTTTGATTGAGCGGGCACAAGACTTGTTCCAACCCTTTATGGAAGAAGATGTATTGGATGCAATTCATTTACCTAGTCATTTGAATTTACCGCTGTTTTATTTTCATGTCGATCGTATTCGGATTAATAAAACCCGCGCCAAAGAGTCTAAAAGTTTTCGCGGCATTGCGAGCTTAATCGAAAAATGTGGGCAGTTTGAACCAGAGCAAGTCCAAGCCATGCGCGCTTGGTTGGACAGCGATGATAATGCCGCCTTGGTTGCTCATCGTGAGTTTATTGATCTCAGAACCTATGTCTTTCAACACGGACAGAGTGAATATACCCGTACCCGATTTTATGTAAATGGTATCGTGTTAAGTACCGAAGCACACTTTGAATTGGTCGATGCTCGAGACAAACCACGTAAACAGCGCAGTGATAGCTATAACGACCCCTTAGCAGACAACAATACGTGGAAGGTGTACGGAAAGTATCGTTAACTTAAGTGTCGGCAGGAAATTCACTTATAGAAGAGCTTTTCACTGTTGATGTATATTTTGGTTTAAAGGCTATTTCAGCTTTTTGGTTTGACTGAGCAGCAACAGCTGTTGTTCAACCAATTTCAGCATTCTATTTTTTTCCGCGGCGATCCATCCTGTGGCAAAACTATAAGCGGCTTCTGGTTCAGGGGCTTGTTGAAATAAAGCTTCTGCAACCACTAAATCATTATAGTGCCCTAAGTTTTCCTGAACTGCTTTGAGTTTTTTTAAATAGGTTTTTAATGCTTTTGCATCGAGTAAAAATGCCACAAACTCAATGCTATAACGCAGTTGTTTGACTTGTTTACGAATGCGGTGTTTTTCCTCATCCTCAAGCTGGCTGAAGTGCTCGGCATGTGCGCATATTTTATGGTGTAAAGCATGTATCAATTTGAGTGCATGTTTTTTCAGTTTGGTTTTTGAAGGCGAATCTAGTTCTTGCTCTGTAAATAAAATTAATTCAAGCCAAAGTTGCGTCGTTTCTGGTCGTTGGAACAGGGCACAGACATCAGTGATGGCTTCTGTACTTGGAGCAAGATGGTCTAAAGGATAACCAGCCTCTATCAGTTGGGGGAGTAAATCTTCATTTAAGGCATCGATGTCACGTGTTCCACCTAAGGCTTGAAAAATAGTGGTGAGTTCCGCTTTCCAGTGTGGTTGAATGGCGTCCGACCATGCAGCAAAACTTTTTAGTGCGCTACGCAAGCGGCGAATTGCCACGCGGGCTTGGTGTATATGCTCGCTGGAGTACTGCTGTCGAGCAATTGAACTGGCATTGGGAAGTAAGTGCTGTAAGCAATTGGCCACTATGCTTTGTAGAGCCTCAACTTCGCTTGAGCTTCTGTTCAGTACAAGAGGTGTTTGATACTGCGCAGAAAAGTAACTTTGCTGACGAACAGCTAGAAGGCCATAGTCAGATTTACTGTGTGTGTCGAGACTCAGTTGGTATTTTTGAACCCAAGGTCGTATAAATGCGATCAGATCTTCTATTGATCCTTGTTTTAATTCAAATTCGATCTCGAAAATATCAACACTGTTTTGTTCTTTAAAAATTTTTCCAATATCAAGTGCAATTTCAACTGTACTATTTCCAACATCCTGCAAAATGCGTAAACGTTGGATGTTGGTTTCAAAGAGCAATTCAAGGGTTGGAAGTGGAAGCCCCAAAGCGCGTTTTAATTTTTTGTAGATAGCGGAATAATCTTTATAGTTATCTAAGTCGAGTGTAGTCGTCTCAGGTGGCGCTATATCAAATTCAAGTTCAAAGCGACTCAATGCTTTTGCGCTGTTCACTGCTTTGAAGGTTTGTTTCCATTCATCATTTTCCTGCCGACGTCGAATCGCGATGCAATGCTTAGCAAGTGTTTGATCCGCTGTATCAAAGTATTGGGCTGCTAAATGAATCGGCTCAGCCTTGAGCAGTGTAAAAGCTTTTTGCAATGCCTTACGCTTCTTAACTGGAACTTGAAACTTAAACTCAATCTCTTGCATAGCCCTGACTCATGACAACCTACGTTTTACTATATGCTAAATTGAGTAAAAAAAGACCAGATTTGAATAGGTATCAGCTAAAAGAGCAGAAATAGTGGGCTAGATGGCACTTTTAAAATGAGATGGTGGTCAGAAATATGCAGAGTTAATAAGTACAGATGGTTACATCGAAGTGATAATAAATTTACATTGAGTAGGAATGTATAGGTTTACTTTTTAAGAATAAAAATGAATATAAAGCCTGTATTGTTCTGATAATAGGCCGCTTTGTCATAGATAAATTAGTGGTTTAGATATACCAACCACGATCTTCTATCGTGGTTTTCGGCTTGTCAGGCCTTGTGGAGGATGGATAGCAGTCATGTATTTAACATGACTGCTTTGGTATATAGAGCGTTATTTTAAGAATTTACGGCTGACTAAGAACTGTTCTGTCGCTTCTAAAAGCTTATCGGCATAAACTTCAAGCTTTGCCGTGAGCCAACCCAAAACAAACCAATCACTGGCTTCAAGTTCGGTCTGTTGAATGTACGCAGCTGAAGTCGCCAAGATTTGATATTCATGTGCGGCTTGTTGGGCATCATTCAACGCTTTACTGTATTTCTGCAAATTTTTCACATCATAAATTGACGTTAAAATAGGAAAGCTAAACTTCAATTCCTTAATTTTCTGCGCCAATACATCTAAGCTTTCAAAGTGACTAATATCCGCAGCATTTAAGCTTTCCTGTAGCTGTCGATATTGGTTTTGCAGGGTATTGTGCGCATAGGTTTTTAAATCCTGCTTTTGCACCTGATCATGTGAACTTAAACTAAAGGTCAATAATTCAAGATAATGATGTACGTTCTGCGTCGATTTAACTAAATTTCCAAGCTTTTCTTGAGCATATAAAATGTCTTTGGCAAGATTTTCTGTAGTGGTTGGATTCTGAAGAAAAGCGCCTAGGGTACTTTGCATATGCTGCAAATGTTGTAAATGATCAAACTGATGTTTGAATGCGGCAAGTTGCATCGCCCATTTATCAGAAATATTACTATTCCAGTCTTTAAATAAAGCCAAGGTCAGTTGTAAGTGCTCTAAAGCAGTTTGTGCTTGATCAATATGGCTTTGCTCAGCAACACCTGCTGAAATTGCAGCAATATTCGGCAGTAAATGCTGCATTTGCTGACCAATCAACAAACTCAGGTTATGTGCCGCACTTTCTTTTTTCGATAAGACAAACTCTTTTTCAAAACGTGCTGGACTTACGGTTTGCTCAAGTGCCAGTAGATTACCCATTTCGGCTTTGCTGCGGACATCTAACCACAGTTGATACTTCTTCACCCATTCAAAACTAAAAGCCAAAAGCGACTGAACAGAGCCTGATTTGAGTTCAAACTCTACCTCATGAATGGTCTGTTCTCGACCAGACGCACGAACTACACCGACATCCAAACAGACTTCAATTTCAGCGTCTTCAAACTCAATGACGCGATAGGTACGTTGGATGTCCGTTTCAAAGGTGAGCTTTAACGCAGCTGCATCTGAGCCTAAAGCTTGGGTTAAAATTTGCTGAGCCTCTGGAATAGCTTGATAAATGCTTAAGTCCAGTTCAGGAGATGACTCTAACTCACCCAAATTATGATTATGTTCAAAACGGTGTAAATGACTTTTACCTGCGGCTTTGAGTGTTTGAATCCAGCAAGCACCTTCAAGACGCTGACGCAAAGCAGCACCATCTTGGGCCAAGAGGCGATCAGGCGTGTCAAAATACTTGGCTTGAAGTTGAATCGTTTCAGATTTTTTAGGATCTAAAGCTTTAAGAAGGGCGGTACGTCGTGCTTCGCTAATCTGAAATTTTAATTCAATTTCAACCATGAAAAATTCCTAATTTGAGGGGCTAGGTCAATGCCAAGCCTTTATGTATTGAGATGCATGATCTGTAGTTTGTTTTTATGTGCGCTAAAGGCACACCAATGGACCACTGGATTGTAGCGAAAAAGAGACAGTATGTAAGACTTGACGACACAATAAAACAAAGTTGCAGCGTGAGATTGATCAAATACAATTCTGTTTTTAGTGGACACGCGCCTAGAGGCGATTGCACTTTGCAGATTGCATATTTTCAGCTATGTTGGTAAAAAACTATCAGGATGATGACAGATGAATGCTCAGGTTGAACCGAAACAGGAACATGACGCTGAACCTAATTTTCAATTGCCGATTAAGGACTATCACCAGTTTTATCGTTTTTATCTAACAGAGCACCGCAACATCATGAGTCGTCGGCTACACGTCGCGGGCAGTTCAATTGGACTGTACTTTTTCTCTAAAGCCATACTTAAACGCAAGCCGCGTTATTTTATATACGGCTTAGTCTCTGGCTATGCCTGTGCGTGGGTAGGTCATTTTGTTTTTGAAAAAAATAAGCCAGCCAGTTTTAAACAGCCTTTGTATAGTTTTATTTCTGACTGGCGCATGTTTTCCGATGTTTTACGTGGAAATTTAAGCTTACAAGATCGTGCTTTGGATAAAATTCCAAGTTAGTGAAGCACTTTGTGACGTCATCATGAAAGTTTTATTAAAAGCTTGAAATTAACAGTTGCAAAGTATGAGTTAATGTTCTAATAATGAGGTCGTTGATTATATTTTCATCAAATAATATATAAGTGCTTTGAACTTTAAAGTGCTTTTAGTTTTCCAAGCCTAGAGCGACCTTCTCTAGGCTTTTTTTATGTGGATTTTAAATAAAATATGCGGCTTTTTAGCTTTTATGATGTTATTTCAACATCACTGGTTTAAAAAGCTAAAAAGCCGTATCAGATCGCTGCGTGTCTCTTATTCTTGTTATAAAGTTGTTATTTTTATTTTATTCTTGTTGCTTTCTGTATCCATTAAACTGCGAAAGCGGTGGGGCGACTATCACTGAAAATAGGTATTTTTATATAGCCTGAGCTTGGTCGCGGGATTTTTGTGCAAAGCAACGCATTTTCAGTTCCAATTCATTAAAGCATCAGTAGCCTTTAGCTTTATAATAGAACGACATAACCCAAAGGTAGAGTTAAATGCGCGGTTTATATTTAATTACAAATGATGATCCTTTAGAGCTACTTTTGGCTAAATTAGAAGGTGCAATGGCAACACGTGAGGTTGCCATTTTGCAGTATCGCCGTAAAAAAGTACCCAAAGAAGAACAGGCTTACGAAGTCGAGTATATGAAAGCGATGTGCGCTGAGTATCGTGTTCCTTTTGTGATTAACGATGACTTAGAAATGGCCGTTAAATATGGCGTTGGTGTACATTTAGGGCAAGGTGATGGCGAAGTTGCCGAAGCTGTCGCACGCCTGCCAAAAGATGCGGTGATTGGTCGTACCTGTTTGAACTCGATTGAGCTGGCTGAAAAGGCGATTGCTGAAGGTGCAACTTACGTCGCTTTTGGTGCAATTTACGCAACTGAGACCAAGCCAGAAGCAGGCAATATTGGCTTAGAGACTTTAAAAGAAGCCAAAGCCAAATTGAATGTGCCGATTTGTGCGATTGGTGGCTTAACAGTTGAAAATTCAGGTGAAGTGATCGAAGCTGGTGCCGACCTTTGCGCAGTGATTAGTGATATATTAGGGCTATCAATGTCTGCGATTCCTGATCGTATAGAACAGTGGGCTGATTTATTTGCATCTAAAGCTTAAGCGTTTTTAGATGTTTTTTTATTTTTTGAGTTGAGTAACTTCATGAGCTTATCTCCAAAGCAAGAACAATTGTTTAAACAAGCAAGCAAACATATTCCGGGTGGAGTGAACTCACCTGTACGTGCATTTAATAGCGTAGGTGGAACGCCTGTCTTTATTGAAAAGGCGCAAGGTGCATACTTGTACGATGTGGATGGTAAGCGCTATGTAGACTATGTGGGCTCATGGGGACCAATGATTTTAGGTCATGCTCATCCTGAAATTATTCAAGCAGTTCAAAATGCTGCAGTAGATGGTTTAAGTTTCGGTGCACCTACGGTACATGAAACGACTTTAGCTGACATTATTTGCGAAATTATGCCGTCAATTGAGCTGGTTCGTATGACCAACTCAGGTACTGAAGCAACCATGACAGCCATTCGTCTTGCACGTGGTTATACAGGTCGTGACAAGATTGTAAAATTTGAAGGCTGTTACCACGGTCACTCAGATTCACTGTTGGTCAAAGCAGGCTCAGGTTTGTTAACCAGCGGTGAAGGCGAAGCGACTTCAGCCGGTGTTCCTGCCGACTTTGCCAAACACACACTTACTCTTCCGTATAACGATATAGCCACTTTAAAAGAGTGCTTTGCAAAGTTTGGTTCGGAGATTGCAGGGGTGATTGTGGAGCCTGTGGCAGGGAACATGAACCTAGTCAAACCAATCGAAGGCTTCTTACAAGCGATTCGTGATGTATGTGATGAACATGGTTCTGTTTTTATCATTGATGAAGTGATGACTGGTTTCCGTGTTGGATTGGGTGGTGCGCAAGCTCATTATGGTGTGACTCCAGATTTAACTACCTTGGGTAAAATTATTGGTGCAGGTTTACCCGTGGGGGCTTTTGGTGGGAAAAGAGAAGTGATGGAGTGTATTGCTCCACTGGGTAAAGTTTACCAAGCTGGAACACTGTCGGGGAATCCACTTGCAATGCGTGCAGGGATTGAGATGTTTAAACACCTGCGCCAAGATGGTTTTTATGAAAAATTGACAGCACAGCTAGAAAAACTGCTTGTGGGTTTACAAGCCGCAGCTGATGAAGCGGGTATTGCTTTTAAAACACAACAAGTAGGCGGTATGTTTGGTTTGTACTTTACAGATCAAGAAGACATTACTAGCTTCGACTCGATGTTAAAGTGTGATATCGATGCATTCCGTAAGTTCTTCCATGGCATGTTAGACCGTGGTGTGAACCTTGCACCATCTGCATTTGAAGCTGGCTTTATTTCAGCTGCTCATTCTGATGAAGATATTGAATTTACCCTGCAAGCAGCGAAAGAAGTTTTTGCAAGCATGAAGTAAGTATTTGTCCTTGCTAAAAAGCCCATCTCATTTGATGGGCTTTTTTATGATGGGTATTTTGAATAAAAAATACTATATCTCAAATACTTTGTGTTAATTTTAGGAGTGCATGAAAAAAATGAATAATTAAATAAGATGACTTATGATTTTAAATTTTCTTCGAAAGCCTATTCAGCTAAAACATTTTTTGATCTTTATACTATTGTCACCAATCATTATCGTTATTTTGAGTGTTATTGTTAGTGTATTAGAACCAAGTGATGTACCGAGCTTAAAAGAAAAACCATATGAGTGTGGAAGTTTTGGCGATCAGAAAATGCGCATTGATCGACGATATTTATTTTTTGCAAGAGTTGAATATCAAGATGTCAGTTACTGGGAGAAAGGTTCTAATCAACTACATAATACCAAAGGTTGTAATGATCAAATTGGTAACGCCACATTTCTTGTGAAATGGCCAGAAATGCATCCTTCAGAAGGTTTTAGGCTTTCCTCAAATCAAATCAGTGACATCGCTTTCACTTTATCACAACGTGGTAATTGGAAGGATGAGTGGGGAGACGACAAAACGTTTTTTGATTATACGCCTTCATTGAAATTTTATTTAAGTGAACGGATGGGTGCTCGAAAAGATATGAGCATAAGTGAGATTAATTCGGAGAAGAAATTTAATGCAAGTTTGTCACTTTATGAAATAGATTTGGGAGAGCAAGATAATATTTCTAAAAAAATTTACTGGAAAGAAGAAAACGGGAAAGGCATTGGTGTAGTCATTGCGTGTGCTTCATATCCAAGTGGTGCTAAGGCGTGTGAATTAAATAGTCATGTACCAAATTATGGTTTTAATACTAGTAATTTGGATATAGATTTCCATGCGGAGCTTCTGCCACATTGGGAAAAAATTCAGCGTGATTCTTTAAAATTATTTAATTCTTTTCAGATGGAAGAAAATAAAGTAAATGCTTCCAAGTAAGAATATTGAAGTAGCATAAGAATTATTGAGTAGTAAGAAAACGCGATATAATGCAATCAAGCCTAAAATTTAAAGACTTCGAATAATGGTAAAAGTGGGGAGGAAGAATGGATAAATACTTACTGGTGGCCTTGGTAGTTGGTGCATGCATACTGTTGGTGATTTATACCCAACTTGCACCATCAGGTGGACAGAAAAATTTTAAGCAAATCGTACAGCAGGCATTTGGTCGTTATAAAGTGATCGAAAAAAACTACACCATTATGATTTGTGAGATCAACCACCGCAATGAGCCAGAAGAGTTGGTCTTTATTCGTATCGATCCTGCTCAAAAGAAAAATTTACGCATTTCAGGAAGAATGCTGATAGCAACTTATCCCAAAGCACCATCGGTACGTGAAATGCGTAAAGACTTTAAAGACTATGTCACTTAACACTTAGCGTCGACGAGAGCTACTACGGCTGCGTCCGCGCGCCATACCGCCAAGAGCATTGAGTACAGCAAGCTTGGTCATACTGCCTGAAGCATGTGCATGACAAATAGCAGCAGCGAGAGCATCGGCGGCATCTTGCTGTGGTTTGATGCTCAGGTTTAGGAGTCTCATCACCATCATTTGTACTTGTTCTTTGTCCGCAGCGCCATAACCGACCACTGACTGTTTAATCTGGCGTGCGGTGTATTCTGCAACTTGTAGGTCAAGGTTGACCAGTGCAGCAATAGCAGCACCACGTGCTTGCCCCAGCTTCAGTGCGGAGTCAGGGTTTTGTGCCATAAATACTTGCTCAACTGCGGCTTCGGTTGGGCCATGAAATTTTACAATACGATCAATCCCTGCAAAAATACGTTTTAGCCGTTCAGGCATATCAGCAGCTTCGGTACGAATGGTGCCAGCATCGACAAAAATTAGTTTTTGACCTTCTTTTTGAATAATACCGTAGCCTGTGAGGCGAGAACCGGGGTCAATACCAATAATTAATGACATGCTTGCCCTTTAAAAAAAATAATATGCCCATATTGTTACATAAGCGTATCAAAAAAGCTTGATGTAGATTGAGCACTTGATTCTTGCACCTTATTCATTTTGTTGAGATTAGATTAATTTTCATGAAATTATTTCTTTTTATATTAGCTGGTGTCATTCTCGAAGTCTTCGTATGGATTGGCGTGGGCGACCTCGTTGGTAGCATGTGGTACGTGTTCTTCTGGTTTATTGCCGCTTTCTTTATTGGTATGAGCCTGATTCGTAAGTATTCAGCAGGTTTAATGCCACAAATGCAGCAAATGCAAGCGGGCCAGATGGGTGCAGATCCTGCATTAACAAACAATCTGCCAAAAATCATTGCGGGTTTTCTTTTATTGATTCCTGGCTTGGTGACAGACGTGGTTGCCGTGTTATTGCTTATTCCTGCAGTGCAAAAAGCCATGACAGGTGCACTGATGAACGTGATGATGAAACGTCAGCAAGCGATGATGGAAAAAATGATGGGTGGCATGATGGGGGATATGAATGGCATGGGCGGTGGTGCTCAAGGTCAAAACCCATTTGCAGATATCATGCGTCAGATGCAAGAAATGCAGCAACAGCAGGGCGGTTCAACTTATCGTGACTCTAGTATTATTGATGGCGAAGCACGAGAAGTCACGCCAGATGCGAAAAAAATTGAAATGAAAGATGTGAATAAATAATTTCATACCTAATTTTAAAGCCGAGTTCTAACTCGGCTTTTTTTATCTTTATGAAAATGTTTTAAGTGCTTATGATTTAAAATAAATATAACAAACGATATAATTATTTTTTAAATTTATGCCGCTTTTTTATGTCATTGCTTTTCACGATTTGCGCTTTGCATTTTGTTGCGCAGCTAAGTCCTGGTCCTGATGTTTTGCTGATTGCCAAAAGTTCAGCTTCGACCACACAAAAAAACACTTTAAAAACTATCTTAGGTATTTCCGTTGGCATCGTCGTTTGGGTGGTTTTAACCTTGTTAGGTTTTACCGTACTCATCGAAAAAATGCCACGGATTCAACAGGTATTGATGGTGATTGGTGGGGTGTTCCTTGCACGTATGGGGTGGCTGATGTTGAAAGCTGGCCTCAATACAATGCAGCAAGAAGCCTTGCTAGATGATGGTCAAAAACTGCCTACACCCAATGCCAACCATTATTTCATGTCAGGTTTGCTGACTAACTTGTCTAACCCGAAAACGCTGATTTATTTCAGTAGTGTGTTTTCACTAGCCTTAAGTTCTAGTGCAAGTCCTTATTTAAAAATGCAACTTGCGGTCATTATTCCCATTCAAACTTTTATGACTTTTGCACTGCTAATGATGCTTTTGTCATTACCTAAAATTAAGGCGGCATATCAGCGTTCAGGAAGTTATATTGACATTTTTTCTGGCGGGCTGTTCCTGATTTTTGCTTTATGGCTTTGGTACGATGCTCTCGCAATCTACATCTAAGTCATTTTTAAGCTCTTTAGATGATGGAGCCTGTTCCAAGATAGACACTTCGTCTTTTTTACTTTGCGCATAGCGGTTGGGCTGCAATGTCGCTTCGGTATTTTCTGAGCCCTTATAGCTACGACTGCGGTTGGCACGTTCGCGTAAACCGCCTTTTTTAATCAACTGAACCATTCTTTCTTCCTCATCGTTGCATCTTATTTTAATAAACAATCGCGAGAAAACTAAAGGGTTTTAAGCAAATATGACGGAATACGTCAAAAACTATTATGTTACAAAATGAAATTGTCATGATTTGGTGTTATAAAGAGGAATATGCGTTAAATCAATTGATTAATCTTTCAGTGTAAGCCGTTGCTGACATCACTTCAGGTGAATGGCGCTTGAGTCTCAACAAATACTCACATAAGATAAATGAATCTAACATTCTGTGAGGCAGGGTGATGGACAATAAAAACAAGAAAGGACAAAAACAAGGGGGTAAAGCGATGCTCTATCAATACCACTGCGCATGTTGTGAAACAGTTGTCGCATCAACAGATAAAGACTGTCCAAACTGTGGATCACATAATATTCGAAGTCCTTTTGGATTTTGGATTTTCTGTATTGTTGCATGTCTCGCAGCAGCGATTATCGTTAAATCTGTACAAGTCTATTTGGCCGACCGAAACAGTGAACCAGTTGCCGTGACTTCGCTCTTTGATGTGCTCAATCATGACAACAAACCTAAGTAGTGAGGTTCAATGACTTCACGACTGAACTGATGGGCTATTTTCCATCAGTTAAAATAAAAAAACCCGCATTAAGCGGGTTTCTTTTAGGATCAAACTTATAGACCAGCTGAAGCTTTAAGCGCTTCCACTTTGTCTGTTTTTTCCCAAGTAAATGCAGTATCTGAACCTTCACGACCGAAGTGACCATAAGCAGCAGTTTGCTTATACATCGGTTGAATGAGGTCAAGCATACGAGTGATACCGTATGGACGTAAGTCGAAGTGTTCACGGACTAATGCAATGATCAACTCTTCAGATACTTTGGCTGTATTGAAGGTATTGATCGAAATAGACGTTGGCTCAGCCACACCAATGGCATAAGACACTTGAATTTCACATTTGTCTGCAAGACCCGCTGCTACGATATTTTTCGCAACATAACGACCTGCATATGCAGCAGAACGGTCAACCTTAGATGGATCTTTACCAGAGAAAGCACCACCACCGTGACGTGCCATGCCACCGTAAGTGTCTACAATGATTTTACGACCTGTTAAACCACAGTCACCTACTGGACCACCAATCACAAACATCCCTGTTGGGTTGATGTGGAATTTGGTGTCTGCATGGAACATTTCAGCAGGGATCACTTTTTTCACGATTTCTTCAATCACAGCTTCTTTTAAGTTGCTTTGAGAAATTTCAGGATCGTGCTGGGTAGATAATACGACTGCGTCTAAACGAACAGGCATGCCATTTTCATAAGCAAAAGTCACTTGGCTTTTTGCATCTGGGCGTAACCATGGTAAAGCGCCACTACGACGTAGTTCAGCTTGCTTTTCCATTAAACGGTGTGCATATGAAATTGGAGCAGGCATAAGCACGTCAGTTTCACGGCTTGCATAACCAAACATTAAACCTTGGTCACCTGCACCTTGATCTTCAGGCTTTTGACGGTCAACACCTTGAGCAATCTCTGGTGACTGTTTACCAATCATGTTGATCACAGCACATGTTGAACCATCAAAACCAAGGTCAGAATGGTGGTAACCAATGCCATTTACGGTTTGACGAACAATCGCTTCGAAGTCAACATTTGCAGTTGTTGTGATTTCACCTGCAAGTACTACCGCACCCGTTTTTACAAGCGTTTCACAAGCAACCCGCGCATAAGGGTCTTCTTTTAAGATTGCATCCAAAATGGCATCACTGATTTGGTCAGCCATTTTATCTGGATGGCCTTCGCTTACAGATTCCGAGGTAAATACAGCGTACTCGCGCATAAGTCCTATCACAGTTAATTTAAAAGACGCAATATGGTACATCGACTTAGCCGTTTGAGCCAGTTCTACACGACCAAAATGACTGAATTTATTTCAATTCAACGACTTTTTATCTGATATAAGCATCTAAAAAATTGATATAGCGTTTATTTTTAGTTCGAAATGACAAAGTAAAGGCTTTTGGTTCAAAGTTTAAGGGTGCGTATCATGAGATTTTGTACTTTGATTATATCTAATTTTAAAACAATAGCTTGTTTGAATTTTTGTTGGTTTGGGTGTTAAGTTGGTAAAGAAAAAATGCTCAAAATATGCATCAGAAAATAATCGATAATCTGTAGTAATTCATGAATAATTTAAAAAAGTGAATAAAATTCACCATGAATGTTTAATTGTATGTAAAAAATACAAATGTATCTTGTGATGTGTTTGATACTCAAGGATAACGGTTTGTTCTGATTAGTGAATAGTGTGGCCGAACTATGTTTTTAAAATTGATGATTCTATTGTGTAGAATTTGAACCGGAGAAAATCTGGAGAGGCATTTCTGAGTGAAATTGTTGTGATTTTAGGCAATGCCCGCATTTATTAGACATTGATGATGAATAAATAGCGAAATATTGTCCATTAGGCTTTACCCATTCCTCTTTTTTTAAGACAATACACCTATCTTTGAATTCTATTCATCTTACTCTTTAAATCATTTGTTTGGACTCTGACCTATGACAACCCCGCTTAACGAACGTCGTATTGCAAACGCAATTCGTGTATTGGCAATGGATGCTGTGCAAAAAGCAAACTCTGGACATCCAGGTGCGCCAATGGGGATGGCTGATATCGCTGATGTGGTATGGCGTGAGTTTTTCAACCATAACCCGACTAACCCTCAATGGGCGAACCGTGACCGTTTTGTACTATCAAATGGTCATGGCTCTATGTTGCAATATGCGTTATTGCACCTTACGGGCTATGATTTATCAATTGAAGATTTAAAAGCATTCCGTCAACTGCACTCTAAAACGCCGGGTCACCCAGAATTAGGTTATGCACCAGGTATTGAAACGACAACTGGCCCGCTTGGTCAGGGGATTGCAAACGCAGTTGGTTTTGCTCTAGCTGAAAAAACTCTAGCAGCGCAGTTCAACAAAGATGAGATGAGTGTTGTTGACCATTTCACTTACTGTTTCTTAGGTGATGGCTGTTTAATGGAAGGTGTTTCTCACGAAGCATGTTCACTTGCAGGTACTTTAGGTCTGGGTAAACTGATTGCTTACTATGACGACAACGGTATTTCGATTGATGGTGAAGTAGAAGGTTGGTTCTCTGACGATACAGAGCAACGTTTCTTGGCTTATGGTTGGCAAGTACTTAAAGCTGATGGTCATGATGCAGATGCATTACGTGCTGCAACTTTGCAAGCAAAAGCTGAAACGAAAAAACCAACGATCATCATCTGTAAAACGATTATTGGTCTAGGTTCACCAAACAAGCAAGGTAAAGAAGACTGCCACGGTGCGCCGCTAGGTAATGACGAAATCGCATTAACACGTGAAGCATTGGGCTGGACTGAAGGTCCATTTGAAATTCCTGCTGACGTTTATGCAGCATGGGATGCAAAAGCAAAAGGGACAGCTTCTGAAGCGGCTTGGAATGAATTATTTGCTCAATATGCAGCAAAATATCCAACTGAAGCAGCTGAATTAAAACGTCGCCTTTCAGGTGAATTGCCAGCTGAATTCCTTGCTCAAGCAGATGCATTTATCGCAGAAACTAATGCAAAAGCTGAAACCATTGCTACACGTAAGGCAAGCCAAAACACATTGCAAGCTTTCGGTCCATTATTGCCTGAACTATTAGGCGGTTCTGCGGACTTGGCTGGTTCTAACTTAACACTTTGGAAAGGTTGCCAAGGCGTTCAAGACAATCCAGCAGGTA
>ERZ650312.279-NODE-279-length-28482-cov-8.238048_pt1 | contig 28482 bp, 24 predicted proteins | sample MGYA00376248_ERZ650312 | MGnify/ENA primary metagenome ERZ650312 (study PRJEB26733, sample SAMN07839316) | wastewater metagenome | biome: urban; feature: wastewater treatment plant; material: waste water | place: USA: North Carolina | collected 2016-07-28 ... | reverse complement strand
AGCGCGCTTTTGCGCTCAAAATCTTACGCACGGATGAAATGTGAACAGACCCTAGAAAAAAGCAGGGCATAAAATAAGGCCGTCTGAAAAATATTTCAGACGGCCTTATTTTTGAGGCACATACTTATATCTATTTTACTCCGTTGGGCTGAATTTTCCAGCGTATTTTCAGACTACATTTTGTTTCATGACTTAAGTCAAATTAGTAATTTTATTTCTTGTAAACGCCTACAGGGCAGTCGCAATTAGTGCTATCCTATTCGTATAAATTTTCTCGTATATTTGTTTTAAGCTAACCAAAACAGGAGTTTATCATGGCAACCACCGCACAAGAGCGCCCCGCAGCATGGGCAGGCTTCCAATCAGGCGATTGGGAGAACAATATCAATGTTCGTGATTTCATCCAAAAAAACTACACGCCTTATGAAGGCGCTGCCGACTTTTTGGCACCGGCCACTGAAGCCACCGTTAAATTGTGGGACGATGTGATGGAAGGCATCAAAGTGGAAAACCGCACCCACGCGCCCTACAAAATCGACTCGCAAATCGTGGCCGGCATCAACACCCACGCCGCCGGCTATATCGATAAAGATTTGGAAACCATCGTCGGCCTGCAAACCGATGAGCCGCTCAAACGCGCCATTATGCCTTACGGCGGCCTGAAAATGGTGATGGATTCCTGCAAAATCTACGAAAGCCCGCTGAATCCCGAAGTGCAAAAAGCCTTCACCGAATACCGCAAAACCCATAACCAAGGCGTGTTTGACGTTTACACCCCCGATATCCGCCGCTGTCGCAAGTCCGGCGTGCTCACCGGCCTGCCCGATGCTTATGGCCGCGGCCGCATCATCGGCGACTACCGCCGCGTAGCACTTTACGGTATTGATGCGTTGATGGCCGACAAAGTGGCGCAATTCAATTCATTGCAAGCTGATTTGGAAAACGGCAAAGATTTGGAAGAAACCATCCGCCGCCGCGAAGAAATCAACGACCAACACAAAGCGCTGGGTCAAATGAAAGAAATGGCTGCCCGCTATGGTTTTGACATTTCCCGCCCGGCCACCAATGCCCGCGAAGCGGTGCAATGGACTTATTTCGCTTATTTGGCAGCGGTGAAATCGCAAAACGGTGCCGCCATGTCGTTTGGCCGTGTGGCGACTTTCCTCGATATTTTCATCGAGCGCGACCTCAAAGCCGGCCTGATTACCGAGAGCGAAGCGCAAGAGCTGATCGACCATTTGGTGATGAAACTGCGCATGGTGCGCTTCCTGCGCACACCGGAATATGATGAACTCTTTTCCGGCGACCCGATTTGGGCCACCGAATCTATCGGCGGCATGGGCTTGGACGGCCGCACGCTGGTAACTAAAAACAGCTTCCGCTTCCTGCACACGCTTTACAACATGGGTCCGTCTCCCGAGCCGAACATCACTGTGTTGTGGTCTGAGCAACTGCCGGAAGGTTTCAAACACTTCTGCGCCAAAGTATCCATCGACACTTCATCTATCCAGTATGAAAACGACGATTTGATGCGCCCGGATTTCAATAGCGATGATTATGCCATTGCCTGCTGTGTGAGCCCGATGGTGGTTGGCAAACAAATGCAGTTTTTCGGCGCCCGCGCCAACTTGGCCAAAACCATGCTCTACGCCATCAACGGCGGTATTGATGAAAAAACCAAAGAGCAGGTAGGCCCGAAAACCGAGAAAATTCTGGACGAAGTGCTCGATTACGACACCGTGTTGGATCGCATGGATAACTTCATGGATTGGCTGGCCACCCAATATGTGACCGCGCTTAATGTGATTCATTACATGCACGACAAATATTCATACGAAGCCGCGCTGATGGCCTTGCACGACCGCGACATCAAACGCACCATGGCTTGCGGTATTGCCGGCTTGTCGGTGGCTGCCGACTCACTGTCCGCCATCAAATACGCCAAAGTGCGCCCGGTGCGCGATGAAAACAACATTGCCGTGGATTTCGAAATCGAAGGCGACTACCCGCAATTCGGCAACAACGATGACCGTGTAGACAGCATTGCCTGCGATTTGGTAGAGCGCTTTATGAAAAAAGTGGCTTCGCACAAAATGTATCGCGATGCCATCCCGACACAATCGGTGCTCACCATCACCTCAAACGTGGTTTACGGTAAAAAAACCGGCAACACGCCCGACGGCCGCCGCGCAGGCGCACCGTTCGGCCCGGGTGCCAACCCGATGCACGGCCGCGATGTAAACGGTGCTGTAGCCTCTTTGAGCTCTGTGGCCAAGCTGCCGTTTGAGTTTGCCAAAGACGGCATCTCCTACACCTTCTCCATCGTGCCGGGCGCTTTGGGCAAAGATGAAGGCTCACGCGAGAAAAACCTGGCCGGCTTGATGGATGGTTATTTCCACCACGAAAGCGGCGTGGAAGGCGGCCAACATCTGAACGTAAACGTGCTCAACCGCGAAATGCTGATCGAAGCGATGAACGACCCCGAGCTTTACCCGCAGCTGACCATCCGCGTGTCCGGCTATGCAGTGCGCTTTAACTCGCTCACCAAAGAGCAGCAGCAAGACGTGATTACCCGCACCTTCACTGCCAGCATGTAATCCGGCAGCCAAAGCGGCACAAGCCAACGCGCCGGAAGCGATTCCGGCGCGTTTTAGCGTTTGGCAAAAAGCATCCGATTAACTTTTTCAGACGGCATATGCCAAGATACATCAGGTGTATAATAAAGGCCGTCTGAACACCATTATCTAAGTTGCGCACACCATGCAAACACACACCATACATCCGGCCGCTTCTTCAGACGGCCACCGTCATTACCACGGCAAAGGCATTGTGCACTCCATCGAGAGCTGCGGCACGGTCGACGGCCCCGGCCTGCGCTTTGTGCTGTTTATGCAAGGCTGCCTGATGCGCTGCCTTTATTGCCATAACCGCGACACTTGGGACATGCGCACCGACAAAGCGCAAGAATTGAGTGTCGACGAAGTGATGAAGCAGGTAATTTCCTACCGCCATTATCTGCGCGCCACCGGCGGCGGCGTAACCGCTACCGGCGGCGAACCTTTGCTGCAATACGAATTTATCCGCGATTGGTTTGTGGCCTGCAAAGCCAACGATATCCACACCTGCCTCGACACCAATGGCTATGCGCTGCACTATGATCACATTCTCGATGATTTGCTTGACCACACCGATTTGGTGATGCTCGATTTGAAGCAGGTTGATCCCGAAATCCACAAAGCGCTGGTGGGCATCCCCAATACCAAAACCCTCAAATTCGCCCGCTATCTGGCCGAGCGCAATCAGGCCGCGCGCGTGCGCTATGTGATTGTGCCGGGCTACACCGATGACGACCGCTCCGCCCATTTGCTCGGCGAATTCATCGGCGATATGGAAAACATCGACACGGTCGAGCTTTTGCCGTATCACGAATTAGGCGCACACAAATGGGAATTGTGCGGCGATGCATACAAGCTCACCGGCGTGCGCCCGCCGCCGAAAGAAACCGTGTTGCACATCAAAGAAATTTTGGAAGGCTACGGCAAAAACATCATTTATTGATATCGGTAGCGCCATCAATAAAAAGGCCGTCTGAAACTTGCTTTCAGACGGCCTGAAATCTTTGCAAAACCGAATATCTGTCGCACCTGCGATGGCAGGTGCCCAGTGCAAAGCAACGCTTTGCCTGCCTCGCACATTTCTGAAAATAATCCATTCCTCATATAATATTTAATACAATCAAATATTTACTGATTTAATATCTGGTGATGATTGCCTATCACGCAACTGAGGCTGTGCTTCAGACTAGGCTTCTGCCTGCGCAGGAGCGACAGAACGGGCGTTTTGTAAATAGCTCAAGCCCGCCGATATGGTGCTTTCGCGTGGCCGTTTTCACAAGCCCAAGGCATCGGCATGAAACTCAATATGGCTGTCGATAAAGCTGGCGATAAAATAATAGCTGTGGTCGTAGCCCGAGCGCATATTGAATTGAACATTCAAACCGTGTTGCTTGGCGGCGGCCACAAATTTTTCGGGTTGTAATTGCGCGGGGTAAAAAGTGTCTGCATCGCCTTGGTCGATTAGAATCGGCAAGGCCGGCTGCTTGGCCGCATCGGCGAGTAGGGCGGTGCTGTCGTAGGGCAGCCAGGCCTGTTTGTCGCTGCCCAAATAAGCAGCAAAAGCTTGCTGCCCCCAAGGTGTGTCGGCCGGGTTGACGATGGGTGCAAACGCCGACACTGCCGCATAACGGCCCGGGTTTTTCAGCGCAATCTGCAAAGCGCCGTGGCCGCCCATGCTGTGGCCGAAAATGCTGCGGCGCTCATCCACCGGAAAATGCGCCTCAATCAAGGCCGGCAATTCGTGCACAATATAGTCATACATCTGATAATGTGCCGCCCACGGCGCTTGCGTGGCATTCACATAAAAGCCCGCACCTCGGCCTAAATCGTATTGCGGCGCATCGGCCACATTATCGCCGCGCGGCGAGGTGTCGGGTATGATCAGCGCCACACCCCATTGCGCCGCAAAACGCTGCGCACCGGCTTTGGTGGTGAAATTTTCATCGGTGCAGGTTAGGCCCGAGAGCCAATAAAGCGCCGGCACGCGATAGCCTTGCAGCGCCTGCGGCGGCAAATACACGGCAAACGTCATTTCGCAGGCACAGCTTTCCGAGTGGTGGGTGTAGCGTTCTTGATGGCCGTTAAACATTTTATGGCGGCTGATAAGCGTGGGGGCGGGCATGATGTTCTCCAGATTTGTTGAGCGCTCCAATATAACCGAAAAGCCGCTGAAAATAAAACCGGTGCCGAAAACGGGCGGCAAGTGGCGGATAATGGCCGCTTGATCAGCAAGCGCAGCTGCGATTGGCTTTGTTAAAACGAAGCATCATCTTACGCACGACACACAGATGCCGTCTGAAACTTCTTTTGCAGACGGCATTGCCTAGGATTTGTTCACCATGCATCCGTGCGCAAGATTTTGAGCCAAAAGATTGCCACGAGATGAATGGTCAACAGCCTCTTGCAAGCTTATTTTTTTGAATGGGCATAAAGCGTATAATCAGGCTTTTGTCCACAGGCCGTCTGAAACCCATGCCTAAAAAAACCGATGCCTTTACCCGCCTGATTAATGCCTTGAAAGTGCTGCCCAATGTCGGCCCCAAATCGGCGCAGCGCATGGCTTATCAATTGCTGCAACACAACCGCGAGGGCGCGGCCGAGCTCGTGGCCGCGCTGCAACAAGCCTTGAGCCAGGTGCATCATTGCAGCCGCTGCAACACTTTTTGCGAAAACAGCTTGTGTGAAATTTGCGCCGATGCTGAACGCGACGGCAGCCGGCTGATGATTGTGCATATGCCCGCCGATGTGGCCGGCATAGAAGCGGCGCATTGCCACGACGGCCTTTATTTTGTGCTGATGGGGCAGGTGAGCCCGGCGCAAGGCATGGATTTGAGCCACATTGCGCTCGAGCAATTGGTGGCGCGCCTGCAAGGCAGCGAGGTAGAAGAAATCATTATCGCCACCAATTTCACCGCAGAGGGCGATGCCACTGCTTATGTGTTGTCGGAATTATTGAAAAATCTGCCGTATAAAATCAGCCGCTTGGCGCGCGGCATGCCTTTGGGCGGCGAGCTGGAATATGTGGATGCGGGCACACTGGCGCAAGCCGTGCACGAACGCCGTTTGCTGAAAGAATAATCAATCAACCCAAATAAACCAACAGGCCGTCTGAAAACTTTCAGACGGCCTGTTTGAGATTATATCAACCGCTTATTTCTTTTCAAAACGCGCTTTGATATCGTTTTTCAGATTGGTGACCTTATCGCCCACTTCTTCTTTCCAATTGTCGAACTTATCTTTCCATTCGGCTTTTTGTTTTTCACGCAATACTTTGCGGGCTTCTTTGGCAGCGGCTTCTTGCGCTTCTTCTGCTGCGGCGATTTCAACCAGCAACGCCTCAACCGGGCGGCGCAGCAGCAGGCCGTTGCCCAAGCTTTGTACAATAGCGTCCACGGCAGCGTTATCGCTTTCTTCCACTTCGGCCAACACAGCAACCGCGCCCGGCGGAATGGCGTGCGACATTTGCTCCAGCAGGCTGGTGCGGGTTTCTACGGTGTCGAGCGACACGAGCGAGCCCAAAAAGCCGCCGGTAGCGCCCAGCATCAGCACACCCAAGGGGCCGCCCAACACGCCCACCAATGCGCCGATGGCGGTGCCGGCCAGTGCCGCATCGCCGGCCGCGCCATCGCTGGCACCGTCGCCGAATTTCAGTGAGCCATCAAGATTGCGCTCTACCACAGCGGCGGTGTTGAGGCCGATTTTGCCTTGCACGGCAGCTTGTTTCAGTTCGCTCAAGGCTTGATAGGCTTTGCTGCTTTCTTCAAAAGACAATAAAACAACGTTGGTTTGCATGATGACTCCTTCATTAAGGTCAAGGCTGAGAAAATTGTGCCGACAAGCAGGCCTGCCTGCACAGGAAAACGCCGATTTGTGTGTTCGGTTGATTTATTGTTGTAAGAATATGATATTCGCTAGCCGATTTAAGTCAAATATTTAACCTGATTTAAATAAAACCGCCATCTCGGCAGGCCGTCTGAACGCGTTTCAGACGGCCTGCCGATATTGCCGTATAATCACGGCCGGTAAAACATACGGAAAACACAATGCCCGCCACCGCTTACACACAGCAACTTATTGAAAAAAAGCAATATATCAAAACTTTATTTACCGGCTTGGCTGCGCCCGAGTGGGCACTTTTCGAATCGCCCGAGCAACACTACCGCATGCGGGCTGAATTTCGCGTGTGGCACGAGGGCGAGGAAATGTTTTACGCTATGTTTACACGCGGGCAAAAAGCCGGCGGCGGCTCGCTGATCCGCTGCGATCAGTTTGCCCCGGCTTGCGCGGCCATCAATGATTTGATGCCGCGGCTGCTGGCTGCGGCCGATAAAGTGCCGGTGCTGAAAACCCGCTGGTATGCGGTGGAATTTCTGGCCACTTTAAGCGGCGAGATGTTGGTAACGATGATTTACCACAAAAAGTTGGATGACGAATGGCGCGCCGCCGCCGAAGCATTGCAGGCGCAATTGGGCGCGTGGATTATCGGGCGCAGCCGCGGCCAGAAAGTGGTGTTGACGCAAGATTTCGTTACCGAAAAGCTCAATGTGGGCGGCGAAACTTTTTGCTACCGCCAAATCGAGGGCAGCTTCACCCAGCCCAATGCCGAAGTGTGCGAAAAAATGCTGGCCTGGGCCTGCGCCTGCGCCGAAGGTTTGGGTGGCGACATGCTCGAGCTTTATTGCGGCAACGGCAATTTCACCTTGCCGCTGGCGCGCAAATTCCGACGCGTGTTGGCCACGGAAGTGTCGAAAACTTCCGTGAACGCGGCTTTGTGGAATATTGAAGCCAATCAAAGCCATAATGTGCAAATCGCGCGTTTGTCTGCCGAAGAATTCACCGAAGCTTATCTGGGCGGGCGCGAATTCCGCCGCTTGCAAGAGCAGGGTCTTGTGCTGGCGGATTATGATTTTTCCACCATTTTTGTCGACCCGCCGCGCGCCGGCATTGATGAGGCAACTTTAAAATTGATGGCACAGTTTGAGCATGTGATCTACATTTCGTGCAACCCCGAAACCTTGCGCGCCAATCTGGATATCTTGGTGCAAAGCCACGACATCGTGCGCACGGCTTTGTTTGACCAATTTCCGTTTACCCACCATATCGAAAGCGGCGTGTTGCTGAAAAAACGTCTATAAACAAACAGATAAAACAACAGGCCGTCTGAAACAATATGTTTTCAGACGGCCTGTTTGATTTCGATATAGTGCAATGCATAAAAAAGGGATACGGCGGGTAGCTTGGTTTGCAAACACAACCAATCCACAGGCCGTCTGAAACGTTGGGTTTGGCAACCCAACCTACACCATTGCTGAAAAAACGCCTATAAACAAACAGATAAACCAACAGGCCGTCTGAAACAATATGCTTTCAGACGGCCTGTTTGATTTCGATATCACACTTCTTCATTCAATATTTTATTGGGCGCTTCTTTGGGCAGCACCATATTGAGCACAATCGCCAAAATCGCGCACAAGCCCACGCCGGCAAAGCTCATGCTGCCGAATTTGATTACCATGCCGCCCACGCCGGTGGTGAGCACGGCGCTCACAATCACCAGGTTTTTCGGCTGCATCAAATCCACTTTGGCATCAATCACGGTTTTCAAGCCCAGCGAAGCGATGGTGCCGAAAAGCAGAATCATCACGCCGCCCATCACCGGCAGCGGAATCGAAGCCAAAAAAGCATTGAATTTTCCGAAAAAAGCCATGCAAATCGCGAAAACGGCCGCCCATGTCATGATTTTCGGGTTGCTGTTTTTGGTCAGCATCACCGCGCCGGTCACTTCGCCGTAAGTGGTTACGGGCGGGCCGCCGATGAGGCCGGCCACGCACACGCCGATGCCGTCGCCGGCGAGCGTTTTATCGAGCCCAGGGTCTTTGGCATAATCTTTGCCGGTAACCTTGCCGATGGCCATCACGCCGCCGATGTGCTCGATGGCCGGCGCAATCGCCACCGGCAGCATAAAGAGCGCCGCATGCCAGTTGATTTGCGGGGTTTCAAAATGCGGCACAGCAAACCACGGCGCATTCAGAATCGGCGTGATGTCCACCAAGCCCATAAACAAAGCCGCTGTGTAGCCCGCCGCCACGCCGATTAAAATCGGCACCAGCCGCATCATCTTGCTGCCAAACACAGCCACCATCACGGTAACGATAAAAGTAAAGCCCGAAAGCAGCAGCGCCTGGCTATAGTCCACCACTTGCACGCCGCCGGCCTGGCCCATGGCCATCTGGCTGGCCACCATCGCCACCGACAAGCCGATTACCATAATCACGGGGCCTATCACCACCGGCGGCAGCAGCCGGTTTACCGCTGCCAGCCCGCGCCATTTAATCAGCAGCGCAAACACAAAATACATAAAACCGGCCGCAAAAAGGCCGAACATGGTCGAGGGCAGCCCCCATTCGGCAATCGAATAAATAATCGGCGCGATAAAGGCAAACGAAGAGCCCAAAAAAATCGGCACTTTGCGCTTGGTTACCAATTGGAAAAGCAAAGTGCCGATGCCCGCGCCCAAAAGCGCCATGGCCGGATTCAGGCCGGTGAGCAGCGGCACCAGCACCATCGCGCCAAAGGCGACAAACAGAATTTGTGCGCCGGAAATGGCTAATTTGAGTTGTTGCATGTGAATAACCGTTAAGAAATTTTAATAAACGGTGCGGATTATAACGCTCCAAGCCAAGTTTGTGTGAAATGCTTGAGCGCATGTTTCAGACGGCCTGCTTAACCCACTTGCCGTTCGACACGAAGTAATACAAAGGCATGGTAAAGGCGCTTAATATTGAATTAAAAACATGAATCAAAGGCCGTCTGAACGTTTTCAGACGGCCTCTCGCATACTGGCCGCTCAATAGCCCGCGCAACCCATTCAAGCGCGCAAGTCGGCAAACACGTCAAAATAAGTGGGAAAGGTTTTGTGTGTGCATTTGGGGTCGTTGATGATCACCGGCACGCCCAAGAGTGAAACCAGCGAGAAACACATGGCCATGCGGTGGTCGTCGTAAGTGTCGATTACCGCATCGGGCGTGAGCGCGGCAGGTGGCGTGATGTGGATGGCTTCCGGCTCTTCCACCACCGTAGCGCCCACTTTGCGCAATTCCGCCGCCATCGCGGCAATGCGGTCGGTTTCTTTCACGCGCCAAGAGCCGATATTGCGCAAAGAGCAGGGCGCGCCTGTGGCCAGCGCCACCACCGCCAGCGTCATCGCCGCATCGGGAATGTGGTTGGCGTCTAGGTCAAACGGGCGCACCGCTTGCCCCGCCTCGCGCGACACTTCGATAAAATCATCGCCCCAAATCACGTTTGCACCGATTTTTTCCAATTCGTGCGCAAAGGCCACATCGCCCTGAATACTGTGGCGGCCGATGCCGGTTACGCGGATGGGCGCACCCGAGAGCAGGCCGGCGGCAAGAAAATAAGAGGCGCTCGAAGCATCGCCTTCCACATGCAGCACTTCGGGGGCATGGTAGTGTGCGCCGGCCGGCAGCCTGAATATTTGATAATTTTCGTTTTCCACCTGCACACCGAATTGCGCCATCAATTTCAAAGTGATGTCGATATAAGGCTTGGAAATTAATTCACCCACCATGCGGATTTCAAAAGCTTCACCGGTGAGCGGCAAGGCCATCAGCAAAGCGGTGAGAAACTGGCTCGACACATTGCCTTTAATCGGAATCACGCGCGCACCCTTATCGCTGCGCCCGTTGATTTGCAGCGGCGGATAGCCTTCGTTGCCCAAATATTGCACATCGGCGCCTGCAATGCGCAGCGCATCCACCAAATCGCCGATCGGGCGCTCGTGCATGCGCGGCACGCCGTGCAGCCGGTAATCGCCGCCGAGCACCGCCAGCGCTGCTGTGAGCGGGCGGAAAGCGGTGCCGGCGTTGCCGAGAAATAAATCGGCGCGGCGCTCGGGAAAACGGCCGCCACAGCCGTGCACTTTGATGCGACCCGGTGCTAACGGCTCCAGCTTCACCCCCAACGAAGTAAGCGCTTCGAGCATACGCGCGGTGTCGTCAGATGAAAGCAGCGAGCGGATTTCGCACGCATTGTCAGATAAAGCCGCCAACAAAAGCGTACGGTTACTGATGCTTTTCGAGCCGGGCAGGGCAACAACAGAAGGTTTGAGGGCAGCGGCGCTCAGGCGGATAGATTCAGTCATGTCGGCAGGTTTCGTTGAATGGGAGAAGTGGAGAAAACAGCTCAGGTTTGTTATTATAGATAAATTGTTTACAAACCGCCATCACGAGAAAAACCGGGCGCTCACCCACGGATAAAGAAAATATGGAATCCAAGCAAACACAAAAAGTTATCGCCATCGACGGCCCCAGCGCATCCGGCAAAGGCACTATTGCCTCACGCGTGGCCGCCGCATTGGGCTTTGATTATCTCGATTCGGGCGCACTCTACCGGCTCACGGCGCTTTATGCGGAAAAACAGGGCGTGGAATGGAGCGACGAAGCCGGCGTGGCCGCACTGGCGCAAGCTCTGCCTGCGGTTTTCGAGAGCGGAAAAACTTTTTTGGCCGGCGAAGATGTCAGCGATGCCATCCGCACTGAAGCCATCGGCATGGGCGCATCAACCGTGGCGCAATTGCCGGCCGTGCGCGCGGCTTTGCTGCAACGCCAACGCGATTTCCTCACCGAAAAAGGCTTGGTGGGCGACGGGCGCGATATGGGCTCGGTGATTTTTCCGAATGCGCTGCTGAAAATCTTTCTCACCGCCAGCGCGCAAGTGCGTGCCGAGCGGCGTGCAAAACAATTGGGCTTGCCTTGCGAAGGCGTGGCCTTTGAGCGCATTCTTGCCGATATCGAAGCGCGCGATGAGGTTGACAGCCGCCGCGCCGTTGCGCCGCTGGTGCAGCTGCCCGATGCCGAGCTGTTGGACACATCAGCCATGGGCATTGAAGAAACCGTAAAAAAAGTGCTTGATTGGTATCGCAAAAAATAAAATCTGCTGTATAATCCACGTTTAAGCTTTCAGACGGCCTTGTTAACCTAAAAGGCCGTCTGAAAAATATTTTGCAGCACCCGCTTGTTGCGCCAAGGGCAGCCAAGCGTATTCCAACCAGACCCGCACCCCTTGGCGGTGTATCGAAAAGAGATATTATGACCATGGAAAATTTTGCCCAGTTATTGGAAGAGAGCTTTACCCTTCAGGAGATGAACCCCGGTGAAGTGATTACCGCAGAAGTTGTGGCAATCGACAACAACTTCGTTACCGTAAACGCCGGTTTGAAATCTGAATCCCTGATTGATGTAAACGAATTCAAAAACGCTCAGGGCGAGATTGAAGTTAAAGTAGGCGATTTCGTTACCGTAACCATCGAATCGGTGGAAAACGGCTTTGGCGAAACCAAGCTGTCACGCGAAAAAGCCAAGCGTGCTGCCGACTGGATCACCTTGGAAGAAGCCATGGAAAACGGCGACATCCTCTCCGGCGTGATCAACGGCAAAGTTAAAGGCGGCCTCACTGTGATGATCAACAGCATCCGCGCCTTCCTGCCCGGCTCGCTGGTTGACGTGCGCCCGGTGAAAGACACTTCACACTTTGAAGGCAAAGAAATCGAATTCAAAGTGATCAAGCTCGACAAAAAACGCAACAATGTGGTGGTGTCGCGCCGTGCAGTGCTGGAAGCCACTTTGGGCGAAGAGCGCAAAGCCTTGCTGGAAAACCTGCAAGAAGGTGCTGTGGTTAAAGGCATCGTGAAAAACATCACCGATTACGGTGCATTCGTTGATTTGGGCGGCATCGACGGCCTGCTGCACATCACCGATTTGGCATGGCGCCGCGTGAAACACCCGAGCGAAGTGCTGGAAGTAGGCCAAGAAGTTGAAGCCAAAGTGCTGAAATTCGACCAAGAAAAACAACGCGTGTCTTTGGGCATGAAACAATTGGGCGAAGATCCGTGGCACGGCCTGGCCCGTCGCTACCCGCAAAACACCCGTCTGTTCGGTAAAGTATCCAACCTGACCGACTACGGCGCATTTGTGGAAATCGAGCAAGGCATCGAAGGCTTGGTACACGTATCCGAAATGGATTGGACCAACAAAAACGTACACCCGAGCAAAGTGGTGCAGCTGGGCGACGAAGTTGAAGTGATGATCCTCGAAATCGACGAAGACCGCCGCCGCATCAGCTTGGGCATGAAACAATGCCAAGCCAATCCGTGGGAAGATTTTGAAGCCAACCACAATAAAGGCGACAAACTCTCAGGTGCCGTGAAATCTATCACCGACTTCGGCGTGTTTGTAGGCCTGCCGGGCGGCATCGACGGCTTGGTGCATTTGTCTGACCTTTCTTGGACCGAATCCGGCGAAGAAGCCGTGCGCAAATACAAAAAAGGCGAAGAAGTTGAAGCCGTTGTGTTGGCCATCGATGTAGACAAAGAGCGCATTTCTTTGGGCATCAAACAGCTCGAAGGCGACCCCTTCGGCAACTTCATCAGCGTAAACGACAAAGGCTCGCTGGTAAAAGGCTCAGTGAAATCTATCGATGCCAAAGGCGCGGTGATTGCTTTGTCTGACGAAGTGGAAGCTTACCTGCCGGCTGCCGAATGGTCGAGCGAGCGCGTGGAAGACTTGCGCAATGTGCTCAAAGAAGGCGATGAAGTGGAAGCCGTTGTGGCCACCGTTGACCGCAAAAACCGCAGCATCCGCCTGTCTGTAAAAGCCAAAGATGCCAAAGAGAGCCGCGATGCGCTCAATTCGGTAAATTCTACCGCTACAGCCAGCGCCGGCACCACCAGCTTGGGCGACTTGCTGAAAGCAAAATTGTCCGGCGACCAGGAATAAGGCGTCAACATGACCAAGTCAGAGTTAATGGTTCGCTTGGCAGAAGTGTTTGCCGAGAAAAACGGTAATCAATTGGTGGCCAAAGATATTGAATACAGCGTAAAGGTTTTGGTAGATACCATGACCCGTTCGCTGGCCAAAGGCCAACGTATTGAGATCCGCGGTTTCGGCAGCTTCGACTTGAACCATCGCCCGGCCCGCATCGGCCGCAATCCGAAAACCGGTGAAAAAGTGGATGTGCCTGAAAAGCATGTGCCGCATTTCAAGCCGGGTAAAGAATTGCGCGAGCGCGTGGATCAGGCCATGTCAGCAAACGACAAGTAATCCGGAAGCAAAGAAGCGCCGCAGCAATGCGGCGCTTTTGTATGCGCGTAGGTTTGATTTGTAGAACCGGTATGCTTTGTTTTAGGGTGCAAACATTCGATTTGTCAGTGTGGTTTTAGCTGAATTTGCCAAACAATGTGGCACTTTATTGTGAAAATTCCGTAAAAAGTATTCTGCCGGCGATAATCCTTTCAGGCCGTCTGAAATCCTTTATAATGCCTGTTCGCCTATTTTTTACAAAATAATGGTTACTATGAAGAATAACGAAAACCGTTTTGTTGCCCCTGATTTTACCAACCACAGCCCGCTCACCTGGTATCAGGCTGCTTCAGAGCAGCCGGCTTTTATCCGGGATGCCGCCCAGGCCAAAGCGATAGAATATCTCGACAAGCTCTGGACCGAGCTGATGATGTTCAAGCGCAAGCGCAACCGCTTTCTGGGGCGCAGCCTGCGCTCGCCACAGCTGCCCAAAGGCTTGTATTTTTACGGCGGTGTCGGCCGCGGCAAAAGCTTTTTGATGGATGTGTTTTATGGCTGCCTGCCTTATAAGCGTAAGCGCCGTGTGCATTTTCATGCGTTTATGGCTGAAGTGCACAAACGCATGAAAGCGCTCAGAGGCGAGCCTGATCCGCTCAAAGCGGTGGCGGCCGAAATCGCCAAAGAAACCCGCGTGTTGTGCTTTGACGAATTCCACGTCAGCGATATTGCCGATGCGATGATTTTGGGGCGTTTGTTGGAAAACCTGTTTGAAGACGGTGTGGTGCTGGTGGCCACATCAAACTATGCACCGGCCGAGCTTTATCCCCAAGGGCAAAACCGCAGCAGCTTTTTATCCACCATTGCTTTGCTGGAGCAAAAGCTTACCGTGCTGAATGTAGATGGCGGCGAAGATTACCGCTTGCGCACTTTAAAGCCTGCCGAAGTGTTTTATGTGCCCGATAGCAAAGAGAATGAAAACAAGCTGGCCGCTTTATTTGCGCAAATGACACACGGCACGCAAAAAAATCCGCACACCATCACCATTCACGGGCGCGAGCTGCAATGCAATGCACGAGCCGATAAAGCCATTTGGTTTGACTTTCGCGCACTGTGTTTCGGGCCGCGCTCGCAAGCCGATTATCTTTATTTAGCCGAGCATTATGAAATGGTGTTTGTGTCCGGCATCGAGAAAATGGATGAGTCGCAGCGTGCAGAAGCCCGCCGCCTCACTTGGTTGATCGATGTGCTGTATGATTTTCGGGTGAAATTTTGCGCCACCAGCCAAGTGGCGGCTGCAGAAATTTATGTAGAAGGCGATTTTGCCAATGAATTCGTGCGCACCGTGAGCCGAATGGTGGAAATGCAATCGGAAGAATACTTGGCGCTGCCGCATCTGGTTTTAACCAAGCCTGCTAAAAAAGCTGCAAACAAATCGCCCAATCTGGCGGAAACTTGATAGAATACGCCGCGGATTTTAACCGATACTAAAATATTTATTCTAAGGAAACCCATAATGGCGATTGAACGCACCATTTCGATTATCAAACCCGATGCCGTAGCCAAAGACGTTGTCGGCCAAATTTACAGCCGTTTTGAAAATAACGGCCTGCGCATTGTTGCAGCCAAAATGAAACATCTGAGCACCAAAGAAGCACAAGATTTTTACGCGGTGCACAAAGCCCGCCCCTTTTTCGGCGACTTGGTGGCTTTTATGACCAGCGGCCCTGTGATGATTCAGGTGCTGGAAGGTGAAAATGCCGTGGCCAAAAACCGCGAGCTGATGGGCGCTACCAATCCGAAAGAAGCGGCTGCGGGCACCATCCGCGCCGATTTTGCCGATTCGATTGAAAACAATGCCGTACACGGCTCCGACAGCCTGGAAAATGCCGCCATTGAAATCGCTTACTTTTTCAGCCAAAGCGAAATCTGCGCACGCTGATGCAAATCCTGCCCAGGCCGTCTGAAAGCTTTCAGACGGCCTGGGTATTTATTTTAAGGGCTTTCAAATTAAAGTTATTTTGGGCTGGGCGTGGTGTTGGCCGCATAATTTCAGTACAATACCCAAAGCTTTCATTTAAGCGTCTTTCACGCTTGTAACAGAACACATGAAAACCAATTTATTGAATTTCGATCTCGCCGCGCTGACGCAGCATTTTGCCGAAATGGGCGAGAAACCTTTCCGTGCCAAACAGGTGATGCGCTGGATGCACCAATCCGGCGCATCCAGTTTTGATGACATGACCGATTTGGCAAAATCATTGCGGGCCAAGCTCAATGAGCAGGCCTGCATCGGCGTGCCCGATTTAATGGTGTCGCAAAAATCGCTTGATGGCACCCGCAAATGGCTGCTGGATGTCGGCACCGGCAACGGTGTGGAAACCGTGTTTATCCCCGAAGCGGAGCGCGGCACTTTGTGCATTTCTTCGCAAGTGGGCTGCGCGCTTGAGTGCACATTCTGCTCCACCGGCCGCCAGGGCTTCAACCGTAATCTGAGCACATCCGAAATCATCGGCCAGCTGTGGTGGGCCAATAAAGCCATGGGCGTTACCCCGAAAAACGAGCGGGTGATTTCCAATGTGGTGATGATGGGCATGGGCGAGCCGCTGGCCAATTTCGACAATGTGGTCGCCGCGCTGAGCATTATGCTCGATGATCACGGCTACGGCTTGTCGCGCCGCCGCGTGACCGTGTCCACATCGGGTATGGTGCCGCAAATGGATCGCTTGAAAGACGTGATGCCGGTGGCCTTGGCAGTGTCGCTGCATGCCTCCAATGATGCCGTACGCGATGAAATTGTGCCGCTCAATAAAAAATACCCGCTCAAATCATTGATGGCCGCCTGCCAACGCTATTTGGTGAAAGCACCGCGCGATTTCATCACTTTTGAATATGTGATGCTCGACGGCATCAACGATAAAGCGCAACACGCGCGCGAATTGATTGAGCTGGTGCGTGATGTGCCGTGCAAATTCAATCTGATTCCGTTCAATCCGTTTCCCAATTCGGGTTATGAGCGCTCCAGCAATGAAAATATCCGCGTGTTCCGCGATATTTTGCAGCAGGCCGGCTTTGTGGTAACGGTGCGCAAAACGCGCGGAGACGATATCGATGCCGCCTGCGGCCAGCTCGCCGGGCAGGTGCAGGATAAAACCCGCCGCCAGCAAAAATGGCAGCAGATTATGGTGGAACAACAAGGATAGCGGATGAAAGCAATGCGGAAAATCTGGCCGGCTGTTTTGCTGGCATTGGCGCTGAGCGCTTGCGCCGGCGGCGGTTCATCACAGCCGAGCGCACGCGAGCGCGCTATTCAAGTATCGAACATCAAAGCTCAATTGGCCGTTGAATATATGCGCGCACAAGATTACCGCCAAGCGGTGAACAGCATCGATGAAGCGCTGACCTCCAACAGCAAAAATGAAAATGCCTGGTTGGTGCGGGCACAGATTTACCAATATCTGAAAGTACCGGATAAAGCACAAGAAAGCTTTTTGAAAGCATTGGCAATTTCACCCAACAGTGCGGAAATCAACAATAACTACGGCTGGTTTTTGTGCAATACACAAAATAAGCCCGCCGAAGCTATTGCTTATTTCGACAAAGCCCTTTCCGACCCGACTTATCCGAATCCGCAGGTGGCTTATCTGAATAAAGGCATTTGCAGCGCCCGCAGCGGTCAATTCGGCTTGTCGGAAGCTTATTTGGAACGTGCATTGGCGGTGTCGCCGCAGTTTTTCCCGGCGCTCAAAGAGCTGGCGCGCACCAAAATGCTGGCGGGCAATTTGAAGGATGCGGATTATTATTTCCGCCAATATCAAAGCCAAATAGACATGCTTTCACCTGATGATTTATTGTTGGGCTGGCGCTTGTCTCGCTCGCTCGGCCAAACGCAGGCGGCTTATGAATATGAAGCACAATTAAGGGCAAATTACCCTTATTCCGAAGAACTCCAAATGATTACAACAGGACGTTTGTAATGAGTGAACAATCACCACAAAATGACAACACCGCCGTTTCGGCTGCCACAGAGCTTGGGACGAAGCTGCGTGAAGCACGCGAAAAACGCGGTTTTTCTATCGGGGAAGTGGCTGAGCGATTGAAGCTGCCGGCCCGCCAAATCGAGGGGCTGGAAAGCGGTAATTATGAAAACATGCCCGAATTGGTGTTTGTGCGCGGCTTTTTGCGCACATACGGCCGCTTCTTAGACTTGGATGAAAATGAAATAGCCGCCTACCTCGACCGCATCATGCCGCAGGCGCGCAACAATGTGTATGCCGTGCAACGCGAAGAAAAATCTTCCAGCTTGAGCTATCAGCAAACCGAGGTGAAAAAACCGTTTCCGAAATGGATTTTCGGCTTGTTGGCTGTGGCGGCAATCGCCGGCGGCGTTTATGCCTGGCAGAGCAAATCTCAAGCAGACAATGAGCGGCAGGCCGATAACAATGAAACCCATATCGGCCTAGGCAATGTGGCTGCGCCCAATTTAAGCGCCAGCAATATCGCCGTGGTGGCCATGGCCAGCGATGTGCCGGCCTCACCGGCTGTGGCTGCAAGCACCACGGCCGTTTCAGAAGCAGCGCCGGCTGCCGCCTCTGCCCCAGCAGCGGTTGCGGCCAGCGAAACTTCTGCTGCAGTGGCTGCAGACGAGCTGGTGGTGAAAGTGCGTTACCGCTCCAATTTGGTGATTAAAGACAAAAGCGGCCAATTCGTGATCAACCGCATTGTGCCGGCCGGAAGCGAACACCGCTTCAGTGGCGGTGCGCCATATGATGTATGGATTGGCTATGCCAGCGGCGCAAGCGCCAATTACGGCGGCCAAGAAGTGGCAGTAGCGCAAAATATCCTCAAAGGCAAAAAAACCGCATCATTCAAAGTGGGCCAATAATGAGCACACAAGCAATCACACGACGCCACACCCATCTGGTGCAGATTGACCATGTACAAGTGGGCGCAGAAGCGCCTGTGGTGGTGCAGTCGATGACCAACACCGACACCGCCGATGCGGCCGGCACCGCGCAGCAAGTGAAAGAATTGAGCGATGCCGGTTCGGAAATGGTGCGCATCACTGTCAACAGCCCGGAAGCGGCGGCCAAAGTGGCCGAAATCCGCCAACGGCTGGACGACATGGGTTGCAACACGCCGCTGATTGGTGATTTTCATTTCAACGGCGAGCGCCTGTTGGCCGAGTTTCCCGATTGTGCGCAAGCTTTGTCGAAATACCGCATCAATCCGGGCAATGTCGGCAAGGGCGCAAAAGGCGATGAAAAATTTGCCTATATGATACGCACCGCCGCCGAATACGGCAAAGCTGTGCGCATCGGCGTGAACTGGGGCAGCCTTGATCAAAGCCTGGCCAAGCGCATGATGGATGCCAATCTGGCCTCGGCCGATCCCAAAAGCCCTGATGAAGTGATGAAAGAAGCGCTGATTGTGTCGGCGCTGGAATCGGCGCAAAAAGCCGTGGATTTGGGCTTGCCGGAAAACAAAATTATTTTGTCGTGCAAAGTCAGCGCGGTGCAGGATTTGATTCAGGTTTACCGCGATTTAGGTGCACGTTGCCGCTATCCGCTGCATTTGGGGCTGACCGAAGCCGGCATGGGCAGCAAAGGCATTGTGGCTTCAACCGCAGCGCTCTCGGTGCTCTTGCAAGAGGGCACCGGCGACACCATCCGCATTTCGCTCACGCCCGAGCCCGGCGCATCGCGCACGCAGGAAGTGGTGGTGGGGCAGGAAATTCTGCAAACCATGGGCTTGCGCTCGTTCACCCCGCTGGTAACTGCCTGCCCCGGCTGCGGCCGCACCACCAGCACCGTGTTTCAGGAGCTGGCGCGTGATATCCAATATTATCTGCGCGAGCAGATGCCGGTGTGGCGTTTGCAATATCCGGGCGTGGAAAGCCTGAATGTGGCCGTGATGGGCTGCGTGGTCAACGGCCCGGGTGAGAGCAAGCTGGCCGACATCGGCATCAGCCTGCCCGGCACCGGCGAAACGCCGGTGGCGCCGGTGTATGTCGATGGTGAGCGCAAAATCACCCTTAAAGGCGACAATATGGCCGCAGAATTTTTGGCCATCGTGCAGGAATATGTGGAAACCAACTATGGCGAAGGCGGTGCCAAGCGCAGCCAAAGCCGGGTGATTCCGATTAAATTGTCATAAGATGAATCAGGCCGTCTGAAAAGGCAGGTATTTTTCAGACGGCCTTTATTGATAGTGCAGATAAAACATCCATGGGAAAAAAAATCCAGGCCGTTAAAGGCATGAACGATTTATTGCCGATCGAACAAAAAGATTTCAAATTAACTTCAGCCTTCTGGCAAGCTTTTGAAGAAGCTGTGGTGCGCTGGACGCGCCGCTTTGGCTACCAGCAAATCCGCACGCCGATTGTGGAGCAAACCGGTTTGTTTGTGCGCTCTATCGGTGAAGAAACCGATGTGGTCGGCAAGGAAATGTATACTTTTTCCGATTCCAACGATGCGCTGAGCCTGAGCCTGCGCCCCGAAGGCACCGCTTCTTGCCTGCGCGCCGTGGTGGAGCACAACTTGCTCTACAACAGCCCGCAAAAGCTTTGGTATATGGGGCCGATGTTTCGCCGGGAGCGGCCGCAAAAAGGGCGTTACCGCCAGTTCCATCAAGTGGGCGTGGAAGCCTTGGGTTTTGAAGGACCCGATATTGATGCGGAAATCGTGGCCATGTCGGCCGATTTATGGCGTGAATTAGGCATCAGCGAGCAGCTTGTTTTGGAAATCAATAGTTTGGGTAACCGCGAAGAACGTGCCGCGCATCGTGCAGCTTTAGTGGCTTATCTGAGTGGCTACGAGGCTCAACTGGATGAGGACAGCCGCCGCCGCCTGCACACCAATCCTTTGCGCGTGCTCGACAGCAAAAATCCCGATTTGCAGGCCATTTGCAATGCTGCACCGCGCTTGACCGAATATCTCGGCGAAGCCTCGCAAGCGCATTATGCGCAGTTTAAAACCATGCTCGACGGGCTGGGCATCGCCTATGTGGAAAACCCTCGGCTGGTGCGCGGCCTGGATTACTACAATCAAACCGTGTTCGAATGGACCACCGACAAACTCGGTGCGCAAGCCACGGTGTGCGGCGGCGGCCGCTATGACGGTTTGATTGAAGAGCTGGGCGGCAAACCTGCTGCCTCTATCGGTTTTGCCATGGGCATTGAGCGCCTGCTGTTGCTGGTGCACGAATACGGTAAGCTCAATGTGCCCGCCGCCCCCGATGTGTATGCCATGCATCAGGGCGAGGGCGCGGCGCTGAAAGTGATGCAATATGCACAGAATTTGCGCGAAGCCGGCTTTGATGTGTTGCAGCATTCAGGGCAGCAGAGCCTGAAAGCGCAAATGAAAAAAGCCGATGCCAGCGGCGCACGTTTTGCGCTGATTGTGGCGCAGGACGAGCTGGCCGCCGGCAGCGCCACTTTGAAAGACATGCAGGGCGGCCAAGGCCAGCAAACGGTGGCCGCTGCCGATTTATCAACCACTTTGCAACAATGGAAACAGGCATAAATGGCTTCACATATTCAAGATCAAGAAGAGCTGGAAAATTTTAAATATTTTTGGAAAAGCTGGGGGCGCTGGCTGTTTACCGCGCTGCTGATTGCCGCATTGGCCTATTTGGGCTATGTGCTGTATCAAAATTATCAGGCCGGTAAAGACCAAGAAGCAGCCGGCGTGCTGGCCGGATTGGTGGAAAAAGCGCAAAATCAAGGCGATGCAAAAGCCATTAATGCCGATCTGCTGAAATTGCAGCAAAACCACCCGGGCACCATGGCCGCTGCGCAAGCCACCATGATGGTGGCCGCCACCGAGTTTGACCAAGGGCAATACGACACTGCCGCTGGCCATTTGAATTGGGTGCTGAAAAACCAAAAAGCGCCGCTGGTGCAGGCTTTGGCAGCGCAACGCTTGGCTGTGGTGCAATTGCAGCAGAAAAAATACACCGAAGCGCTGGCCACTCTGGCCACGCCGGTAGAAGCCGATTTTGAGCCGCTGCTGCTGGAAACCAAAGGCGATGTGTATGCGGCCGAGGGCAAAAACAGTGAGGCCGTGGCTGCTTACGAGCAGGCATTAAACAAGTTGCCCAAAGAGGCGGGCAACCGCCAATTGCTGCAATTGAAAGCAGACCAGCTGAAATAACACAGGCCGTCTGAAAGCGACCACACAGGGGCAACTCCTTGCCCGCTGCGGCTTGCAAAAGAAACCCTTTCTTTTGCAAGCCCTTGCGCTTTTTATTCAAACGCTTTTATGGATAACCGAAACATTTGAATATGACCGTGAAGCAGCGATTTTCCATATCTGCCCATACTGCAATACTGTCAGGCGCAGCAATACAATATGAAGCTTGAGCCATACCGTATTTTATTTAAATGATTCGGCCGCAGAGGCCGTCTGAAAACAACCGAGAAAATAACTATGAAACCCACCATCGCGCTGGTCGGCCGCCCCAATGTCGGCAAATCCACCTTATTCAACCGCCTCACCCGCAGCAAAGATGCCTTGGTGGCCGATATGCCCGGCCTCACGCGCGACCGCCATTACGGCCACGGCAAAATCGGCAGTAAACCTTATCTGGTAATCGACACCGGCGGTTTCGAACCGGTGGTGGACAGCGGCATTCTGCATGAAATGGCCAAACACACCCTGCAAGCGATTGATGAGGCCGATGCAGTGGTGTTTCTTGTGGATGCGCGCAACGGCGTTACCCCGCAAGATAAAATCATTGCCGACCGCCTGCGACAAAGCACGCGGCCGGTGTTTTTGGCGGTAAACAAAGGCGAGGGCGGCAACCGTGCTGTGCTGGCGGCAGAATTCTACGAGCTGGCGCTGGGTGAGCCCACCGTGATTTCCGGCGCCCACGGTGATGGCGTTTACCACCTGATGGAAGAGGTGTTGGCACACTTTCCCGAAGCGGAAGAAGAAGCCGAAACGCCCAAACATCCCGTGTTTGCCATTATCGGCCGCCCCAACGTGGGCAAATCCACCTTGGTAAACGCCATTCTCGGCGAAGAGCGTGTGATTGCTTTCGACATGGCCGGCACCACCCGCGACAGCATCCACATCGATTTCGAGCGTGAAGGCAAGCCCTTCACCATTATCGACACCGCCGGCGTGCGCCGCCGCGGCAAAGTGGATGAAGCGGTGGAAAAATTTTCGGTGATTAAAGCCATGCAGGCGATTGAGGCGGCCAATGTGGCGGTGTTGGTGCTTGATGCACAGCAAGACATTGCCGACCAAGATGCCACTATTGCCGGCTTTGCGCTGGAAGCGGGCAGGGCTTTGGTGGTGGCGGTGAATAAATGGGACGGCATCAGCGAGGAGCGGCGCGAGCAGGTGAAGCGCGACATCGCCCGCAAGCTGTATTTTTTGGAATTTGCCAAATTCCATTATATTTCGGCATTGAAAGAGCGCGGTATCGACGGCTTGTTCGATTCCATTCAGGCGGCCTATGATGCAGCAATGATTAAAATGCCCACGCCGAAAATCACCCGCGTGCTGCAAAGCGCCATCGAGCGCCAGCAGCCGCCTCGCGCCGGTTTGGTGCGCCCGAAAATGCGCTATGCCCACCAAGGCGGCATGAATCCGCCGGTGATTGTGATACACGGCAATTCGTTGCAGCATATTCCCGATGCCTACACCCGCTACCTCACCCAAACCTTCCGCAAAGCTTTCAACCTGCAAGGCACACCGCTGCGCATTCAATACAATGTGTCGGAAAATCCTTATAGCGAAGCAGACGACAAGCCCAAGAAAAAGCCGCTGCGCCGTGCCGCTTTGAGCAACCGCATTGAAAAGCGGGAAGGGCGCAAGGAAGAAAAAAGCCGCTTCAAAAAGAAAGCCAAAGTAAGCGTGAAAAAACAGCACAATAAATAACATTGAAACAAACGAGGCCGTCTGAACGCTTTTTGCTTTCAGACGGCCTCTTTTTATACCTGAGCCCAGCAAAGAAGCCATGTGCAGATATAGTGATCAGGCCGTCTGAAAAAACCGGAAACTTTCGGGCTGCCCGCCCATCTAAACGCGGTGCGCCGGCTTTAGCGCTTCTTTATGTTTGCACATTCTTACTGAGAAAGTATTGGAAAAGTGCCGCATTCAGGGCTACAATCGGCGCGTACTTTCCCGAAACCTTAAAACCATAATAACGGAGTTTAAAATATGACCGCTAAAGGACAAATGTTACAAGATCCTTTCTTGAATGCCTTGCGTAAAGAGCATGTGCCGGTTTCAATTTATCTGGTCAACGGCATCAAGCTGCAAGGCCAGGTAGAATCGTTTGACCAGTATGTGGTGTTGCTGCGCAACACATCGGTAACGCAAATGGTTTACAAACATGCGATTTCCACCATCGTGCCGGCGCGCGCCGTGAGCCTGCAGCACGAGAAGCAGCAAGCCGCAGCGCCCGTGCAAGTGGAAACCCACTCCGCCGAATAAGCTTTGCTCAAATGCCTTACCGTTTTTTTGCGGTAAGGCATTTTTCTATGCGTCATTTTTAAGAGGGCCGACAAGCCCTGTTGCATGGCGCGTACAAAATTACACAATAATTATTTGCATCATTTTTAAGCAGCGGCCGCATGAAGAAATTCAGCAATGGCTGAATACTCAAGGCGCTATGCCGACAGGGTGGCCGCAGCGCCGTTTGCGCCTCCCGAACAGGCAGTTTGTCAAGACTGGCAGGCCGTCTGAAAATACATTATATTGTGGTTTCCTCAGCAAGATACTACCGTATCTTGTGTTTTTCAACTGGATGGGATTTGGCGATGAACGCAGCAAGCAATCTGAAAGTAACCAAACGCGACGGCCGGCTGGAGCCGATTAATCTGGATAAAATCCACCGCGTAATCAACTGGGCGGCAGCCGGTTTGGACAATGTTTCGGTGTCGCAGGTTGAGCTCAAATCACATATCCAGTTTTACAACGGCATCCGCACCGACGATATTCACGAAACCATTATCAAAGCTGCGGCCGACCTGATTTCCCAAGAAACGCCCGATTATCAATATCTGGCCGCGCGCTTGGCGATTTTCCATTTGCGCAAAATCGCTTACGGCCAATTCGAGCCGCCGCATTTGTTTGACCACGTGGGCAAACTCACCGAAGCGGGCAAATACGACCGCCATCTTTTGGCCGACTACAGCCGCGCCGAATTTGACGAGCTCAACGATTATCTCGACCACGAGCGCGACATGACCTTCTCTTACGGTGCCGTCAAGCAGCTCGAGGGCAAATATCTGGTGCAAAACCGCGTGAGCCGGCAAATCTACGAAACGCCGCAGTTTCTGTATATGCTGGTGGCGATGTGTTTGTTTGCCAAATATCCGCAAGCCACGCGCTTGGCTTATGTGAAAAAGTTTTACGATGCCGTATCCACTTTTAAAATTTCATTGCCCACGCCGATTATGAGCGGCGTGCGTACGCCCACGCGCCAATTTTCCAGCTGCGTGCTGATTGAGTGCGACGACAGCCTCGACAGCATCAACGCCACCACCAGCGCGATTGTGAAATATGTGTCGCAGCGGGCCGGCATCGGCATCAACGCCGGCCGCATCCGCGGCTTGGGCAGCGAAATCCGCGGCGGCGAAGCGCAGCACACCGGCTGCATTCCGTTTTTCAAAATGTTTCAGGCAGCAGTCAAATCCTGCTCGCAAGGCGGCGTGCGCGGCGGCGCGGCCACCTTGTTTTACCCGCTTTGGCACATCGAAGTGGAAAGCCTGCTGGTGCTGAAAAACAACCGCGGCGTGGAAGACAACCGCGTTCGCCAGCTCGATTACGGCGTGCAAATCAACCGCCTGCTCTACACCCGCCTGATTAAAGGTGGCGATATTGCGCTGTTTTCCCCGCACGAAGTGCCGGGCTTATATGATGCATTTTTCGCCGATCAAGACGAATTCGAGCGTCTCTACACCCAATACGAGCAAGACCCGGCCATCCGCAAACGCATTGTGCCGGCCACCGAATTGTTTTCCATTTTGATGCAGGAGCGCGCCGGCACCGGCCGCATCTATATCCAAAACGTCGATCACTGCAACACCCACAGCCCGTTCGATCCGAGCGTGGCACCGGTGCGCCAATCCAATTTGTGTTTGGAAATCGCGCTGCCGACCAAGCCTTTAAACGACATCAATGATGAAAACGGCGAAATCGCGTTGTGCACTTTGTCGGCATTCAATCTGGGCGCGCTCGAAAGCCTGGATGAGTTGGAAGGCTTGGCCGACTTGGCCGTGCGCGCGCTCGATGCCTTGCTCGATTATCAGGATTACCCGATTAAAGCCGCCCAAATCGCCACCATGAACCGGCGCACGCTGGGCATAGGCGTGATCAATTATGCTTATTATCTGGCTAAAAACGGCGTACGCTACAGCGATGATTCCGCGCTCGGCCTCACCCACCGCACCTTTGAAGCGATTCAGTATCACCTGCTCAAAGCCTCGGTGAATTTGGCCAAAGAATACGGCGCCTGCCCGCTGTTTCACGAAACCACTTATGCGCAGGGCAAGCTGCCCATCGACACCTATAAAAGAGATTTGGATGCCGTTTGCCAAGAGCCGCTGCATTTGGATTGGGAAGGCTTGCGCGCCGATATCGTGCAACACGGTTTGCGCAATTCCACCCTCACCGCGCTGATGCCGTCTGAAACCAGCTCGCAAATCGCCAATGCCACCAACGGCATCGAGCCGCCGCGCGGCTTGGTGTCGGTGAAAGCCTCGAAAGACGGCATTTTGAAGCAAGTAGTGCCCGAATTCGAGCGCTTGAAAAACCAATACGAATTGCTGTGGCAGATGCCGAACAACGACGGCTATTTGAAGCTCGTGGGCGTGATGCAGAAATTTGTCGACCAGGCCATTTCTTCGAATACAAGTTACGACCCGCAGCGTTTTGAAGGCGGCCGCGTGCCGATGAAGCAGCTTTTGAAAGACTTGCTTACCGCCTATAAATTCGGCCTGAAAACCCTTTACTACCATAACACCCGCGACGGTGCCGACGACACCCAGGCCGATTTGCAAGACGACGGCTGCGCCGGCGGTGCATGCAAAATTTGATGCGTTAACGAGCAGAGCAGGGCGGAACACAGCTTCCGCCTGTTGTGCCTTATGCGGCCGCGTGAGGCCGTCTGAACATATTATCCGAAAGCCCGATTATGTCTTGCGAACATTTAGTGATGTCTTACAGCACCTTCAGCAAAGCCAAAAACAACGCCCTTTTGGAGCCGATGTTTTTCGGTCAGCCGGTGAATGTGGCGCGTTACGACCAACAGAAATACGAAATTTTCGAAAAGCTGATTGAAAAGCAATTGTCGTTTTTCTGGCGGCCGGAAGAAATCGACGTGTCGCGCGACCGCATCGATTACCAAAATCTGCCCGACCATGAAAAACATATTTTCATCAGCAACTTGAAATACCAAACCCTGCTCGATTCGATTCAGGGCCGCAGCCCCAATGTAGGCCTGCTGCCTTTGGTGTCGATTCCCGAGCTAGAAACCTGGGTGGAAACCTGGTCGTTTTCCGAAACCATCCACTCGCGCTCCTACACCCACATCATCCGCAATATCGTGAACGATCCTTCGCTCGTGTTTGACGATATTGTCAGCAACGATTACATCATCGCCCGCGCTGAAGACATCGCCTGCTATTACGATGATTTGATTGAATACACCCAGTATTACAACCTTTTGGGTGAAGGGCGGCACGAAGTAAACGGCAAAATCGTGCACATCCATTTGCGCGAGCTGAAGAAAAAGCTTTATCTTTGCCTGATGTGTGTCAACGTGCTCGAAGCCATCCGCTTTTATGTGTCGTTTGCCTGCTCGTTTGCCTTTGCCGAGCGCGAATTGATGGAAGGCAATGCCAAGATCATCAAGCTGATCGCCCGCGATGAAGCGCTGCATCTCACCGGCACCCAGCACATGCTCAATCTGATGCGCAGCGGTGTGGACGACTCTGAAATGGCCGAAATCGCCGCCGAATGTGAGCAAGACTGTTTTGATTTGTTCAAACGCGCCGCCTTGCAAGAAAAAGAATGGGCAGAATACCTGTTCAAAGACGGTTCCATGATTGGCCTTAACAAAGACATTTTGGGCCAATACATCGAATACATCACCAATTTGCGCATGATGGCCGTGGGCTTACAGCCTGCTTTTGAAGGCGCCAACCAAAACCCGATTCCATGGATTAACGCTTGGCTCTCCAGCGACAACGTACAAGTCGCTCCGCAAGAAGTGGAATTAAGCTCTTACCTCATCGGCCAAATCGACTCCGAATTGTCGGCCGACGACTTAGGGGATTTCGAGCTGTAATGGCCGTCATCACCACTTGCGACAAATCGTTTGCGCTGCGCGAAAACGAAACCCTGCTCGAAGCCCTAGAGCGCACTGGCCACGACGTGGAATTCCAGTGCCGCGAGGGCTATTGCGGCTCATGTCGCACCAAAATCCTCAAAGGCAGTGTCAGCTACCAAGAGCTGCCACTGGCTTTTGTCGGCTCAGACGAATGCTTACCCTGCTGCTGCACCGTCAAAGAAGACCTCAGCGTGGAGGCGTATGCACGTCAGGAAGAAATGTTTGGAGAACGTGAAGGATTGTTGGGGGATTTGTTTGAATAGTGCTGAAATATTAATGGATAAATTATGACAATTCTTAATAAGCAACAACAAGAAAATATTCTGCACCATCTTGCCTACCATCAAAATAAGGTAGTCTCAGCAACATCAGTATTTGAGTTTCTTCTACCTACTGAAATCGCTTCTAATTCTTCCAAGTTATACACC